>Ga0307991_1002420_pt1 | contig 12628 bp, 5 predicted proteins | sample EllFjometagen131_FD_203146 | JGI IMG/M metagenome (GOLD analysis project Ga0307991, IMG submission 203146) | Marine microbial communities from Ellis Fjord, Antarctic Ocean - #131 | ecosystem: Environmental > Aquatic > Marine > Unclassified | place: Southern Ocean | collected 2014-10-08 | reverse complement strand
CCTCAAATATAAACTCCCTTAGGGATAAAGGAACACCTGAAAAAATTGCAGCAATAGATGGAAACCCTTCCCGCTCTACAATGGCCCTTCTTATAAAAAGATTAATCAATTCTATTGGCAGCCCAAACTACATGACTGTGCCCCGGGAAGAAGATACATATTCCATGGCTGTTAGAACAATGCAGGGAAACAATGGTCCTGCGGCATTTGACCTGGAAAACGCAGATCTTATATTGAGCTTCGGTTGTGGTCTGTTTGATGGCTGGGGGGCGCCCGGCAGAATGTCAAATGCCTGGGCTTACTGGTCTGCAGATGGGCATGGAAAGCCCTACATTGCCCAGGTTGAATCAAGATTATCAAATACTGCATCAAAGGCCGATCTCTGGCTTGCTCCGTACCCAGGAACAGAGTCGGCGCTGGCCCTTGGAATGACCCATGTAATTATCAAAGAAAAACTGTACCATAGAAAATTTATAGAAGAATTTACATCCGGTTTTCATGACTGGATTGACGACCTCGGGAACAAGCATAAGGGATTTTCCAAGATTGTCCTGGAAAAATACACACCCAAGGCAGTGCAAAGTATAACAGGAATAAACAGTAAGGACATTATCAATGTAGCAAGGAGATTTGCATCAGCCCACCGCCCTGTTGCAATTGCCGGCAGGGGTAAAGGAATGTTGCCGGGCAGCCTGTACGACTTTATGTCTGTACATGCCCTAAATGCATTAGTCGGAAGGATAAATGAAAAGGGAGGAGCATTAATTGCAGATAACCTCCCCTTGGGCAAGTGGTCGGACATAGAATATGACTCTGTTGCCACGGAAGGTCTGACAAAAGAAAGGGCAGATATGGCCGGAAGCGGGCAATACCCTTTTTCTGAAAGTTTAATAAATAAATTTGCGGAGACAGTTAACAGCAATAGTTCTATAGACACCCTTTTAATATTCTCTTCGAACCCTGCATATAACACACCTGACAACAAGGGGTTTATTGATGCATTAAATAAAATCCCCTTTATCGTCGGTTTTTCACCATTTATTGATGAGACATCAATGTTTGCAGACCTAATACTGCCTGATCATACACATCTTGAGAAGATGACGGACACAGTATGGCCGACTGGGCTGCAGTATCCCGTTTATGCACTGTCCAGACCGGTAGTAAAACCGGTTTACCGGACAAAACATAACGGAAATGCCCTTATATCGCTGGCGAAAAAAATAGGGGGATCAGTTGCCGATTCTTTTAAATGGACTGATTTTGAACACGCCTTAAAGGATAGGGTGAGAGGGCTCTATGACGCAGGAAAGGGAGAAATTTCATCTAACAAAATGGTTTCCCCTTGGAAAAACCTGGACAGGCAAAATTTATCTAAGCATAAATTCACCTCCTTTGATTCCATGTGGAAGGAAATAAAGGAGAAGGGATGTTGGTTTGACCCTACGCACTCTTTTGGAAATTGGCCGGAAATATTTCATACAAAAACTAAAAAATTTGAGTTTTTTTCCACAATCATAGAGGCTTCTCTTAAAAAATATGCCGGTAAAAGGCCTGTTGATGATATGCTGTCAGGTCTTGGAATTAGTGCCGGGGGAGATGAGATAAGCATGCCCCACTATGAGGAAAAGAGACCAAAAACAGAAAAAACAGACAATAAACTTCTATTACTTCCTGTTGAATTGATCAATCTTTCAAGTGGTTGGATAGGGAGTCCACCATTTCTGAATAAAACACTTTTTGACAATCAGCTCAAAAAGAATGATATTTTTGCAGAAATTAATCCGGAAACAGCTTCTCAATATGGCTTGAAGGAAGGCGCAAAGGTGACCCTGAAATCTTCTAAGGGAGAAATACAGGTCAGGGTTCATATTTTTAACGGGGCCATGCCCGGCATTGTTTTTATTCCCGCCGGCCTCGGACATACTGCCTATGACAAATATTTAAAAGGGAAGGGGTCCAACCCTTATGATATAATTGACGGCACCGAGGACCCTTTGACCGGACAGCCCGTATGGTGGAATACAAGGGTGGAAGTAGCAAAGATATGAGGATTACAAAAAAAAATTCCTGGGCAATCAATCTAAAGGATAGGTGATGAAAAAGGAAGACAATACCAGAGGCACAAGATACGGGATGATTATTGACTTGGATAAATGCACCGGCTGCGGCGTATGTGTTGCTGCCTGTGCCTCTGAAAATAATATTCCTGTTATGTATGATGAATCAGATAAAACAAGGAATATAAGCTGGCTGGAAATATCCAAACTGACAAATGGCAAAGAGTTTCCGGATACCGAGATTGCATACATTCCGAGACCATGCATGCAATGCGATAACCCCCCATGCGTCCCGGTTTGTCCTGCAACGGCAACCAAGAAAGATCCGAATACTGGAATAATCAGCCAGATTTATACAAGGTGCATAGGATGTCGATACTGTATGGCTGCCTGCCCTTATCACGCGAGAAGCTTCAACTGGTTTGATCCCTCTTTTCCTGCCGGCATGGAGAAATATCTAACTACCGAGGTCTCTCCACGGATGAGGGGGGTGGTAGAGAAGTGTACCTTTTGCCATCACAGACTTATGAGCGCCAAGCAAAGAGCGTATAACGAGGGAAGAAGAGAATTAAGGGAAGATGAATATACCCCTGCATGTGCAGAGGCATGCCCTGCAAATGCCATCACCTTTGGCGACCTTAACAACGCTAAGCATAAAATCTCAAAACTTGTTAAAAGTAAAAATGCCTTCAGGTTGTTGGAAAGACTTGGCACTGAACCAAAGGTTTACTATCTTAGCAGTAAAGAATGGGTGAGGCGTATGGCGGATAACTACCTGCAAGGTGAATTTGAAAGCAGGAATTAAAGAGCTGGAGGAATAAAATGGATTTAGCTTTGATTCCCAAGGGTGTTCAACGATGTTCATTAAAGACCTTTTTACCCTGGACACTTTTGTGGCTGGCATTTATTGCGTGGGGTGTGGTATCAGCCTTTTTTTGCCTGTATAAAGGGCTAAACCAGACAAACATGAATCACTACTTTGCCTTTGGTCTATGGATTGTGTTTGACCTGTCTATCATAGCCCTTGGCGCAGGGGCATTTTTTACAGGATTTTTGACCCACGTCATGGGCGGAATTTTTATCTACCCATATAGGGAGAACCTTAAACCTGTTGTAAATGCAGCAGTTGTTATCGGTTTTATTTGTTATTCATCTGCTATTGCAATGCTTGGAATAGATATAGGCCAACCTTTGAGGGGGTGGTTTATATTCTGGCATGCAAATGTACACTCCATGCTTACAGAGGTCTCCTTTTGTATAACGGTATACCTTGGCGTTTTAACAATTGAATATCTGCCTATACTATTGTCTAATAGAAAATTAAGCGAAGTTCCAGAGTTCAACATATTTGGAAATAATCTCCATCACATAGTCGCACTTTTTGCTGCTGCAGGAACTTTTCTCTCCTTCTTTCATCAAGGCTCGCTGGGGGGATTATATGGGGTACTTTTTGGCAGGCCCTTTGCGTACAGGGAAGGTTTTTTAATTTGGCCATGGACCTTCTTTTTATTTATTCTTTCCGCAATTGCAGCAGGTCCATCCTTTACCCTTCTATGCGTATGGGTAACAGAGAAAGTGACTAAGAAAAAACTTGTTAACAGGGGGGTCTTTCTTACCTTGGGAAAAATTTCCGGCTGGCTCCTTGCTGTTTATCTAATATTCAAGATTATGGATACGGTGAGTTGGGTATACGGGGTTGTACATAGGGCCGGGTTATCATTTATGGATTTTTACAGTGGACCATACAGCCTTTGGATTATAATTGCAGAGATTGGAATCTTTGGTATAATCCCTGCAATTATTCTAATTACACCCCGTTTAAGAGAAAAAAATACCCTCCTGATCTTGGGCGCCTTAATGAATGTTATCGGTATAGTTCTTAACAGGTTTGTCTTTACTATTCAGACCCTGTCCACACCGGTTTTGCCATTTGAGAGTTTTATGAGTTATTTTCCAACATGGCAGGAGTGGGGCATTGCAATTGGGGCCATTGGGTATGGCATCCTTTTGTTTTCCCTTTCTTACAGATACCTGCCTATCTTCCCATTGGAGCCCGAGCTTAGTCCGGTAAAGATCTTTGGGGTTCCTGTAAAAGATTTTGGTGTAGTGAAAGGAGGTTAATATGGTGCCCTTTGTTTTTGAATGGGAATGGGATGCAGGTCATCTAATTTTTATGGGGCTTCTCTATATGGTCCTTGGGGCAATCTCTTTGGGCATGATCTATGCGTTTATTAAAACATGGTTAGACCTTAAGGATAAGCCGTAACCAAAAGAAATCCTCGCGCAAAGGCGCAAAGCCGCTAAGGAAATATTTTTCATGTTTTTCTTGGCGTCTTAGTGTCTTGGTGGCGGTGAGAATAAGCATCAAATTACAGTATCATGGCGGCAGTTTACGTCGTCCCGTTCCGGGTAGTCCAGATTATAATGAAGACCTCTGCTCTCCTTTCTCATTGTGGCCGAGCTTATGATTAATTCGGCAACAGTTGCCAGGTTTCTTAACTCTAACAAATCCCCTGCAATGATAAAGTCCCAAAAGAAGTCCCTGATTTCCCTCTGGATAATGTCTATCCTTGTTTTGGCCCTGGCAAGCCTCTTGTTTGTCCTGACTATGCCGACATAGTTCCACATAAGCCTTCTAACCTCATCCCAGTTATGGGAAACTACCACAGATTCGTCACTGTCAACGGCTGAGCCTTTGTCCCACACAGGAACAGGCGGAAACTTATAATCACCTTGATTTGGTATCTTATTAACGCTGTCTTCAAAGGCAGACTTTGCAAAAACCAGGGCCTCAAGCAGGGAATTGCTCGCCAATCTGTTTGCCCCGTGTAAACCAGTGCAGGCCACCTCACCAATAGCATATAAGTTTGCTATACTGGTTTGGCCGTATTTATCCGTCAAGATGCCGCCACACATATAATGTGCTGCAGGAACGACTGGTATAGGCTCATGAGCTATATCTATACCAAACTCAAAACATCTTCCGTAAATATGGGGAAATCGATTTTTAACAAAATCTCGGGGCTTGTGGGTTATGTCTAAATATACACACTCATCACCACTCTTTTTTAACTCAGCATCAATGGACCTTGCAACAATATCTCTTGTTGCCAAATCCTTCATTGGGTGGTAATGTTCCATAAAACGGTCGCCTTTCTTATCTATCAACACGCCACCTTCTCCTCTTAGGGATTCACTGATCAAAAAATTCTTTGCCTTTGGATGGTGCAGGCATGTTGGATGGAATTGCACAAATTCCATGTTTGCCACCCTTGCGCCGGCCCTATATCCAATAGCCACACCATCACCAGTCGCAACATCAGGGTTTGTGGTATAAAAATATACCTTGCCCGCACCTCCAGTGGCAAGCACAGTAATCTTTGAGAGAAAAGTCCTTATCTCTCCTGTTTGAATGTCAAGAACATAGGCCCCCCAACATGTCTCCTTAGTCTCGTTTGTTGAAATTCCCCGCTTTATAAACTTAGAGGTTGTAATCAGGTCAATGGCCATATGGTTTTCATAAATAGTAATCTTTCTGTTTTTTTCTGCATTCCGTATAAGGGCTTGCTCTACTTCTTGACCGGTAAGGTCTTTGGTGTGGGCAATCCTTCTCTTTGAGTGACCGCCTTCACGGGTCAGGTCCAGCCCTTGAGATTGATCTTTTGAGAAATTAACACCGAGGGAAATAAGCTCATTAATCATGGCAGGCCCATTTGTTACAACCATTCGAACAATTTCCTCGCGAGACAGGCCTGCGCCGGATTCTAAGGTATCTGCTACATGAAAATCGAATGAGTCATTTGAGTCTAATACCGATGCAATCCCCCCCTGGGCATAATTGGTATTGGCCTCCATTGTCTCCTTTTTAGTTACCAAAGATACCGTCCCTATAGACGCTGCTTTAAGTGCAAGGCTAAGCCCCGCAATACCGCTTCCTATAATTAGATAGTCTGATTTTATTTCCATGGATTCCTTATAAGATTACATTTTTTAGCCGCGGATTAACACAGATTTTCTATACCACTAAGTTAGTCGCGGAAGAGTTTTCTTTGACAGGATTAACAGGATTTACAAGATATCCTTTTTTCCTGTCTATCCCTGGCCCATACCTGGCCTTGCAAGGCAGAAGTAAATAGCCTCATTCAGCATATTTAATTAAGGCTTTACCATATTGTACGAAAGTCGCGCCAGGGCAGGCCTGTCTAAAAATACTATTTCCTATTTCGTTAAGTTATGATTGATTTATAGTCTAAAAATATTATAGAATGCAAGGATTATGAATGTATCTGCAGTTATATTTGATTGTGATGGGGTTATGTTTGATTCAAGGCAGGCCAATATTAATTTCTACAATCATATTTTATCTCGCTTTGGTCTCCCTCCCATGAGAGCAGAGGGTGAACGGTTTGCCCACATGCACACTGCCATGGAATCAGTAAACCATATCTTTAGAGAGAGTTCCTATCTTAAGCAGGCTCAAGAATACCGTCTACATCTTAATTACACGCCATTCATACAAGATATGATTATAGAGCCGGGGTTAACAAAGGTACTTAATTTTCTAAAACCAAATTATGGACTGGCTGTTGCAACCAACCGAAGCAACACCATAAAGAGGGTCCTTGAGGAAAACAAACTTGATCTTTATTTTGACATAGTTGTATCGTCCTTAGATGTAAAAAATCCAAAGCCTCATCCAGAGCCTATATACAAGATACTCGACTTTTTTGAAATTGGGCCTGAGGAGTGTATTTACATAGGTGATTCTGATGTGGACCTTGAGGCATGCCAGGCCGCTGGAGTGACCATGATAGCATTTAAGAATACTACCTTAAAGGCAGATATACATATTGAAAGCCTGATGGACATCAAGGATATTCTCCGCTCCTGAATGCTCATCCGTTACTTTATTATCCGCGGATTTCGCAGATTTCAGACAAGAGGTATAAACTTATCGTAACTCAGGTTCAAAGTTCTGGGGTTCACGGTTCAGGGTTAAGCTGGTCAAAGAGAAGTTCTATTGCAAGACGAATGCTAAACTTTATCCGTTTCTTTTAGTAGCCTATGCTGACTTACACGTGAGTCCAGAGCGAGTTCTATGCAGCCCCGGTCGCCCAACCGTGAACTGTGAAACTTGAACATGAAACCTGTTTTGTTACAACTTATCTATCCTTCCCACCAAACTTCCGTCGGACATGTGTGGCTTCTCTGTTGCGCGATATATTTACCAAGTTTCCAGTTTCTTTTCCCATTCAATGTTGGATGTTGGACGTTCATTTTTTTCAGTACCTCCCAGGCAAAACCAACTTAGCGCTTATGCACAGAAACCTCTCTCTTTAAAAAGAATATGATTCCTCCTGATCCGATCCGGAGCATCCAGGCGCATCTTCACCACATGTTGGTTGATAAGTGAAGGTAAGCTCATCTCCAGAGATGGGAGTCAAGGTAAAGGTATATGGATTATTGGTTGTAACATCTGCAGGGTCCCTCCACGTTCCTTGATATATGTAGGTATCAGGGTACGTATTATCAAGCAATGTAAACGTATCCTCGCCCCTCTTTAAAACGACCTTAAATGTAGAGCCGACAATAGGCGGGTTTCCGTTTGAGTCCTGAATATATACGGTAAATGTGACATTATTACCATCTACCTCTGGTGTTATAACCATAGGACACTGCCCAGTGAAGAGAATAGGCATACGGGCCATAATAAGATTAGTCAGCCCGCTCTTGCTTTGGTACCATGCAGGTGCCCCATTATCAATTCCGCTCGTAGCCTTATAGAGGTTTATCCCCTCCCCGCCAATGTAAAGGGAAGACGGATTTCCCGGGTCATCCGCCGCCATAACATGCTGGGCAAAGAGGGTTTCATCATCCGGCGGATCATACCCAGGGAGGTTTGTGTTTGCTTCAACCCATGCTCCCCCGGTCATCGATCCATCACCGTTTATTCCATGGACATAGACATTCCCAACTGCATGGGGCTCAAGAGGCCCCCAGAAGTAGGTAATTGCATATAACTTAAGATGATCCGGGTCTGGGTCTACAAGGAGGTCTTTAATTTTCCTCCCGTGATCCCTTGTAGTGCTGAATGTGAATTCATCTCCAGTCTTAAAATCTATACTCCCGTCTGATATTGTAAAGGAAATTTCACCATTATCGGAGTTATATTCTCCTCCAACAGTTGCAATATTTGCCTGCTGATCTGATACAGTGCCAATCACGGTAAAGGTGACTCCATTAGGCGCCTCAGTAACACATGCAACAGTCCAGTATTCTGATTGGGTTTCCGGCCCCACTCCTACATTACCTATAACTCCGTTGCCCTGGTTATCCCTGTTGGCAATAGGCATGGTTGCGCTCAGGCCTTTGCCCAAACCGTCATTATAAGCAGTCCATGTGGTGCCGCTATCCGTACTTACCCATACCCCGGAATCCTCTGTGCCTGCGTATATAGTTTCAGTTGATGTTGGATGGATGGCCAGGGTGTTTACAAAATCCCCTGGAAATTGTCCTGTCTCAGACCATGTCACGCCGCCGTTTGCGCTTCTGAAAACGCCTGTGTTGGTTGCTGCGTATAACACAGCCGTGTTTCCATGGGTACTCGGAACCTTAACCATATCCCGGACGATTTTCCCATAGCCAAGGCCACTCGCAGTAACATGAAAGGTCAGCATGTCATCCTGTGCAAAGGGTATTGACCCCTGAGAAACGGTGAAACCTATCTCATTATTATCTGAGCTGTAAGGAATGCCTGTGTAGGCCTTTTTGACCTGAGTTCCTGATGCGGTTCCTGAAACATTCCAGAAGGGGGCTGATGCAATCGTGCTGAAAGTAAAAATATCTCCCACTGCAAATAACTGGGTGCCGGTAGAAATTTTGAAACCAACCTCGTTTCCATTGGACGTATAATCAATATCAGTGAATGCAGTATTTGTTTGAACACCTGAGATACTTCCTACCACTCTCCAGAAAGCAGTTGTAGTGAACTCTATCACATCACCTACCATAAATTTAGCAGTTCCTGAAATAATTGTAAATGAAATGGTATCCTGAGTATACTCGGAATCAATCTGGGCATTAGGGTAAGTTCCGCTGATATCACTAACAACGCTGAAAATATCCGCTGTGCTGGATACATCGTCAGAGGCAGCCCCCCTGAGTGTCCATGTCTCCACAAAATCGTTTGGTTTCTTGACCTGAATATTAAATGCGGTTCCGTTCCCTGCTCCGCTGACACTAACAGGTCCGACAGTTCCTGCATAGGTTGTTTCCCAGTTTTCCGTAATAGTATCGAAAGGATCGGTTATGACAGTGGACATGCTGCCGTTACCTTGATTGCTGCCGGCCAATGGGGTGGTTGCAGATGCAGAAGGAAGGACATAAGATGCTGTCCAGGTTTCCGTCTTTGTTGTTGGAGATAGATTAATATCTGTAATGGTACGTCCGTCCCCTAAATCCGGGGTTGCTGAAGGTTCTGAATCTACCATCCCGCCTGAGACAAAGTTTTTGCCATCAGGGGCAAAAAGCGCCCCAAGTCCCTCTGTCCCTAGCCACACATAATCACTTCCCCCGCCGTCACACAAGACCGTAAGAATAGCCTGATTCGTGCTGTATATACCGTGCCACTCTTCCACATTGTTACTGTTCCAGTTCATTCCTCCGTCCAGACTGCGGTATACATTACCCCTTCCCAAATAGCCCGTGCCTACATATACCTTTTGATTATCATCAGGATCAATACATATAGCTCTGTTGCCCTTAACATGAGGATCTATCCAGTTTTGACCATACTTGGGGTTTTCAGTAGAGCGGCTTATGTTTGTCCAGGTTGCACCGCTGTCTATGGACTTATACACGCCGCCGCCGTTTGTCCCTGCATAAATTATATTATTGTAAGGCGCAGGTGTAATGGCGATAGAGGTAATATGCGTTGTTCTCCCACCATTAATTGCCTCTCCTGTAACTGAAACAAAACCCTGTAAAGGTTGAAGGTAGGTTCCCCCTGAGTGGAGTGTATTGGTTGCCAGCCCTCCTGTTGTAGTGGCTGTGTTAGGCGTAAAGAATCCACCTGTATTATATGTTTTAAAGGAAATGGCCGTATTATCCGGAATAGCATTTCCATACATGTCCGCCGCATTAACAGATATTTGATCCTCTAAGTTGGCCTTCCAGAGCCCGGATATATTAAGATACTCAGCAAATATGCCGAATTCTGCCCCTACAGGCGGTCCTGCATTGATGGCGATCTGGCTTGTTGTGGTACTTATATTTGTATCATGGTAGTAAGTCGCTTTAATACTTACAGGGCCGGATTTAAAGCCGCTATAAAGTATTGTGCTTACCTGGCCTTCGTGCGTTATGCCAAAGGGAGGAATTATATCCTCTCCTCCATTGGGGCCGCTGTCAATAAAGAAATCCAACCTGTAGCCATCGGCTACCAGATTGCCAAGGGAGTCTTTAACATCAAATATAATCTGGGATGTTGACTGGCCGCCGGTTCCCTTGATATTTATGGATGCAGGGTCAGGTGAGCCGTCAGCCACCTGTATAAAAGCAGGTGCCGGCTGAATATCTATCGTACCTGAGCCGGTTACATCCACTCCACCGGGAGTCCATGTGGTGGTAACGGTTACAGTACCGCCTTTCGCATACGCATTAAAGGTAACTATGACCATTCCCTGGCCCCCTGAAGTATTTGCAGAAGCAGGTATTTGACCTAATGTCAGATCGTCTAAGGTAAAGTAAACAGTTTCGCCATCAGCAGCAGGATCCCCAGAGGCATATTTAAGCGCTACTGTAACCTTCGCGGTCTCCACGCCAGTTCCAAGTAAGGAGTTTGGGACAATCGTTAGGGTTACGCTTCCCGGAGTATATTCTATTTGTATCTCAGCCTTTCGGCCTCCTGCCTCTGCCCTAATTGTGGCAGTCCCTTCAGTATTGTCGCTTTTGAGGTAGGCAAGTGCAACGCCACCGGCAGTGGTGGCAGTAGGGGTAATGGTCCCTCCTCCCTGAATAATACTAAAGTCTACTGTAGTGCCGTCCGGGGCATCTCCTCCTCCCACCATGGTTAAAGCAGCACTGATAGTAGACTGGCTTAAGCCGTTGTCCGCAGGCAGGCTTGAAGGGTTTGCAGCAATCCCTATACTGGCAATCTGTGGGCCAATTAAAGTTATGGTTACAGTTCCCTGTATCTGATTGGTAGTTTCTGCTGTAATTGTGTCATTTCCTCCTGCTGGGACGTAAGTCGGACTCGTATAAGTGACTGTAGCCACACCATTGGTTGTCGTTGTTGTAAGATTGCTCAACATTCCATCCAATGCGCTCAGGGTTATTGTTTCCCCATCATTAACAGGATTGTCATTTGCATCCAATACTGTAACCCTAATACTGCTCGTGCTTGTGCCGTCTGCGGTGAGATTCGCAGGAGTAGCAGTCACGCTTATTTGATCAGGAGGTCCGGCGATAAACCCTACCGTTACATTTGCATTCACCCCGCCGGAGGTGGCTATAATGCTCGCAGAACCTACATTTGTAGGACTGGTAAGCGTGACCATTGCAATGCCATTGGTGGTGGTGGCATTGATGATGGTGGGTGTGGCCGGAGGAGCGCCATCAAACTCACCTGCTGTGGTGGTAAAGGTCACTGTTATGCCATTCTCCACATTGTTTCCACTATTGTCCTGCACTGTGGCCGTGATAAAGGTGTTGCTCACTCCATCCGCCACAACGTTCTCTGATCCTGCCTTTAGATCGACTGAACCAATGGACGCAGCGATGAGTGTAATATTGACAGTAGAACCGGTTCCGTTAGTCGCCTCCGCAGTTATTATATTTGCGAGGGCTGCCGTAGTAGATGCAGTATAGATTACTGTGGCAATACCGCCGCTGGTTGTTGCCGTTGGCTCGGATAGTGTACCTGTGCCGCTTGTAATCGTGAAGGTGATGGTCTCACCGTCTACGGCATTGCCATGGCCATCCGTTACCAGTGCACGGATGGTGCTTGTGCTTATGCCATCCGCCGTTAGATTGTTAGGGATGGCTGTAAGGGCGATATCGTCTACCGCACCTGGGATAAAGCTCACCGTAGTGCTGTCGGTCACCCCTCCGCAAGTGGCTGTAATAGTTGCTCTTCCCACATTGGTGGGGCTGACAAGCCAGGCCGTTGCAATGCCATTAGTGGTGGTGGCATTGATGATGGTGGGTGTGGCCGGAGGAGCGCCATCAAACTCACCTGCTGTGGTGGTAAAGGTCACTATTGTGTCATCCGCCACATTGTTTCCATTATTGTCCTGCACTGTGGCAGTGATCAGTGTCTTTGATGCTCCATCGGCTACAGCAGTGTCGGAACCCGAGCTAATCGATACAGCTCCTATAGCTCCTATCGCGACATCTATCAGCTCAATGTCTACCGTAGCAAAGATGGCGCTGTTGGTGGCCTCGGCCCTCACTGTCTGTGCACCTATCTGTGTAGAGGCCGTATAGGTAACTGTGGCAATACCATTTGCGGTCGTTACTGTTTGAGAGGAAAGTGTACCTGTGCTGAGGGGCTCCATCCTGAAGGTGAT
>Ga0307991_1002419_pt1 | contig 12632 bp, 10 predicted proteins | sample EllFjometagen131_FD_203146 | JGI IMG/M metagenome (GOLD analysis project Ga0307991, IMG submission 203146) | Marine microbial communities from Ellis Fjord, Antarctic Ocean - #131 | ecosystem: Environmental > Aquatic > Marine > Unclassified | place: Southern Ocean | collected 2014-10-08 | reverse complement strand
CACTGATAATTACAACTCCCAGTAGGTTCGATAAGAATATTCAAAGGAAGCCCTAAACATTTTTTCATCTTAAAGAATAAAGATACTTTAACCAAAAAAAGATTAAATATTTTTTTAGGACTTAATAGAAGCATGTAAAAACTTTTTCTTAAAATAAAAAGTTCTGAAAATTTATATTTTCGACGTATTAACTTCATAAAATCACTTTTATTTATGCAGTTTTTGTAGGCCTAAACTTTCTTTCACCATATAGAAATCATCAGACTAATCTTTTTGGTCAACAATAAAACTACGTATATCTAAAGTATGAACTTTTGTTTTTTCATAACCTAAATAAATATAGTTCTTATCCATAAAAATACATTCTGCAAAACCATCAATACTAAATCTCAAAGTTTCTTTAAGGTTAAAAACATTAGATATATCTAAAACACGAAGACCTGATTTCTCACAAGCTAAGTAAGCATAATTGTCATGAATAAAGACATCTTGAATAGAATCATTTATGTCAAATTGGAAAATCTCTTTTGGATTATAAGGGTCAGAGATATCTACGATATAAAGACCTGAATCTTCACAGGCTAAATAAGCATAATCATTATAAACAAAAACATCTACAGCCTCACAATTAACATCAAAAGAAGAAACTTCTTTTGGAGCAAAAGGTTGAGAAATATCTATAATAGAAAGACCAGCTTCATCGCACACTAAGTAAGCATAATTTCCACGGATAAAAACACCTTCTGCAATACCCTTATTATCAAAACGAAAAATTTCTTTTGAATTAGCAGGATCAGAAATATCGAACATATGAAAGCCTGATTCTTCACAGGCTAAATAAGCATAATTATTGTTAACAAAAATACCTTCAGAATAATCTTCATTTTCAAACTCAAAATGAAAAATTTCTTTTGGCTTAAGAATGTCAGAGATATCTAAAATATAAAAACCCGATTCTTCGCAAGCTAAGTAAGCATATTTCCCAATAATGGTTATGTCTTCAATGAAACCATCTGTGCTAAAACGAGAAACTTCTTTCAGAGTAGAAGAATTAGAAATATCTAAAGTATAAAACCCTGCATCTCTGCACAATAAATAAACATAGTTCCTGTAGATATATATATCCTCTATAAAATCTTCACCTTCAAAACAAAAAATTTCTTTTAGATTAGAAGGGTCAGAAATATCTAAAATATAAAAACCAACATTGTTACAAGCCAAATAAGCATAATTATTATCTATAAATATATCCTTTGCATCACCATCACTGTTAAAATGAGAAATTTCTTTTGGATTAGAAGGGTCAGAAATATCTAAAATATAAAGTCCTTTTTTTCCACAAGCTAAATAGGCATAATTATTATCTATAAAAGCATCTTTAGTAATACCTTTGCTATCAAAAGAAGAAATCTCCTTTGGAGCAGTAGGATTAGAAATATCTAAGATATAAAAACCCGCATCTCCATCAGATGAATACAAGAAATCATCTAAAATTGATATTGAATAAGCCCAATCATTAGAAATAATAGAAGAAATTTTTTGTGGATTTTGAGAATTTGAAATATCATATATATATATACCATTGCTACCAGCAGCCACATAAAGTAAATTCTCCTCTATCGTTAAATCCATAATAGGTCCACTAGCAATAACACTTTCTAAATTTACTAAATTAGCGATGTCAGATGCATTCTTTGTTTCAAATTTACCATTATCAAAATCCTGTGAAAAAGTATTTGGCGAATATTCAATCTCTTCTCTATCTTTTCCTTCTTGTGTTAGAATCTGAAATAATTTTGAAACTGCCATTTTTCTTAATGCAGGTCTTTTGTCTGTGACTTCAAAAATTCTCCCAAGAATATCCTTAGCTAATCCACTATCTCCTTTTTCTAAATACATTTCCACATTACAAAGTTCATTCCTTCTAATCTGGAAATTTCTTATAGGAACCTGACAATTTAAGGGAAAAGTTATATAATCTACTGCTCTTATCGCCATAAAAATCATCAAAAACCAAAGTAACAGCTTGCCAATGTATCCATATTTCTTAATACAGTTAACTAGCATGTTTGCAGCAAGTATAACACCAGGTATAAAGCTAAGACAGACCCAATCCATGTTTCCGAAACACCAAATACTATTTAGCCCATCCAAAACCGCCCTCACAAAGCTAAAAATTATAAAATTAACCAAAAAACAAACTAATAATAACTGAACAAATGGTTTCTTGTCTTTTATTGATCGTACTACTGCTATCAATATTACAAATCCAAAAACAAAAGTTACCAATGAAATTGAAGAATCTCGACTGCTAGCAGCAAGTTCAAAAATTTCAGGAAAGGGCTTTAGTATAAGCAAAATCAACTCACCTAAATATGTGCCTATAGCATTCATGCTAATCCCAACAGACGCTACATTGTGGATATAGCTCATTCTTTGAGTCCAAAAACTCAAGTTTAAATAAAAATTTGGCAAAAGTAGACAGAAGGCTGTGATAAATGAAATCCATATATATTTACTTCTCAGCCAAATTCTATACTCAGAACAAACAATTAAAAAAATGATATATACCGGTATCAAAATAAGTATATACTCTTTAAACCAATACCCCAGGCCCAAAACCAACCCGTTAAGCAACATTAATTTTTTATTAGAATTCTTGATAGCCGCGTAAAACAAAAATAAGGAAAGGGCACCAAAAAACATAATGCCATCGTCTTCAGGGGACTTAGTAAGACTTATATGATACTGACTTATAGAAAGTAAAAATGAAGCAAGAAGTGCTATTCTAGATCCTAAAGCTAATTTTGTAATAAAATAAACTATTAAAATAGTGAGAGTTCCTAAAATAATAAAGGGCAAACGTGCACTTTGAAGAGAATCACCAAAAAGATACCACCCAATCCTTACTAAATATTCATACCCGATAGACCCCTCAATATTTTTAGATACTAATGGTAAATTAATATCGCCAGATTCAAATGATATCTCTTTTATAGATGGATATTCGTTACGCTCATCATTATTAATAGCAATAGATGCCGCAGCATAATACCTTAGACAAAACCCCAAAAAAATAATAACTATTAATATTAGTTTTCTATGCTTATTCAGCATTTTATCCTTTAAAATTACTCTTAAGTTTTTTGCTATTTAATGCTTTAATAAATTTTTTAATTCCATCATAGTCATCATCTTTGGGTGCCCAAGATGCGAATACGCTATTACCTTTACTAATATATGGACCATTAGTTACTTCGTGAAAAACAACAAAATCAGTAATAGGTACAATCATATGCCAAATGTTTTTATTTATTCTGCATATAAAATTACTTTTTCTTTTTTTTCCATCTATCAGAATAGACTCAATTTTTTTACCATTCTTATCAAATATTACTAGAAAAAAACTCCCTTCAATAACATGAAAAGATTCAGTCTTTTTTATATGTTTATGAGGTTTTATATAAACATTTTTGCAAAGAACAATAATCATCTCATGTAAAGATTCTCGAATATTTTTATGCAAACACAATCTTGTTTTTCCAGAAAAATTCTTAAGAGCTTTCTGTTTTAGCTTTTGAATTGTTTGGTCGTTAATCTTAACTATCTCTTTCTTGTTAAAAATCACCTCTCTCACAAATTAACCCTCCTCTATCTTTATTGAAATTTACTTATTATTTTTTTATTTAAAAAATGTAAAATTGTCCCTGGATGCAATGAAAAAATTGCATTAAACATGCTATATCCAATGGATCGACAAGCACTACATTTATTTTCCGGCATCTGCTGCCAAGCTTTTTCTACTCCAAGTTTTAATACATTAACGGGATGATAATCATATCTGATAAAACAACAAGGAAAAAGATCACCATTTGCCTCAACAACAACTGAAAATTGTCCACCATAACAATGCATTGCCTTGGAATTAAAATTAATTTGATCTCGAAACAAACGAAAAACATGATATGATACCGGCCATTGACGAACACGTTTAAGCACATATGCACTACTAACAAATCGTGAATTCTTATTTTTTAATTGATGATTAATCAAATCAGTAATCCCTTTTTGGCCAGCATCTTCAGGCCGTAAAGTCGTAGTTCCATCAGGATTAAACAAAGGATTCAATTGTTCAAAATCTATCGTACACCCATAACGTTGAGCAACCTCAATTAAATGTGACAACTTCGGATCAGTTAAACGGGTTATGGTGCAAAGCAATTGGACAGGTATACCTTTGTTACGAGCTACCTCAATGGCATGAATGACTTCATCATAAGACCCCTCCCCTCGATAAGCATCATGACATTGCTTATTCCCATCTAAACTGATAGTCAACAAATCTAAATTTTCTAATAACACTATATGTTTATCAATTAAGCTACCATTGGTTATTATTGAACAATTAACCTTATGTTTTTTTATTTGACGAACAATCTTCCCAATATCCTCAAAAAGTAACGGCTCCCCTCCAAACAATGTAAACCGCTTAGTTCCTAAACGGATAAAACCATCTATTACTTCTAGTAATTGTTTAGTCGTTAGCGGTTTTTGACCTTTGATAGGATAATCTCCAACACAATAGCTACAACTCTTATTGCATTGTTCAAGCAACCGAATATGAACCTGAAAAGGAATCCTTTGATTTAATATTTTTGCAAGTAAAAAACGAAAACCTAAAGCTAACAATTTTCTATATTTCATAAATTTATACTTAATTTTATAAATTTTTGATTATTATTATCTTTCACGCTTAGCGATTGCAACCAAATCTATCCTCAATATTCGCATCAATATTTCTTAGCGTTTTGATAACCTGTCTTATATTCTTTTTAGATTGGCCAGACCCACTGGGCAATATAAAACCATTATTGGTATAAAATCTTGAATGCTTAAATATTTTTTTATTATTTGGATAAAATAAATCACACAGACTTGAATCAAAAGGTTTAGCTTCAATATTTTTTTCTTTCAGCAAATCTATTACTCTTTCTCTCTCACTGCAAGTAACCTCCACCCATAAAGGAAGTTCTCCTTTTTCTATATTAACATTTATCATCTTTATGTGATTTAAATCTTTTAATCCAAATTTGTATAAATTATATATATCTTTATGATACTTAACCTTTTCTTTTATTTTTTCAATCTGGCTTAAACCTACTGCAGCTAAAATGTCATTAAACTTAAAATTGAAACCCAAGACATTATGACCGGAAAAAGAGGTATAATTCGGCATTCCATAATTTCTAATTTTTTTTAATTTTTCAAATACTTTTTTATTTCTGGTAACAAGTAAACCACCCTGTGCTGTAGTAATTAGCTTTGTAACCGCTAAAGAAAATATACCTACATAAGACTGAGTACCAAGAAAGCTTCGATTGTTTCGTGAACATAATGCCTGAGCAGCATCTTCTATTACTTTAATGTTATACTTTGCTGCTAATTTATTAATATACCTAATATCAACAGCTCTTCCATTTAAATGAACCGGAATAATTATTTTAGTTCTCGGAGTAATCGCCTTTTCTATTTTATCCACATCGACAAGAGGTCCCCTGCAATTTGAATCAACCAATTTAATTCTTGCCCCTAAAAGTAAAGGAGCTTGAGCAGTGGCCACAAAAGTAAAATTTGGAATAATAATTTCATCTTTCGGATTAACTCCACAAACAATCAACGCCATGAGAAGTGCTGTGCTGCCATTTGTCGTTAATACAGCATAAGGAACGTCTAATAACCGGGCTAAACGCTTTTCTAATTCTTCAGTCATCGCCCCTTGAGTAATGTGCCCACTGGCCATTACTTCTTTAATTTTTTGAATTTCGCTTTTTCCGAAATTAGTTTTCCACCAAGAAATTAATTCTTTATCCATTTTATATATACTTTCACAATTACTAATGCAATTGCCTAAAAGCATTTAAAATAACTGAAAAATTTAATGAAAAAATCAAATTATTTTCTACGCCACAAGCATGCGAACAAGATTGACAATTATTTAAAGGTACCAATTTACTCCAAGCTGATTTGAACCCTTCCTTTAAAACATCCACGCCCAAAACGCTTCCACTTCCCCAACCACATGAATACAACTTTCCATCTGAGTTTAAATGTCCATAAGCCCGGCCGGCCCAACATTTATAACTTTTTGATGGTCTTGAATCAGTTATTCGCTCATCATATGGCCACTCTAAAACACTTTTAAGATACTTAAGCGAAGAACCAATCGGCGCACCAGACAACTTTAGATTAATCAATTCTTGAAAAGCTCGTTTCCTTTCATCTCCCCGCAATACTAATTCTTCTACCTCTTTAATATGAGGATGCAAATAACACGGATAATCAGAAAAAAATTCCAACCTGTTAAAATTAGCTAAAATATTATGTTTTCGAGAAAAATTTACAATATCCTTAATAAAATTTACATTCCACCGTGTCAAAACCGTCGTCGTCCATACACGAATACCTTTTGATTTAAGCGCAACCAATGCAGATTTAACATCCTCTAGATTATTTTTGCCACGCAACCGACTATGCACTTTATCAGGACCATCATAAGAAAGAAATACAACATCTACATCTCTTAACTCATCTATTCGTTCAGAAACCTTGTAGCCATTGGTTGATATGCCGACAAAAAACCCTAAACTCTTAGCGTAAGCAATAATTTCGCCGATATCATCCCTTAGCATTGGTTCTCCTCCAGTAAATTGCACACGCCGGACACCACTTTTTTTCATCTCAAGCATAACACTTTTTAAAATTTCAGTATTCCATAAATCCTCTTGAGGTAAATTATGAGTTCGACAATAAACACAATGATTATTGCACCGATTAGTTAATACAATGTACATACTAAGCGGTATTCGACGCTTAGGTTGAAGATGCATTTTTATAATTTGGCAACCAAAATAAGCTACTTCACTAAATTTCATTCCTAAAATACCCCAATTTATGTAAAAAATACAAAAGAATAATCTCCTGTATAACCAAACTTATTAAATAACCATTCCCATTCTTGAGGAGTAAAAATGCACTCACAAGTAAGCTGCCAATGCAATAAGTTAGCTTTTTCACTTTCATTCCTATAAGATTCAACCACTATATAGCTATTCCCTTTACTAACCCTTTCAATTTCCTTTAAAGCTTGTTCTAATTCATAGATATATAAATAATGTAACGTATTAAGTGAAATAACTAAATCAAACTCATTGTCAGTATAGGGAAGCTTGCAAACTGAGCCTAAGTCTAGAAAGGGTTTAATTTCTTCTTTTGCATTATCTAAAGCATATTGAGATACGTCTATGCCTTTTACCTCCATATCCGGATATAATAATTTAACATCATGCAACAAAAACCCCTTGCCACAGCCTACATCTAATATGCAATTCCCCGTTTTAAGTCCGTAATGCTTAAAAAAATCCTTTGCTATCACTGCCCAACGACCATCATAGTAATATCCTCCATAGCCATATTTACGATCACCATCCCAGTAATCCTTATCAAGCCGCTTGGCTACTTCAGCACACTCTGCTTTATCATGTTTAATCACCCTTTCAAGGTAATCACGTTTCGTCTTATTATGTAACTGAGACATAAAATCTATAAATGCCATGCTAGCTCTCCTTATTAATCTTTAAACCTCTTTATTATTTCAAATATACTACTTAAATTAAAACTCCCTGATAAATTTAATTCTACTAATGATGCAGTCCAACACTGATGACAAGAATGTGGCAAAGACAAACTATCAAATGATTTTTTAAACTGAGAATCTAAAGAAACTAAAAACTTTTTATAATCAGGAAAATTATCACAAATAAAAATTTTACCATTAGGTTCAATAGAGCAAAAAATTAAACTCAACAAACAAAATATCTTTTTAGGTTTAGGCCAATTATAAAGGTGTTTCAACCCAGCAAGACTACTGTTAATAACTTTATTTTTATTTTTTTTCTCATTTATAAGAAAAGAAATACAGGCTTTATAATCAATCTCATCGGGGATTTCAGATACAATATCTTTACTGCTATCACAAGAGCCATATTTATCTGCAGGCTGGAAATAAACTCCTATGTTATGCTTATCAGCTACCTCAAGAACATAGGGTATATGAGAAATATTATATTTTGATATAACAGTAACAATATTTACTTTTATATTTTCTTTTTTGCAAATTTCAATAGCTTCTATCACTTTATCGTGAACACCTAAACCTCGGATAGCATCATTGATATGCCTTGGGCCATCTAGACTAAGCTTAATGGCATCAATATTATGAATCTCTTTGATCCTTTGCTTTATTAAAGTACCGTTGGAATTGATTGAAACATATATTTTCTTTGATTTGCAAAAATTAATTATCTCTGGTAAATCCTCCCGCAAGAGAGGTTCTCCGCCACCAAAACTAATAAATTTAGTACCTAAATTGCATAACTCCTCTATTATTTTAAATATACTTGCTACATCTACCTCCTCATGATCTTCTTCAAAGCAACCGCAATATTTACACCTTAAATTACACTTTTCAGTAATCCGCCATCCCACCACTAAAGGCAATCTTTTTTTAAATATTATTGCCTTTAAAACTTTTTGAGAAAAATTTAATTTTTCAATAAAATTCATTTTCAATACGTTTTATCAGAAATAGATTTAATAACAGCTTCAGAAACCAATTTTATGTCCTCTTCATTCATTTGAGGATAAACAGGTAAATGAACCATATGTTCGATAGCCTCGGAAGCAATCTCACACTTGCCAGTACCTTCAAGTCCTGGCAAATGAGGACCTACAAACATATTCCCTCCGTGAGTATCAACACCAAATCGACGCATACGCCGACGAAATCCTTGGCGATCTTTAACTCTAACAACAAAAGTCGAGTAAACATTTTCACCCTCAGAAGCGCGTGAAGGTATTTTAACCCCTGGCACATTACGAAGACTCTCTAAGAGTTGATTACCATTATGCATCCGTCTATTATTTAAATCATCCAATGTATTTAATTGACTTAAACCTACCCGTCCATGAAATGACCGCGGCATAAGCCAACTAGGTTTGACACTTCTCCCTTTCCAGCCCGGTAATTCACTAGTTAATAATTCAATCATATCAACGCCTGCCCAAGCACCAAATCTTAATGATGGAGCCATAAGACTATTCCAAAACCATGGTTGTGTTACGAAACGCATCCCAATAACATAAAGTATTCGTTTCGCTAAAACCGCCTTACTCATAATAGGAAATTGTTTCATCCAAGCTACAGCTTTGTCCGCTATTTCTTTAGAATTAGTAGTAAGCATGCCAGCCCCTAATACAGAAATGTTTTTATGAGGATGAAATGAAAAAATAGCTCCTTGACCAAAACTTCCCAAACGCTTACCTGAATGAACAGCTCCACAAGATTGAGCACAATCCTCAATAACTGCCAAGTTATAACGTTTGGCAACTTCCATAATAGTTTTCATATCACAAGCACGCCCATATAAATGTACCGGTACGATAGCCACAGTAGAAGGTGTGATGGCCTCCTCTAATTGATCTGCATCCATGCAATAAGTATCTGGTTTTATATCCACAAAACGAGGCTTCAATCCAAGTTTTTGAAACATTGCTGGAATACAATGAAAAGTTAAGGAAGGTAAAATAACTTCTCCTTTTTGCGAAAGGTTAAGCCCACAAAGTATTGCATTTAAAGCCACTCGAGCTAAGGGAGCAGGAACCGCATAAGAAGCACCAATATATTGAGCAAATTTTTTAGTAAACACCTCAAGATCCCCACCTTCACTAACTATTTTTTCATGAGGAAATGCTGCTTTCACTAATTCCTTTACCGTTGATGAAGATTTAAAGCGAGGTATTTGTTTCATATTTTTGCCTTCTGAATTTAAAATTATTATAGTTAAAGTCTTTTCCACACATTAAACATACTATCCAGTTTAAAGTTTCCTGTTAGATTAAATTCTACCATAGAACTACCCCAACATTCCTCACAAGGATGAGGGAAAGATAAACTATTAAATGTTTTTTTAAAATTTTTATTCACAGGTATCAAAAATTTTTGGTAATAAGGAAAGGCATCACAAATAAAAATTTTGCCATCCGGCTCTATAAAAAAATGACATAAACCTACTGAACAAAATATTTTCTTTGGCTTAGGCCAATTATACAAATGTTTTAGCCCAGAAAGACTAGTATTTATAGCTTTACACCCTTGTATTTTTTTCTTTATAAGGTAGGTAATAACTTTTTTATAGTTGTCTTCCTCAGGAATCAAAAACATATCTTTAGAAGCATCACCAGAAAGATTCTGATCTGCAGGCTGGAAATAAACTCCTATGCTATGCTTACCAGCTACCTCAAGAACATAGGGTATATGAGAAATATTATCTTTTGATATAACAGTAACAATATTTACTTTTATATTTTCTTTTTTGCAAATTTCAATAGCCTCTATCACTTTATCATGGACACCTAAACCTCGGATAGCATCATTGATATGCCTTGGACCATCTAGACTAATCTGAATATTACCAATTCCTTTTATTTTCCCAATCATCTCTTTTAATAAGGTACCATTGGAATTGATTGAAACATATATTTTCTTTGATTTGCAAAAATTAATTATCTCTGGTAAATCCTCCCGCAAGAAAGGTTCTCCACCAGTAAAAGTAATGCACCTAATACCTGAACATGATAACTCTTCTATTAAACGAAATATCTCTTTTGTGTTTAATTCTTTTACTTCTCTCTCTCGATATCTACAATATCTACATTTCAAATTACATCTATAAGTAATATTAAAGCTAACTGCTAAAGGAATTTTTCTTTTGGTTATTCGCGCCAACAAAACTTTCCGAGAAATATTTATTTTTTCAAGAAAATTCATATTTTATTTCCTCAATTAAAAAGTCCACTTTTAAACTTTCCCCACATATATGCTATATTTGCCGGTCTAAAACTTGCCATTAAGTTAAACTCTACTAGTGAAGCAGTCCAACACTGTCGGCAAGGATGTGGTAAAGATAAATTATTGAATGTCTCTTTAAAGGTTGATTTTATAGACACAAGATACTTTTGATGATTCGGAAAATCATCACAAATAAAAATTCTACCATCAGGTTCTATATCGCAAGAAAACAATCTTCTCAAGCAAGGCATTTTCCTCGATTTCGGCCAATAATAAAGATGTTTCAATCCCGTAATGCTATTATTAATAAATTTATTTCCTCCTAGCTTCTTTCCTATAAGAAAATTTATGATTTCCTTAAAATCCTCTTCATCACAAATTACATGCTCTCTCTTATCTCTGTTACTGAAATGATTTTCATCTGCAGGCTGGAAATAAACTCCTATGCTATGCTTACCAGCTACCTCAAGAACATAGGGTATATGAGAAATATTATCTTTTGATATAACAGTAACAATATCTACTTTTATATTTTCTTTTTTGCAAATTTCAATAGCTTCTATCACTTTATCATGGACACCTAAACCTCGGATAGCATCATTGATATGCCTTGGACCATCTAGACTAAGCTTAATGGCATCAATATTATGAATCTCTTTAATCCTTTGCTTTATTAAAGTACCATTGGAATTGATTGAAACATATATTTTCTTTGATTTGCAAAAATTAATTATCTCTGGTAAATCCTCCCGCAAGAGAGGTTCTCCACCAGAAAAAGAAATAAGCTTAATACCACAGACAGCTAACTCAGTTATCATACAGAGAACATTTTCTAGGCTCAACTCTTCTGATTTTTCTTCCCAAAACTGGCAATACTTACATTGTAAATTACAACGATAAGTAATATTCCATCCTACTACCAAAGGAAATTTTTTCCTAAATATTACTCCTTGCAAAACTTTGTAGCCAATATTTAATTTTTCAAGAAAATTCATTACCAAAAATCCTTATTTAAACTGTTGCTTTTCTACTAAAGTAAATTTTATATATAGTTCTCATTAAAAATAGCGCTACTGCTATCACGTTTTTTAACTTAAAAGCTTTAGTCTTGATATCATTTTCAAAATTATCAATTACTCCAACTTCAATATAACTATAATTTGACTTAATTAACTTTATTAAAGCTTCAGCTTGAAAAGCATAACTAACGGTATGCAAATTAATAGTATTGATAACGGATCTTTTATGCAAAACATAATGATTATAATAATGTAATTTTAACCTAAATATGAAATTTAGAAGTGTCACAAAACTTTTAGAAATAATTCTTCTAATTGCAGATCTTTCTTTACTATTGATCGCATATGGAATTATTATATCAGCTTTTCCCTGCAAGGCAAATATTGCGTCCAAACTTTCTATAAAGGTATCATTTTTCCCGTTTACAAGAATTAAATAATTCATTCTTGCTATCTTTACCCCTTCTTTGTACACTCCTCCAAGACATTTTGGTCTTTTATGATGGATAACTTTAATATTTTTGTTTCGAGAAGCTAACATTTCCGCTATATTCCCAGTTCTATCAGTGCTTCCATCATTAAAAATAATAATTTCATACTCATCAAATCTTCTCTTTACCGCCTCAGACACCACAGCTATGGCAGCTTCAAGATTGCTCTCTTCATTGAAAGCAGGAATAATAACAGAAATAGAATTTTCATTCATC
>Ga0307991_1002418_pt1 | contig 12643 bp, 12 predicted proteins | sample EllFjometagen131_FD_203146 | JGI IMG/M metagenome (GOLD analysis project Ga0307991, IMG submission 203146) | Marine microbial communities from Ellis Fjord, Antarctic Ocean - #131 | ecosystem: Environmental > Aquatic > Marine > Unclassified | place: Southern Ocean | collected 2014-10-08 | reverse complement strand
ATTTTTGATTGGGACGGAATAGGATGGATGTGTTCTCATAAGTTGAGGTACTTGTTTGCTGAGAATAATGAGGTAGGCATTCTCGATGAGAAAGGCCGAGTCTTTGAGTTCCGGGCGCTTGGACTTGGGCATGGTGCTGAGATTGGTGCAGCTGTCGCTGTGGATGTTGGAGGTACGGTTTATGCGCCGCTTCATGATCATGGTGGTAATGTTGTGGCGCTTATTAATGCGAATAATGGCGAAGTCGCTGAGAGGTATCTTTACACCTCATTTGGTGAGGAGACAATTACTAGGGGGGATGGCAGGCGACTTGAAGCATCGGCGGTAGGGAATCCGTGGCGGTTTTCGAGCAAACGCGTCGAAGATGATCTGAAGATGGTGTTTTTTGGTCGGCGATATTATGATCCTGTTGTCGGGCGCTGGACGACCACCGATCCCAAAGGCTTCGTCGACGGTCCCAATCTCTATTCGTATCTTCATAATGGTCCCTTGACGCATTTCGACTTGTATGGCGAGTTTTCGTTTAGGGGTGCAGCAAGCAAGATTGGTTCTGCTATTACATCGGGTTTTAGGCGCGCCGGTAGCGCGTTCTCAAGAGGAACGTCGAAGGCTTTCGGCGGTGCTGGCAGGGCTCTAGATTCAGTAGGTAGAGGCGTGTCATTCTTTGCGGCGCCCATCGGTAACGTAATTCGGCGAGCAGGAAGAATAATACAAGGTAAGAATACTTCTGATATTAAAGTCGAGAGGTCTTGGAGTCGTACTGTTGGAATGGTTGATATTGCAGATTTGTCTTTAGGTATTATGTATGGGATAAATACACCTGCGGCGTTGGCTTTGAGTCGAACCGAAGCTATTTCTGAAGAGTATGGAGGTATTAAGTTTGACATAACGCACAACCCTGGTAAAGGGGTTCTGGTGGATATTTCTCGAGTTCTGCTACACGAGGCTTCGACTCCTACTGCTACAGTGAAGAGGTTGGTAGTAGATCTTCGGGACAGTATTGAGCGGGTAGGCAAAGATGGCACTGTTGTGCGGTTTGCTTTCAGTCATGGAGGTCTTATCCTTTATCGTGCTCTTAAATGCTTGACGCCTGAGGAAAGGCAGATGATAGAAGTTCATACTTTTGGCTCAGCAAAGCTTATACCTAACGATATGGCTAGAAAAGTGGTTAATTTTGTTGGCAGATACGATCCAGTTCCGCGTCTCGATCCAACTTTTTTTATGCCTAATAGAGATAAGCACTATAATGTTGTTATGCTGAATAAAGGATCAACATTTCCATTCGATCACTCATGGGATAGCAAGGTTTATCAGAGTGCGTTTCGAGATGTTATGAGAGATAAAATTAATGAACGATTTAGAGGTATGACCAGATGAAAATGATATTATCATTATTAATTGTGCTACCTATGGCAATGGTGTCTTGCTTTGCCGTAGGAGAACATTGCCAATATGCTAATAAGGTGATGCATTCTTATTCTAAAAAAGTGAAGAAAGAGAAGGATCTGGACGCGTTTGGGATGGGCGGCGAGTTAATGAGTAATGTAAAATCATTGTATTTGAAGTATGTTTCAGATAGTAAAATAACCCTTGACGAAGCTCGTCCTCTTTTAGTGGAGTGTATAGAAGATCTTTTGAAGGAAGTTAATAATAATGAAAAAATACGCCCTTATTTAAATGATTATCCATTTACGGCAAAGAATCTGGAGTTTGGTATTTTATTTCTGGATAAAAGTGGCGAATTCATTGCTGAAGGTTGTCTTGCAGGAGTAACGTCACTAAAAGGTAAGGTTTACTATCGAATATGGAATGTAAATAAAAATAGACTGGAAGAAATCTACGAAGAGGCTTACGAAGAGGCTCTGAGGATAGTTCGCGAAGGAGAGGCTAAGTAGGTTTGATGTTGCTAATTGGTGCCGTGCTTGCAGGGTATCTTTAAGCGGTGTTTTGTCCATGGAGGTATGACCAGATGAAAATGATATTATCATTATTAATTGTGTTACCCATGGCAATGGTGTCTTGCTTTGCTCTAGGAGAACACTGCCAATATGCTGATAAGGTGATGCATTCTTATTCTAAAAAAGTGAAGAAAGAGAAGAATCTTGATGCGTTTGGGATGGGCGACGAGCTAATGACAAATGTTAAGTCGTTTAGTTTAACCTATGTTTCTGAACGCAAAGTGAATATTGATGAAGTTCGGCCTCTTATAGTGGAGTGTATAGAAGATCTTTTGAAGAACGTTAATGAATATAAGGGAATACGTCCATATTTAAATGATTATCCATTTACGGCAAAGAATCTGGAGTTTGGGATTATGTTTATGAAACCGAATGGTGATTTTATTCGAGATGGCTATATTGCAGATGTCACATCCTTATATGGAAACATTTATTATAGGATAAATCCTCCCGATACAAATATGCTGAAAAATAGACTGAAAGAAGTCCATGAAGAGACTTACGAAGAGGCCCTGAGTATAGTTTACGAGGGCGGTGCGAAGTAGGTTCTGACTGGTGCATGCTTTACAGCCCTCTTGCAAGCCTTGCACCGTGTATTTGTTGTAGCTCAACTTTCTTAGATTAGCGATTTCAGGGCATCTTGCTTTATGCGGAGGAGCATGTTCGCAAGGCCGTTGGCACGCCCCGGGGTGAGCCTCTCAGCAATCCCCAACTCTTTGATATATGCGGGCTCACACTTAAGTATCGTCTCGGGAGTCTCTCCGCTATATACATCGATAACTATGCTTATAAGCCCGGCAGATATCAGCGCATCAGCATCGGCTTCGAAAATCATCACATCACCGTCGAGGAATGAACGTAAGAAAACATTGCTTTGACATCCACGGACAAGATTCTCAGGCGTCTTAAATTCGGAGGCTAAAGGCTTTAGCTGCCGGCCTAGCTCCATAAGCTTGCGGTAGCGGTCCTCTTGATTTTCGCAGGAGGAGAACTTTGACTTTATCTCCTCTTGCTTATTTTTGCATGACTCATACATGAGTTACATCCCGAAAGGCATTCCCATAGACCCTAAGGAATCAGTGTCAGGCATCTGTTCCTTCAGCTTTTTCAAAGCATCGTCATGCGCTGCTTTAATGAGGTCTTCAAGACCTTCGATATCGTCAGCATCGACGCATTCTGGCTTGATTTTGACCTTCGTTAGCTCGTTTTCGCCGTTCATTGTTAGTGTGACAAGTCCATTGCCGGCCTGTCCAGTAGCTTCGGCATTCTTGAGCTGATCCTGCATCTTTGAAAACTGCTCCTGAAATACCTTTGCTTGTTTTTTCTTCTTGGCAAATCCTGTTCCCATATCGTTATTACTCCTTACTTGTGATAGCTTTATTCTTTTTTATTGATCCGTCCAATTCGGTAGCAGCAAATTGTACAATAGTATCATAGTTGCTCTGCTTTTTTTGCTGATCGCTCAGCGATACAGTGTTATTCTTTGGCTTCGGTGGCTGATGCCTGGGCGTCGCATCGGTGGTGACGGCGGTAGTGGTGGTAACAACTGGTATGCTTTTCTCTAACTCCGATAGACGCTTGACGAGCTCTTCGATGGAAATCTTTCGATGGCTACGGATGATATGCATGAGAGCTACTTCAAGAGCGACTCTCTTTGAAGCCATGGTTTTGAGCTTATTCTGGAAGTCTGTAAGGAACTCCAGAAGATCCATACATTGTGACATGCCATATAACTTTGATGATGTTTTGTATAGCTTTCTGTCGGAATCAGACAGTAGTGTCGCCGAAGATGTGTCTGAGACTTTTATGAGCATTATATTGCGGAAATGATCTATGAGTTCTTCGACAAATTGCGTTATGTTTTTGCCCTGAGAGAATATCCTGTTGGTGATCTTGAAGGCTATAGAAATATCCTCGTCGGCGCCGGCGCGGTCTAACTCGAACAATATATCACGAGGCATCAGTCCAAGAAGTTCCGAGACCGTGTCTTTTGTTATAGAACCCTCTCCGAAAGCTATAACCTGGTCGAGGATCGACTCTGCATCGCGTAGACCTCCGTCGGACATCTTGGCAATTATATTGATGGCATCGTCGTCGATGGTGATATTGCTGTCGTTGGCTATATATCGTAATGTTGTGCTGATATCATCCAGGGGTATTCTGTTGAGGTGGTATCGCTGACAACGGCTTATTATGGTGGCAGGAAGTTTGTGCGGTTCCGTAGTGGCGAAGAAAAATTTCACCGCTGGTGGAGGCTCTTCGAGGGTCTTGAGAAGTGCATTAAAAGCTTCTTTTGTGAGCATGTGTACTTCGTCTATGATATATATCTTGTATTTACCAGACCCTGTCGCGTATCCTATAGTGTTATTTATTTGTCTGATGTCGTCGATGCCACGGTTTGAAGCTCCATCAATCTCGATGACTTCAAGAGAATTTCCCGAAGTGATTTCTTTGCATGATGGGCATAGGTTGCATGGCTCCAGGTCTTCGGAGGGGTTCTGACAGTTAAGCGCTTTAGCAAGAATCCTTGCTATAGAGGTCTTTCCTGTCCCACGAGAACCGCTGAAGATGTATGCATGAGCGGTACGATGCGATTTTATAGCGTTTTTCAGCGTGGTGATTATAGACTCCTGGCCTATGACATCACGGAAAAGTTGTGGGCGATATTTTCTGGCAAGAACTTGATATTCAGTCATGATAATAATTTTGATTAATAAAAAATGGAACATTATAATAATATAGTATTATTCATTAAGATCAAGACGAAAAATTTGCAAAGAAGCGTTATATGGTAAAATTGAGACGTCGTACTAAGAATGTCGGGGGGCTTAGGTTCCCCAGAGAGCAGGGTTTTTTTGATAAGAGCGTTGTTGTTCGGTTATTTTTGGCAGCAGTATTTGCGGTATGTTTTTTTATCGTCCTGCATTTCCGAGAGACTCATGTAGATGTTTTGGAGCTGAATAGCATAGCTGATCGTTATATTGTTTCGCAGGTCGATTTCGAGTTCTATGATGAGGAAGAGACTATTATCCTACGGCAGGAAGCTAACAGGGATATAGGCAAGATCTATAAGCTTGATATGAAAGAGATCTCTCAGCGTCGCATCGAATTTGAAAAACACCTTATCAATGATAAGAACTGGCGTAAGCGTGTAGAACATAGCACTTTCGATGAGATGTATAAGGGCGTAGATAGTCTTGATGATGCATTGACTAAAGTGAGATTTTCCGATGCCAGGACTCTTCAGAAGGAAAAGCAGCATAGATTTTCTCTTGTCAATCATGTTATGTATGTTCCTGCGAATATTGATGAGTCTATAGTGCTTCCTGATCGCATATGGGATTATTTAGAGAAAATAGCCTTTGTTGAGGATATCTATCAGAAGGGCACTGTAGACTTTATGATGTCATATTTTAACGATAAGACGTGGAAATTTGTTGAAGATAAGGATGGGAGGAGGGAATTGAGGGAAGAGGTGCTTGCTAGTGTTCCTAATCAATACACCAAGGTGGCTGCAGGAGATCGTATTATTGATAGCGGTGAGAAGGTGATGTCTCGTCATCTGATTATGCTGCAGGCTATGAAGAATGCCATTTCTTGCAAACGAAATCTTTTACATCCATGGACAATTTCAGGCAGTGTTATAATAACGTTATTGATTACTACGCTTTGTGGTATGTATCTGCGTGCACGTTTTCCTGATATTTTGATGTCCAGTAGGAAGCTTTTCCTCGTATGCCTTATTATATTGTTCACATTGGGTTTCGCGAAAGCTACGGAGCACTTCCTTGTCTCAACGACGAGCAATGTTTTTGATATGATAAGGTATCCTCTACTGCTACCTTTCGCGGCGATACTGTTGTGTTCTCTCATGAATGTTGAGATAGCGATTTTTTCTAGTGCATTGCTGATGTTGGTGTTCTCTATGACTCTCGCTGTAAATCATGGATTTTTGATCATGAATTCTGTAGCGGTATTGATAGTGATCCTTAATAGTCATCATCTTCACAGTAGGAAGGATATCTTTATTGTATGTCTAAAGGTGTGGTTGGGGTGCGTAATTTTGGTCGTAGCACTCCAGCTATACAACAACACTGGTTTAGGTTATTCTATTATCGCTGATCTTGTAAGTATTTTTGTTTTTATGGTCTTCACTTCAGTATTTGTTGTAGGTTTTCTCGCTCTGATAGAATCGGTTTTTCCGATAATGACCGATGCTGTGTTGATGGAATACATTGATTCTAACAATGAATTGTTAAGCCGTCTCGCTCTGGAGGCTGCTGGAACTTATCAACACTCTATTGCTGTAGGTAATCTTTCTGAGGCTGCTGCGCAGGCCATAGGGGCTAATAGTCTGTTTTGTCGTGTTGCGGCTATGTATCATGATATAGGAAAGCTTCGCACTCCATATTATTTTACCGAGAATCAACAGAGAGGTGTCAATATGCATCAGCTTTTGACTCCTGTAGAGTCTGCACAGGTTATCATTGCTCACGTTTGTGAAGGGGTTGCTATGGGAAGGAAGGGCGGCTTGCCGGAGCAGTTTATCGACATTATCAAAGAGCATCATGGTACAACTTATGCCTATTACTTCTATCATAGCCAATTAGAATTGATGGGAGGAGATAGAAGTCTTGTGTTAGACAGTGATTTCAGATATTCTGGTCCACGACCACGTAGTAAGGAGTCGGCGATAATCATGATAGCGGATTCTCTTGAAGCCGCGTCTCGATCGCTTAACGAGATAAACGAAGATACGGTAGAAGAAATTTTAGGGCGCATTGTCAAAGAAAAAACCGACGATCGTCAGCTTGACGAGTGTATGCTGACATTCGAAGAGCTTGGCATTGTGAAGAGAGCCCTTATTAAAACGTTGGTAACAGCGTCGCATCGGCGCATAAAATATGACACTTCGGATTCTGACGATTAGAAGGTGTGTGTTATGGATTGTAAGCGAAAATTTAGGGACATTTAAAAGACCTCTACAAATGAGTGTAAATATGTAAACATTTGTTGGAAGCTCTGTAATTAAAAAGACAAAAAATGCAATAGAAGTCTTTACATTATAATGTTTTTATTATTAAACCTTATTATAAAGGGTTAATAAATTAGAGATAATGACGATAAATAAAGTAGCAATGAAAGGGAGTTTGAGCGATGAATAAAGATATTTCAGATGTTATGAGGACTACTGTTGTGAAGAAAGGCATCGACAAGAAGACTATCTCAAAAAAAACTGTTAATTTTGAACAGGTTAAAGGGACAGGTTCGGTTGGACGCTTAGGCGTGAAAGCCAGTGTTCAGGATATTGTTACGATTTCTTCAGAGTCCATTGAAGCTGGTAAGCTTTGCAAATGGGCTGAGCTTGTCAATAATATGCCTGATGTTCGACGAGATAAGGTTGATGCTATTAAAAGGAGTGTTGACAATGGCGATTATCTTACTAGTGAAAAGATTCGCGGTACGGTCAGTGCGATTGTCATAGAGTTGGATTCAGAATCCCGAAAAGCTGTATAAATTCTTCTAATGAAAGTTCTTCAGGTCTAGCTAATGGATTTTTCCTTATAGTTTCCAATGCAGCTGTGACACTGTCAGGGCTGTAGATTGCTCGTAACGATGATTTCAGCGTTTTACGTCTTTGCTGAAAGGCGGTTCTTGTCATGAGAAAGAATGTTTTTTGCGAGGATACTTCCTTCGGTGTTGGTTTCAGCGCTAGTATTATAACAGCGGAATCTACTCTAGGAGAAGGGTAGAAACAAGTTCTTCGTACTTTGAAGGCATATTGTGCTGTGCAATAGAACTTAAGGAAGACCGATAGCGATGAATAGTTTGGGCTTCCTGGATTCGCGATACATCTCTGTGCATATTCTTCTTGTACCATTACGGTTATTGAAGACAATGTTTTGTTCATAGGTATCAATTTTGAGAGTATAGGTGTTGTCAGGTGATATGGAAGGTTGGCGATAACTTTCGACTTCTTTTTTTTGTTTAGAAGTGGCTCTATAGGGGTTTTCATTATGTCGCCATGGATAACTTCTAGATTGCCTTTGAGTCGTGAGAGTTCTTTTGCGAAGATATGGTCTTTTTCTATAGCGATTACTTCGGAGCCTGTTTCTAGGAGCATCTCTGTAAGGGCTCCGGGGCCAGGGCCGATTTCTATGATAAAATCATCATTGGTAACTTCGGCGGTGGAGACGATTTTTTTCAGGATATTTCCATCGATAAGAAAGTTTTGTGATAGACTTTTCTTCGCCTTGACAGAAAGCCTATCGAGGAAGGCACGTAGTTCGCTAGGCTGATATATGGGCATTATATGTGTAGCGCAAAGGGTTCGAAGTATTCTGGGATCATAGCGCTGATGCTGTCATCATTGATATTGAACTGTTTACGTATTGATGTTATGTAGTGTATCGTTTCTTCGGCAGCGTATTCATGAAAGAGGTTGTTTTTGACGATATCTTCGACATCGTGGAAGGTCGGAGTTTTGGAAGGTTTGTAGTTTTTAAGGAAAAAGATCCTGTATACTGGTGCATTATTTCCACGGCTTGTGTGTTCGACTGGTATGCTGTATGAATTTTCAGGTAGCGATAATAATATTTCCTTATATTGCTCTGATATTGTTTCTACCGAGTGCTTGTTGTTGCCTGAGACTGTTACTGATGATGTCGCATCTATCATATTTTTATTGTTTAGTTCGTCGATGATATTGTCTAGGCTTACTTTATCGTTTGTCAGAATATTATATGCTATATTTGCCAGGTTATGTCTTATTTCGGTATTGTCGTCGCGTATTGATAGGACGCGATATGTCCAGATTTCTTGCGTAGTATTTTCGCTGCAGTATTTTTCCGATGCATTGCGTATGCTTTGAGGAGTGATTTTAGCCATAGCCCTGTGGTTGACAAAATATCCCATGATGCGTTGCAGTGTTATCTCTCCTTTGAGTATCTCCCACGCTTCGCGGTACGTCATTCCAAGCTTTTCTACGGTTTCTATGACGTTAGGTCCGAACATTTCTTCCATCTCTTCATTAACATCGCCATCGGTGAGTGTGACTTTTTTTGCTTTGGCATCGGCCATGATCAGTTCGTGGTTGATAATATCGTCGAGAACATGCTTCCAGTTGGTAGTATAGAATTGGTATCGTGCTTCAATTATATCTGCATATTGTGGGAATTCTCGATAAAAAATAACATCCATTTTCTTTACGACATCCATAAGGGATATTGCTTTGCCGTTAGCTTTAGCAATGATACGGTTATTGATCTCTACAGAAGGTGGTACTGTTTCTGACATCAGAGATGAAGGCATAATCATGACGGCAATTGCAAGTATAAGGGAAGATATATTACGATACATAGAAACCAACACAAGTGAGTAGTTTGAAAAATAAACAATATATCAGGAATGGCTTTTATTTTAAAGAGCAATGGTTGTTTTGATTTCACCAGTAGTGACATTTATGGTGATGATATGCTTGCGCTCAAAGATATAGCATGAAAGCGAGGGGATGGACCCCTCGCTAATCGAAATCTATCCTGCTACTGCAACAACTTGTTGATTAGCAGTTTTGTATTTTTCATCTTCCGCCTTTTTGTTTTTCTTATCGTCATCTTTTTCGCACATGTATTCCGCGAAGCCCATCGATGCCGATACGCAGCCAAGTATGATGAGAGCGGGGATGCTAGAAGCGACGAAAAAGCTTGCAACTATCGCTGCTATGTCTATGGTGTTTATTACTATGGTAGCGATATTTTTTCTAAACTTGCTCTTATTCGCGCTACCGTTGATTTTTTTAGCATACATATCGTGAAGATTTTTGACAGCGTTTGCAATATCTAAAGTTAGTATTCCCAAGCCTAGATATTTTGCAACTTTTCCGATAGCTTTGCCGGCGGCGCCAAGTTTTATAAGGCCGATTTTTGATACGAAATATATTGAAGACATTGTGTCGGATATTAAAATGAATGTCATCTTTATTGTTTCGAGTACATTTTCACTGAACTTTCTTTTGTCGCTTGCGAACCATGAGGTTGATCCAGTGAAATCAAAGAATTTCAATCCAGTTCGTACTATGCTGGCTTGTCCAGTTATAATTTCAAGTGCTGAATTACCTGCGGATGTTTTATGTATTCCGAAGAAGGCAATCGCTAGTTTAAGTGTTTTGTCTATTCCCTTTTTATCGGAGAATATGTCACAAGTATTCTTAACCGTATCTTTGATGACGGTCCATGAACGTCCTAAAAAGGTTCTTTTGCGGTCTTCAACCTTCTTATTGTCCACTTGAGCATTAAATTCTAGTGTAGGAGCAGGCGCTCCTATTTGTATACAAGCAGGCATAGTATCCTCCAAATCTTTACGTAAACTTTACAAAAAAATAATAATGACTTTTTTTAAAAAAAAAGTAAACAAAAATGAATAATAAAATTATAGTTATATGAAAGTAATGACTTCTTTGGAGAATCCGCGTGAGAATTCTTCAATAGTCATAGGTTTTTTGCCTTCAAGTTGGACTTCCATGATTTTCAAGGCATTTGATTCACATGCCACTAGGAGTCCGTTGCTATCGTAGGAGATAATCTCGCCAGGTTGACTGCCTGTGATTTCTTCTATTACAGTTTTCTTTATCTTCATGCGCTTCGGTTTCCCGCGCACGATTATATTGCACCACGCTCCCGGGTATGGAGTTGTACCTCTGACAATGTTGTGTAGCTTTTCGGCCTGTTGCGTCCATATAATTTCGCAGTCTTCGGTTTTAATTTTTTGTGCGTATGTTGCTTTGGAGTGGTCTTGAACGGTTTTTTTTACTATTTTGTTATGCTCTATGTCTTTGATAACATCGAGCATAAGTACTTTGCCGAGCGAACATAAGATGTCTTCGAGTTCTCCTGCTGTGGTATTTTCGTCTATTGGAGTTTCGATGGTTTTGATTATGTCGCCAGTATCGAGACCTTTGGCCATTTGCATTATTGTTACGCCGGTTCTTTTTTCACCATTTATTACACATCGTTGTATTGGGGCAGCGCCGCGGTATTTTGGCAGCAGGCTGGTGTGTAGGTTTAGACATCCGAATTCTGGCATATCAAGTATTGCTTCCTTTATGATAGCTCCGTATGCTGCGCATACTATTATATCGGGGTTGTATGAAGCCAGCTCTTCGATAAATTCCGGGCTAGATGCTTTTTTAGGCTGTAGGATTGGTATAGATGGATGTTTTTCTTGCAATAGCTCTTTTACTGGTGGTGGTGTTGGTGTTCCAGAGCGTCCTTTTGGCTTATCTATGCGTGTGACTACGGCGACAATATTTACATCGTTGTTAATGAGGTAATCTAGAGCTTTTGCGGAGAATTTAGGTGTTCCAAGGTATACAATTCTCATATGAGCTTTTCCAGTTTTTTATTTTCTTAGGAGGGTTTGCTTTTAGTTATGCCTTCGAGGCATATAAGTCCTCGCTGTGATTCTTTGCAGAATTTAAGCCAGTGTTGTATTTCGGGGATTTGTTCTAGTTCGCGTTCTATTTTATCGAGTGCTTCATCGAGACGCAACCCTGACCGATATACTATCTTGAAGGCTTTACTTAGTGTGCTACGTGTTTTCAATGAGAATCCACGACGTTTAAGTCCTACTATGTTAAGCCCTCCGAGCTTATATGGTGTTCCGGCGCCTATCGTATATGGAGGGACGTCCATGGTTATGCGGCTCATGCCCCCGACCATAGCGTGCGTTCCTATGGAGGAAAATTGGTGTACCGGAGTGAGTCCTCCGATTATAGCGTGATCTTCTATAGTGACGTGACCCGCAAGCGTCGCGCCGTTACTCATGATGACGTTATTACCTACAACGCAATTGTGTGCTATATGGCAATATGCCATGATGAGGCAATTGTCTCCGACAGATACTGTAGAGCCTTCACCGCATGAGGAATTTATTGTGACGAATTCTCGTATATCACAATTCTTCCCGATCTTGACGAAGGTTTTTTCTCCGTGAAATTTAAGGTCTTGAGTTTCCGTCCCTATGCATGCTGACGGCCATATTGTTGTGCCTTCGCCGATAGTAGTATTGCCGTCGATGTAGGCATGTGATTTTATTACGGCATTGTCTTCTAGGATGACGTTGCTTTTGATGATAACATAAGGCTCTATTGTGACATTCTTGCCGATAGATGCGCCTTTTTCAATTATCGAGGATGTGTGTATGTTATTGGTCATGGAAAGATTTTTTTGGGTTAAACTAGTTCTTTGCTGACAAGGGCGAAGCCTATCTCTGCTTCGACGGCGATCTTGTCGCCGATCATTGCTTTGGCTTTTACGCGTCCACCTCTGTTGCTTAGATGCTTCCCATGGATATGTAGTGTTAGAATATCTCCGGGGTGTACAGCGTGACGAAATTTTGCATTGCCGATATTTAACAGCATAGCAATCTTATCTTTTTCCCCTTTCTGATGTACTAATACAGCTCCTGTTTGCGCAAGAGCTTCTAATATCAAGACTCCAGGCATCACTGGTGCTTCGGGGAAGTGTCCTTGGAAAAAAGCTTCGTTGATTGTAACGTTTTTCTGACCGACGATATCGCCCTCATCGAGGTCGATGGCGATGATTTTATCAATCAATAGAAAAGGATACCTATGTGGCAAAATTTTCAGTATATCTTTAATATTGAGGATTTCTTTTGAAGTCATTATC
>Ga0307991_1002417_pt1 | contig 12650 bp, 11 predicted proteins | sample EllFjometagen131_FD_203146 | JGI IMG/M metagenome (GOLD analysis project Ga0307991, IMG submission 203146) | Marine microbial communities from Ellis Fjord, Antarctic Ocean - #131 | ecosystem: Environmental > Aquatic > Marine > Unclassified | place: Southern Ocean | collected 2014-10-08 | reverse complement strand
ATACCGGGCTATTGTGATAAAAAAGCTCCCCGGATCGGCATCCTTCTGTTTTTCCCGATGTCAAGTTTTTCTGCCCATTCGTGTTCCGGCGGCAACTTTCTTAGATCTTTTCAAACTCAATCAAAGATTCAAGCTCGCGCCAGTTATTCACCTCTGTAAAATGATGCATTTGCCGGTTCCAGGGTTGACAAAATAAAACCGGTGTAATCCCCTCAGCCTCAAGCCTGAAGCAGGTTTCAAGACGATCTTCGATAAAATACAAAATATTTCTCTCCACAAGTATACGGGCTTTTTTGTCAAAGCTCCCTGCGGCAATAATCTCGATATCTTTCTGATCAACCTCAAGAACCCTGGGCAGCCACTGGGCCATGGGCCCGGCAAAAGGCCGCGCCGTAACAAAAACAATCGGGCCAAACCCGTCGGCCAAGCGCTGCAAGACCCCTACGGCACCATCAATGGGATGCAGCGGTGCCGTATAATTACCGTCCATGATCCGTTCAATAATCTGCCGGAGAATGATCGGGTCAAGATCCAGACAATCTTCCAGGTTATAGCAGGTCATATCTTCGTAGCGCAGGTCTGTTTTACCATACTCCTCTCTGGCAATATCGAGAAACAGATGCATGGTATCAGCCACAACGCTATCGATGTCAAATGCAATGGATGCCGGATCAAGCATGATTTCTCGATTAATGCCTCTACCTTCCATCAAGCAGCTCTGCGGGTTTTCTTTTTAAGCCGGATAATACGCTTGCTGTAAATATCGGCCATTTTTTTATCATCCGCTTCAATTGCCTTGCCGCGATCGGCTTTCAATGCCTTTATCCTCTTTTTGATATCCCTTACCGAAGCATTGCTTTTGCCGGCAGTATTATCTTCAATGCCGCGCGCTTTTTTAATACTGCCGACTAATTCTTCTTTATTCATCCCGTGAGCGCCTGTAATTTCAGATATGCCCTTGGCCACCTCTCTAAGTTCCTTGGCGGTCATTTTGTCCAGCAATTTTTCCTTTACTTCCTTTTTCTTTGAACCCATATGCTTTAGCTCTCCTTTTGGTCTAAAAAATTTGCAATCAGGCTTTCCTTTCCACGACCAGTCTCTTATCTTGATTTTATGTAAAAACAATTTTCATAATCATGGATCGCACCGGTTGTCAATAACTAACCCGAACCAATTGAATAGTAAAAATTGAAAATTAAAATAAAGCGCCTATATCCGACGCTATCCGATTTACGCATCTTCCTTTTTCAACATTTTCAAAAAGGGTCGAAACAGATCTATCGGAATGGGGAAAATCGTCGTGGTATTGTTTTCGGCTGACATTTCGTTCATGGTCTGGAGATATCTGAGCTGCAGTGCAATCGGGTTTTCAGCTATGATTTTCGATGCTTCCGAAAGTTTACCAGCGGCCTGGTATTCACCTTCGGCATTAATCACCTTGGCCCGGCGGTCCCGCTCCGCTTCTGCCTGACGGGCCATGGCGCGCTGCATCTCCTGCGGCAGATCAATGTGCTTGAGTTCCACGGTTGCCACCTTGATTCCCCAGGGATCGGTATGTAAATCAAGGATTTCCTGAAGTTGTTCATTGAGCTTTTCCCGGTTGGACAAAAGATCATCGAGTTCGGCCTGGCCGCAGACACTCCGCAACGTGGTTTGAGCAAGCTGGGACATGGCATAATTATAATTTTCAACCTCGATAATCGCCTTGGTGGGATCGATAACCCTGAAATAAATTACCGCATTCACCTTAACAGACACATTATCGCGGGTGATGACATCCTGGGGGTCCACATCCATGGCCACCAGGCGCAGGCCGACCTTAACCATCTTATCGATGATGGGAATCAGAATAATCAAGCCCGGTCCTTTGGCCTTGATCACCCGCCCCAGCCTGAAAGTTACACCGCGTTCATATTCATTTAGAATCCGTATTGCCGCCGAAAGAAAAAATATTACAAGAATAACGATTGCTATGGTTGTTATCATTCTGGCCTCCTTAACCCGGATAAACCGGCCACCGGCTCGCAGATCCTGCGGCTCGGGGGAAAAAATATCGCCAATACACCAACTTACCCTTCATCCACAACCGGTTCAACCATCATAACCAGGCCTTCAATTCCGGTTACCCGCACTCTGGCGCCCTCAGACAGTGGCTGCCGGCTGGCAGCCTTCCATAATTCACCGTGAATTTGAATCCGGCCCTGGGGGTTCAGATCGTTTTTAACGATCCCAATCTTGCCTATAAGGCCCTCGGCGCCGGTTCTGGGCCGGGATACCTGGGCCCGAAAAACAAGTCCGGCAACACCTATAAAAAATAAAGAAATCAGTATTACGGTCGGTATGATCACCTGCCAGGACAAGGAGTGCCCGGAACCGTTTTCTTCAAAAAGCATGACGGAACCCAACACCAGCGAAGTCACCCCGGCGACACTCAGCATTCCAAAGCTGGTGATCTTCATCTCCATAATAAAAAATATAACCGCCAGCAATATCAGAAGCATCCCGGCATAGTTCACCGGCAGGGTCTGAAATGCAAAAAAGGCCAGAATAATGGCAATGCCCCCGACCACTCCGGGGAGAATAGCCCCGGGGTGAGACAGCTCAAAATATAACCCGGCAAGGCCGATCATCATCAAAATATAGGCAATATTCGGATCACTGATAGTTTTTAAAATTTTGGTCCGCAGGCTTTCTTTTAATATTTTTCTTGAAGCATTTTCGAGCTCCAGGGTACCTTTGTCATCCACTTTTCGGCCATTCAACTGGTGGATAAGGTCATCCATATCACGGGCAATAATATCTATTACATTTTGCTGCAACGCTTCAGTTTCAGTAATGCTGACACTTTCACGAACCGCTTTCTCGGCCCATTTAACATTCCTGCCCCGCTTTTCTGCGATACTCTTTATATGAGCTACCATGTCATTGGTGATTTTTTTCGACATGGTTTCGTCTATCTCCTTACCGCCGGGCCCCACGGGATGGGCCGCGCCTATGTTGGTGCCCGGTGCCATGGCGGCAATATCTGCGGCCATGGTAATCATTACCCCGGCCGATGCGGCCCTGGCACCGGACGGGGAGACATATACGACTACCGGGACCCGGCTGGCATAAATGGCCATGACGATTCTGCGCATGGATTCGGCCAGCCCACCCGGCGTATCCATCGCTATAACCACACAGGAAGCACCCTCATTGATTGCTTTTTTGATTCCCTTTTCTATAAAATCAGCCATTCCAGGGCTTATGGCACCGGATGCCGGAATAATTACGATTTTATCTGTACCGGCAGACCCAATCGCCGGAAAAAACAAAAACAGCAGCGCCAGCATTATAAATAGTTTCTTTAAACTCATGATCTGTTGCCCTCCTGCCTGCTCATGGCCTGCATCAGTTTTTTCATATCTTCCCAGACATCCCGCTTTTTATCCTCATTTTGCAACAGGTAATCAGGGTGGTAGGTCGGCATCAGCCGGACGCCGTGAAAATCATAAAACCGCCCTCGCAGGCTTGATATGGGCTGCTTTGTTTTGAGCAGCGTCCGGGCTGCAACGGTACCCAAAGCGCAGATAAAGTCAGGTTTGATAACGCTGATCTGGCGCTTGAGATAAGGATAGCAGGTCTGTATTTCATCGGGCCGGATATTTCGATTCTCAGGCGGCCGGCATTTCAGGATATTGCAGAGATATACCTGGGCCCGGGTTAAATTCATCGCTTTAATAATATTTGCCAAAAGCTGACCGGCCGGCCCCACAAAGGGTTTGCCCTGCCGGTCCTCTTCAGGGCCGGGTCCTTCTCCGACAAACATGAGCCGTGCCCGGGGATTTCCTTCACCGAAAACCATATTCCGGCGGGATTGAAAAATCAAGCAGCGTCGGCAGCCACTTGCATCATTTAAGATATTTTCAAGTGTTTCACTGTGAAATGCAGATGGTTGTCCCCATCCGTTAATTTTTCCCAGAGCTTCTTTTGAGCAGTCAAACCCTTGGCACCCCCACTGTTTATAAAATTTGAGACTGTCCTGGATTTCATTTATGATCGAATTCACGGTCCCTGTATCCCACCCGGATAAACCGGCGTTGTTGCAAAAGGCGTACGCCGCAAATAACAAATTACAAGCACCAAATGACAAACAAACCCCAAACAGAATCCAGCGCCCTTTGATTAGCCTCGTATAGTCTTGGATTGTTGTGCATTTTGATTTTTCTCTGTTTTGAAAATTGAAATTTTATTATCCCACGCAAAACCACCAAACCGGCAAAGATGTCAGTGCTCATGATCCTGAGCGGCGTCAGAGAACAATTTAAGGGCTGCAATCCGGTCCAGCACCACATGTGCCACTGCGTTTTTATCCATATTCGGCAGGGCTTCAACCCTGTCGTCTTTAAAAAAAAGTGTAACGGAAGTGGTATTGCTCCCAAAACCCGATTCAGGTCGGCCGATCAAATTTCCGACAATCAGGTCCAAATTCTTATCAATCAATTTTTTTCGGGCATTCTGCTTGAGTTCCCGGGTTTCAGCCGCAAATCCAACCAATATCCGATTTTCTTTTTTTTGACCGAGGGTTTTTAATATATCCAGGCTGGGCTTTAAAGATAGAACCAGTTCGTTCTGATGTTCATGTTTTTTGATTTTGTGAATCGCGACATCTTGCGGTTGATAGTCGGCAACAGCTGCGGTTTTGATAATAATATGACTTTGTTCCATGTGCTCAAAAACAGCATGGGCCATCTCTTCAGCGCTATTCACCCTGACCGTTGTGACATTGACAGGCGGATTTAATGCTGTCGGACCGCTGACCAACACCACGTCCGCCCCCCGGTGTTCAGCAGCATGGGCAATGGCATATCCCATTTTTCCAGACGACGGGTTGCTGATAAAACGAACCGGGTCAATGGCTTCACGGGTGGGTCCGGCCGTAACCAGAACTTTTTTACCGAAAAAGTCCGGAGGGGCAAAACATTTTTGCAAACGGTCCACGATTATTTGCGGTTCAGGCAGACGTCCGGCCCCTGTTGTACCGCAGGCCAGTTCCCCAGATGCCGGTGTTACAATCCGGCACCCGTCGGCAGCCAGGATTCCAAGGTTTCGCTGGACAGCACGGCTTTCATACATATGCGTGTTCATGGAAGGGCATACCATCACCGGGCAGGTGACCGCCAGCAGGAACGTGCTCAATGCATCGTCTGCGATGCCGCCGGCCATTTTGCCGATAATATTTGCAGTAGCCGGGGCAATAATCACGGCATCAGCGGCCCGGGCCCAGTCGATATGCCTGATGGACGATTCGGTATCCTTGTCAAAAAGATCGGAACATACCGGTCGATTGCTCAGGGCTTCAAAGGTCAGGGGGCTTACAAAATGAGCGGCATTACGGGTCATCATCACCCGCACCCCTATATTTTGTTTCTGCAGAAGTCTTAAAACTTCAACGCTTTTATAGGCGGCAACCCCGCCGCACACCCCGAGAATGATATTTTTATTTTTAATGCTGTGTTGCATTGCCGGTTCCGCTGCTAAACGTTTTATAAAAATTAAATAATATGGCCTGTGCCCTCATGCAAAGACTCAAAACGAGTAGGTCCTATTTTAGTTACCGTCTATTTAAGGTACACTTTCTCCGTTTATAAATCAATTCTTATCCGGATAATATCCATTCCAGAAAAATTCGACATATTCGAAGGGCTGTATACGCCCGGTTTATGCCATCTTTTTTTACAATGCTTCGATACGGGTTTTTAATTGCATTTTTGATATAATCATATATCATCGGGTCGATTCTGGATACTGAAAACAAACCGCCATAATTTTACGAATCCAGGCTACCAAACCATCGGGATTATTTAAACCCAAGTTGAATCCAATACGGGACAACCACATTTTGGCAACACCTTATCAGACACGTTACATCGAATCGAGTTTCTATGCAAAATGACTTGCCATCTGCCGATAAACTGACCATTGTAATCCCTGCATTAAACGAACAGGCCGCCATCGCCGGCGTTATCTCCGGCGCGCTTTCCTATTCGGACGACATCCTCGTGGTTGACGGCCACTCCAGTGACAAGACCGTTGCCATTGCAGCATCACTTGGCGCCAGGGTAATTTATGACAATGGAAAAGGCAAAGGGGATGCCATCCGTGCGTCAATAGCCCATATTCAGCACGGAATAACCGTTTTTATTGATGCCGACGGTTCCCACGATCCTGATGATATTCCCAGGCTCGTGCGGCCGATACTGGAAAACAGGGCAGATCATGTGTGCGGTTCAAGGCTGCTGGGCGGTTCCAGCGAGTTGCATGGCGGATTTGACGAATGCCTCCGGCTGATGGGCAGTTCATTTATAACGGCCTTTATAAATCATCGTTTCAAAACAGATCTTTCCGAAAGCCAGAATGGATTTCGTGCTATAAAAACAACTGTTTTAAAGTCCCTCGGACTCAAAGAAAACATTACCACGATAGAACAGGAAATGACCATCAAAACAATCAGACACGGCTTTCGCATGGCCGAAGTACCATCCCATGAATATCGCCGTCTGGCCGGCGCCTCAAATATCAAAATCAGTAAAGTAGCCTTTCGGTATGTTTTCAGCCTGATAAAATATTTGTATGGCTGACCAGGGAACTGGATACTGAAAAGATGCCGGGGATCGCCCTGTAACCACTTGAATCAGGTAAATCATTGCTTAAAATTTTACTCTTCAACCCTCCCCATCCTGAAGGAAAAGGTTTTACCCGCGAGGGGCGCTGTACCCAGGAAGCCGGTATATGGGCCACCCAGTGGCCGCCTGTTTCCCTGGCAACCATTGCGGCCTTTCTTGAAAAGGATGGTCACCAAATAAAAATTATTGACTGCCCGGCCATGGGCATGGATCGTCGGATGTTTAAAGATGAGCTGCTCTGTTTCTCTCCGGACATGGTATTCTGGAACACGGCTACGCCGACGCTTTTTCATGATCTGGATCTTTCACGACTGATTAAAAAAGTATCTCCCCATGCCTCAACCGGTGTTATCGGCACCCATGTCACGGCCATCCCTGAAACAGCACTAAATTTTCCCGGCATTGACATGGTCATCCGCAATGAACCCGAGCAGACCATCCGGGAAATCTGTTTACACCCGGATACGTCCTGGCCGAAAATCAACGGCATTTCATACCGATCGCCCGATTTCGGCAAGATAAAACACAATCCTCAACAAACCTTTTTAAAAGCGGATGCCATTCCGGTACCGGCCTGGCATTTACTGGATCTTACCCCCTACCGTCTGCCGCTCAAAGGACGACCCTTCCTTATTGTAGCGCCTACCAGAGGCTGCCCTTTTGCGTGCAGCTTCTGCACAGCGCCGCTTTACTATGGCCGGAGACTGCGGCAACGCCCCGTCAAAGCGGTTGTCGATGAGATCGAAAATAATATAACCCGATTTTCAATTTCTGATTTTTTCATCTGGGCCGATACATTTACCGCGGACAACAATTATGTTTATCATTTTTGCCGTGAAATAAAAAAACGCCATCTCAAGATACGATGGGCCTGCAACAGCCGTGTGGATACGGTGAATAAAAAGCTGCTTGCAGAGATGAAATCGGCCGGACTGTGGATGATCAGCTTCGGATTGGAATCCGCTGATAATGATATCCTTGAAAAAAGCGGCAAAAAAATCAACACCGCCCAATCCCGCCTTGCCGTGATCAGCGCCCATACCCTGGGGTTGAAGGTTTCCGGGCATTTTATTTTCGGGCTGCCCGGTGAAAATACCCGTTCCATGGCCAAGACCCTGGCCCTGGCCCTTGAACTGCCCCTGGATATCGCCCAGTTTTACGCAGCGGCCCCATTTCCGGGCACCGCCCTTTATCTCCTGGCGGTAAAAAAGGGATGGATCACCAAAGAAAAAAACTGTTCTCAGAATCAGGCGACCATGCACCTGCCGGACCTGGCACCGGATCAGGTAAATACCTTTACCCGTAAAGCCTACAGAAAATTTTATCTTCGGCCCAAAACACTGCAAAACCTTTTTTCCATGCTGGAACCCGGCGCCATTACCGGCATCACCACTGGTTTGAAACGCTTCCTGGAGTGGATTCTGCGTAAAGACATAAGATAAAAACAAAAAAGGGCGGCCTTTCAAGGCCGCCCTTTTCATATGCTTCTTGTCAACAGCCATCACCCCCCGGGGCTGACGGGTACAATGGTTGAGGTGGTTGTTGTGGTACTACTGGTAGTAGTGGTGGTCGGCATGGGCAATGGTTTCTGGAGCGCAGTATTCAGCGTTTCGATCAACTGTGCCACATCCTGGCCCTGGTTAGTTGCGCAGTCACTAGCACCATCTAACACACCCTGTTTGGCATCATTAATGGCCTCGTCTATATTATCTCCCTCATTCCGGGCATTTTGATCCGCGGCATAAATAATATTCCGGGCGACCATGGCCGGATCAGCCACCGAACAGATCACACCTGCTGCAATTTCTTTAGCTGCCTGATAGTAGGATTTTTTTTCGACATTGACTTTGGCGACCAGGTCCGACTGGATGCCTGCCAGAACCGGTGATACAATAATAATGCTCACTGCCAGCACCGCCAGTATGGTTAAAATGCAGCTATACCTGTTATGAACGCTTTTCCGAACCTTTATCATGCGCATTTATCCCCCTTTGAAAATCCGATCATTATTAAGCAACATAGATATATATTAAAAAACAATATTCTAAAACACTCTTTTGAATGACAATAATTTACCAAACCAATATTTGTCAAGGTTATTTTCACCCTGCCCGGACTTGCGTGTGAATAAAAAGTATTAAGAATATCGGTCTATTTGAAAAATAGCGGTGCGCCAACGCCTTTAAATACTACTTTCTTGCTTCCATTTTATAAAGAACATATACGTAATTTTGTTCCCGCTCACATGCAATTTCTTCTAAGAAGTACCGCTCCTTGATTGCCCGGCAAAGGTTACGGTTGGGTGCTGAATCCGCATTACACCAGTAATTGTAATGAAAATAAACATGGCCCGCGTATTTTTCCATTAAGTGCCCGATAATTTGGGGATTATTGATACCCGCGTAAGCCTGAATGGCATTGCGGTTCCAAAGCAGGAACATGGCGGGGTTATGGGTCAGTACAATGGAACGTTCCGGTAGTTTTTTACTGAACTTTTCTGCATATTGATGGTCATAGCGCGCCCCCCAGGCTTCCTGGCCGATTCGCCGAACTAGCGGTAAAAATTGTAGAAAAGATACCAGAATAATTCCGGTGAGGAGAAAGGAAAAAAGCTTTTGACGCCCTTTTTCTCCGGCCCTAAAACCGGAAGACACAAGGTAATCGCGCGTATAACCGCAGCCCATGCCGGCAAGAACTGAAAGCGGCATGAAACTGAGCAGTGCAAAACGAACGTCCGCGCCATAGGTGTAACTGCCGGCGTAGAAAAAAAGAAAAACCCCCCAGAAAATAAAAAACCACAGCAATACCAGCAATTTTTCTTTAAGCCATCGGCGGGTAAAAAAAAGCCCGATAACGGCAAACAGCATGAAAATCACCGGAAAAAACCTATTGTTTAAATAATAGATACCGTTGGTGGCGATATTATGTGCCAGAAAGCTCAATGATATTTTGTCTCCACCAGCGCCCCAAGACATACCACGCATGGTATAAAGGTGAATCAGATGCGGCAAAATAAAAGCCAGCACCGGTATACCGGTTATCCACGAAGTCCTTTCAGTAAATGTACCGGGAACCAGCCAGAGAAGGGCCGGCACTGTCCAGGCGACAATAAGTATCGATTCCGGCCGCATCTGGCAGGCCAGGGGTACCAAAAACGCCAAAACCACAAAATGACGCTGTAAACGGGTCTTTGAATAGATAATCAGAGCAAGCACTGTCAATCCGGCAAACAGGGCTGACGAAGGCTCGGCAGCGATTGTATTGTGCCAGATCAGGTTATGAGGGATGAGCCCGAATATCAGGGCAGAGATGAAAGATGCAAAAAATGCCTCGCTTAAATGCCAGGCAATCAGAAAAACGGTAAGCACGGCAGCGCTGAAGATAAGGTTATTCAGCAAAAATCCATAAAGCTCATGGGTCCCCAGCATCTGAAATACCAGACTGATTAAAAAAGGCCAGCCGCTGGGTTGCTTGTTGTATGTGATCCAGTGAGGGTAATATTCCCCGTACTCAAAAGTACCGTAGTTGCACTGGCCTGCCCTGCCGTCAAGAGCGATATTCTGGCCCACACTGGCATAGATATCCTCATCATAGAAGATCCGGTGAGTACGCGGTACCGTAAACGCCGTCATACAAAAAGCGGTAATACACAGACCGACCAGCAAAACACCCCGTCGATTCCAAAATTTTTTTACAAAATTCCACAGCTCCCGACGACATACTGATACTGCGGCAATCAGCAGGAATAAATTTATTCTGAGAATCCAGGGAACTGTTTTTTCCAGGCCTCTGATAATTTCATTACGGGGCATGGACATCATAAGCCATACCCCGATGCCGGCCAGCAAAAGATACCCGCTAAGCAGAATAAATCCAAACATCGGTTTGTTATCAATTTTAGACGGCATGATTTTCAACCAGAAAGTCTTCAATAAAAAAATATCGCAGCCCGGTGCGGACAAACATATCCATTGCCTGCTCAGGAGAACCGATAATAGGCTCACCATGAATATTGAAACTGGTATTTAAGACAACACCTCTGCCAAGCTTATTTTTTACACCCAGCAGCAGCTCACGAAAGGCTGGATTCTCATCCGTCACAAACTGGGGCCGGCAGGTACCGTCTATATTCACCACCCCCTGCATGAGGTTGCGGTACTTCTGCCTGACCCTGAAACCGGTGGTCATAAAACGATTCAAACGCAAATCCTGACCCTTTGTATTCAGCAAAAACGGCGCGTCCTCCATCAGAAGGCTTGGGCAAAACGGCTGATACCAGACTCTTTTTTTAAGTACCAGATTCAACCGGCCCCGGATCTTGAGGCTGTCCGGCCGGGCCAGGATACTGCGGTTACCAAGGGCCCTGGGCCCCAGTTCCATCCGGCCCCGAAACCAGAGAATAATTTCATTATTGAGGATCAGACGCGCTGCTTCAGGGCCCGGATGGTCAAGGCGCTGATACCGGAAGTCGTATTGTTTCAGCATCTTTTCAATTGACGCGCCGGAATAATCCGGACCCAGATAAAGATCTATCAATTTATATCGCGAAACCTTGAAACGGGTATTATTCACAGCCATGGCGGATCCGGCCGCCAGACCCCCGTCGCCCATATGCGGAAACACAAAGACATCCTGGATTTTTTCAAGCTCGGCAATTTTCATATTCAGCTTGATATTGGAAAAAACACCGCCGGCCAGGGCCACTCGCGCCTCACCGGTTCTGGCCACCGCGTTTTCAACCAGTTGCAGCACATTTTTTTCCAAGGCCCGCTGGGCCATACAGGCAAACTGTTCGGAAGGAAAACGCCACAAGATTTTTTTCATCTCCCTGTACATGGCAACCGAGTTAAAGGAAGATACAAAATCAAGGCCCTGCACGCGGATCAGGTCCATCAGCGGATTATCCCGGTCCGCAACCGGATAGGCATAGTCGGCCAGGGCCATGACCTTGCCCTCGTCTTCCAGTTCCCGCATATTCATCAAATTTGTCACATGCTCAAAAAAAACCCCCGGGGAGACACGGGCGGAATTCTTTTTCACCGGTAAAAAACGCCCGGCCACAAATTGCCGGATCGATCCGCACAATCCATCTCCGACCCCGTCCAGCGTAATGACCAGGCACCGATCAAACCCGCTGCAGCAGGCCGCTGCCCAGGCATGGGCCAGGTGATGGTCCACCAGGGTAAGGCGATACCCTGAGAAGCCAAGTTTTTGCAACTGCCTGCGGATACAATAACGGCTCAAGGCAACGGAAAGAAAATTCGGACCTTTTTCGGTAAAACGGTATTTAAACCGCTTTTTCAAAGGGTCAAGCCGTCCGGGTGCCTTTTTGCGGCGCCGGATCAGATAATATTCCTCTTTTAAACCAGGCACCATACGTGTCAGGGTTTTAGCCGGGTCACTGGTGGAAAAGGCCACATCATTAATATCCGCCGGCCTGGTCCCGGCATAATCCAAGGCCGCCAGGATAGAAAGGTGTGGGAATCCGACTTCCAGTTTGCGGCGGCTCAACCGCTCCTCGTTAACGGCAAAAACAATCCTGTCGCCACAAAGCAACCCGGCACCGGCATCATGCCCATCCCATATTCCCAGTACATATTCAGGTTTTCTTGGATTCATTGGTTACCGGTTGTCTGTTATCCGTCCATCCATCTCAATCACCCTAACAATTACACACTCTTTCCTATATCCTGCTGCCCATTTCCTACTTTCTGCCCTCTGTCTTCCGCCCTCTGTCTTCTGTCTTCTGCCCTCTGTCTTCCGCCCTCTGTCTTCCGCCCTCTGTCTTCCGCCTTCTGCCCTCTGCCCTCTGCCCTCTGCCCTCCGCCCTCTGTCTTCCGCCCTCTGTCTTCTGCCCTCTGCCCTCTGCCCTCTGCCCTCTGCCCTCTGTCTTCTATTTCCTGTCCCCGGTCTTCAGCCTTTGGCCTTCGATCTCCCCAGCCATTTCCCGGTTGTTCGGATCCAGGGTCAAGGCCTTTTGATAAT
>Ga0307991_1002415_pt1 | contig 12655 bp, 15 predicted proteins | sample EllFjometagen131_FD_203146 | JGI IMG/M metagenome (GOLD analysis project Ga0307991, IMG submission 203146) | Marine microbial communities from Ellis Fjord, Antarctic Ocean - #131 | ecosystem: Environmental > Aquatic > Marine > Unclassified | place: Southern Ocean | collected 2014-10-08 | reverse complement strand
TTAATCTTGCTGTTGGCGACATTCGAGTATACCGCAAATGTTTTGTCTTTAGAGAAAAAGTCGCTCCACCGGATTTGTTTTGCAATTTGGTAAAGTGTATCCGTGTCCGGACAATCAAAAGCGTATAGCGGGGCAAGGACCCGGGAAATCAGGCGGGATGTATAATTTATCCGGTACAGTGTTTGCTTGTCTGCTGTAAAGTATATCCCGCGATAAGTCGGTTTTACTTCTTTTGCACCGAGTTCTTCGAGTTCTTTTGCGCCGATGTCTTTGATGCCTTCATCGATCTGGGCAAAATACCGTGAATCTTTCAGATACTCATAGTCAGTGATCAGGGGTTTGCCTTTTTTGCGTTTAACTTCCATGTCTTTTTATTTCTTTATACAAATGATAAGGTTTAAATTAACATGAATATTTTCGTCCATTACTAGATGAAAAAATCATGCCTGAAATAATTATGTTGAATTGAAAAACTTACTCTTAAACATAATCTGTTGCAGTTGAAAGACATATTTTATTTTAAAAATGGATTTATTTGTCATTTTGCAGGTTGATGTCTTGGATCTGATTTAAATTAAATTAATTATACATTGATGGCTTCGTAAAAAGTCCAAATTCTGTGTTGCGCTTCATTCTTCGTTTCTTCATGGTACGCTAAGTACAAATCATCACTCAGGATTTACGCGCCTTGAATTTGGAGCTTTTTTCTTTGCCATCGGAATCCGACTTTTTACGAGTCTGTCATACATTGATAAGGTCTGAAAAAGAATAAAAAATATGGAAAAATCCACCAGAAGCCGGTTGACGGAAAAGCAACTGTCTGCATTCCCCGGCAATTCACTGTTTGACAAAATCGCCCGTGCGGTTTGCCGGGCAGGGACGCTTCCCGGAAAAGAACTATATGAATCCTGGGAAACCGCCCGACGGGTGCGTCGAAAATATCGGGGTGGCCGCATCATGGATCTTGCCGGCGGCCACGGCCTTCTGGCCCATATCATGCTGCTGTTAGACGATACATCGCCTGAAGCCATTGTGTTGGATTCCCGTATTCCGAAAAATGCCCGCCGCTTGTCTGCGGAAATTATGAAGACATGGCCAAGGCTTAGTAATCGTATTCAATATATTGAAGCCGATTTAAATGATGTTGAAATCCTGCCGGATGATCTGGTGATATCGGTACACGCCTGTGGTATGCTGACGGATCAGGTTCTTGGCCTGGCGATGAAGGCCAGAGCAAGAGTGGCGGTGCTGCCTTGCTGTCACAATATTGAAATATCCGACACAAATGGCTTGGAAGGCTGGATTGACGGAACGCTGGCTGTTGATGTGACCCGAGCGGCAAAACTTCGGGCTGCCGGATACATAGTCATGACCCGGACGATTCCGAAAGATATCACGCCTAAAAATCGTCTGCTGATGGGCCATCCGGAGAGTACGATTTTTTAATATAACAGGTGACTATTTGATTTTTTAATAAAAGATTAATATCTTGACTTTTGAAAAATATCAGTTATACTACGTTGAATTTTAAAGGGCTTGCATTCAATCAAGCTTGTTACTTTCCGGGTCAACACCATTTTTATAGTGGCACCCGAAAGTTTAGAACAAAGAGAATTTTATAAAAAGGAGGGTGTTATTGTGGCGAATGGTACTGTAAAATGGTTTAACGAAAAAAAAGGGTTTGGTTTTATTGAGAGTGAAGATGGAACAGACGTATTTGTTCATTTTTCAGGAATTAGCTCAGATGGTTTCAAAACACTGAATGATGGTGATAAAGTGACGTTCACCGTCGAAGATGGGCAAAAAGGCCCTTCGGCAGTGAATGTCACTGTCGTCTAAATAGGTGCGCATTTAGTTAGCATACCAAGAGGCATCCCGGCTTAGTCGGGGTGCCTCTTTTTTGTATCTTCTCATTAGATCCAAGCATTAGATCCAATCATTGATGGCTGCGCAAAAAGTCCAAATTTTGTGTTGCGCTGCTTTCTTCGTTTTTTCATGGTATTTTTGTACTTCAATTGTTTGGTAACAAAACAGATGCGGTGCCCTGTGAATGCTTACAACTTTTTTCTCGTTCTAAATCAGTGATTTTTCATGTAGTATCTGAATCAGTTGCTTTGCTTTTTCCTTAGGCGTTCCATCGATGATCCGGCCATCCCGTTTTTTTTCAGGATAGGCATATCCAGCTGTTCGGCAGGGTGATTCCGGTGGTTGCAACGTGTCTGTAGTAATTATAGTGATCCGGGATTTATTGGCCCGCAGTAAATTTGAAAGGGTCGGGTACCGGGGGTCATTGATACCGCTTTGAATGGTTAAAAGTGCCGGCAGGGTGATATCAAAAATTGCCTTAACACCGCCCTCAAGTTCCTGGTCAATGCGTATTTTTTGATGATTTGGTTCTATGCTTGTATTTATTACGGACGTTGTCCAGGGAAGTCCCAGGCGTTGCGCCAGCATAGGGCCGACCGAAAATTGCATCATATCTTCAGACATGATGCCGCAGAGGACCAGATCATAATTTTTTTCTTTTGCAACTTCCGCAATGTTTGAAGAAACAATTACGGCATCGCATGATGTATGATAATCTGAAAGTATATGTATGCCGCTGTCAGCCCCCATGCCGATTGCCCGCTTGATTATTTTTTGGCCGTTTTCCGGTCCCATGGTAATGATATCCACAATCGTTTTTGGAAAAGATTCTTTTATTAAAACAGCCTCTTCCACTGCGAATTCATCAAACCGGTTCATTCGCATATCCGCAGAATCATCAATGCTTATTTCGGGGCTTATTTCAGGGGCATCTTTGCCGGTGAATATGTCATGTTCAGGCACCGCTTTTATGCAAACGAGTATTTTCATTTTTTATTTAGTTAAGTAGATATGAATCATGCGTGTATGGTTAATTTCTGGTGATTGCAAAAGTTTGCAAAATGACCACTGCGGTATATTTTAACGCTTTGGATTTAAACGTCAAGTAAAAAATAGAACGATCGTTCGCTATTTTATTGACATCACCTGCCAAGACCGGTAGGTATTAAAATGAAGTCGATCCTTTGTTCGGTTTTTGGTAAACAAATAAAAAATATTTTATGTGGTTGACGGATCGCAAGATAATTGTGGTTGTCATATTCTGTTTTATCTTTAAACGGCAACAGGGCTTTATTGTTTTTTAAAATCAATAGAGAGGAGATTATTATGGATTTTACCATATCCGAGAAAATGAAGACGATTCTTGAGATGGTCAATGAATTCGTTGATCGGGAACTGATTCCGCTGGAGCCGGAAATAGCCAGTCTTAGTTTTAACGAGATGCTTCCTATCCTCAAGGAAAAACAGAAAAAAGTCAAGCAGATGGAACTCTGGGCACCGAATTTTCCGACAGATTGCGGTGGCATGGGAATGTCTTTAGTGGAACATGGAATGTTGTCCGAGGCACTCGGCAGAACGCCCATGGGGCACTATGTTTTTTGGTGTCAGGCACCGGATGCCGGCAACGTGGAGATTCTGCATTTACACGGTAGCAAAGAACAAAAGGAAAACTATCTCAAGCCGCTGGTGGCTGGAGACATTCGGAGCTGTTTTTCCATGACCGAGGTGGATATGCCCGGATCAAACCCGGTGCTGCTTGAAACAACTGCGGTGAAAGACGGCGATGATTATATCATCAACGGACATAAATGGTATACGTCCTCTGCTGACGGCGCAAACTTTGCCATTGTCATGGCGGTAACAGATCCGGATGCCCCGGATTACATGCAGGCCAGTATGATCATTGTTCCCACGGATGCTCCGGGATTTAATCTGGTTCGGAATATTCCGGTGATGGGGCATGCGGGTGACGGTTATTTCAGTCACGCGGAAATTCTTTATCAATCCTGCCGGGTTCCCCAAGCCAATCTTTTGGGTCCGGAAGGCCATGGATTTATTATTGCCCAGGAACGCCTGGGTCCGGGACGGATTCACCACTGTATGCGGTGGTTAGGGATTTGCCAGCGGTCCTTTGAGTTAATGTGTCGGCGGGCCAATACCCGGAAGATCACCAGAGATGGCAAACCCCTTGCTTCCCGGCAAATTATCCAGGCCTGGGTGGCCGAATCTGCGGCGGAAATTCAGGCGGCCCGGCTGATGACGCTTCACGCAGCCTGGCGGATTGACAATGAAGGCACGAAAGCCGCCAGGAATGAGATATCCATGATAAAGTTTGTGGTTGCCAATACCATGCAGAAAGTTGTGGACCGAGCGCTTCAGGTGCATGGTGGCCTGGGGATGACGGATGATACGATTCTGGCGTTTTTTTTCCGTCATGAACGCGCGGCCCGAATTTATGATGGCGCTGATGAGGTGCATAAGGTATCCCTGGCCCGAAGAATATTGCGAAATTATTTATAAACAGGTTATTTAGGCTGAAGGTAGAAGGCTTTTAGGTCTTGTTCTGTTCAATGAAACAAAGATTGTTGTATGTGAAGGTTGTAAAGGATTGATTCGAGTTTTGTGAAACAATGAATACACTTCAGCCTTCAGTCTTCAACCTATCCACCTGAACGAGTAATAAATTTAATGATTTAATTAAATTTACAGTATCTCATCGTAAATAACGATATATGGAAACTAAACAATGACTTTTGAAGAATTCAGACACATGGCCACGGTTTCAATGGAAGAGATTTGTCATGAAATTTTTTTGGAAAACCAGGCTTCTATAAAAATCAAAAAAGAAGCCGTGGCAGTGAAAAATTTGGCCAATATATGTAATACGGCGTTGCAGCTGAGCAATGAAAAAGGGTTTCAGGCCATGAGCTTACGGGATCTGAGCCGGACTTCCGGGCTGAGCATGGGGGCGTTGTATTCTTATTTTACTAGCAAAGAAGAACTCCTTGAAATAATACAGAATCAGGGGCGTCGGTTGACCCGGAAAGTGTTGACGAAACAGATTGATAGCAATGCTGAACCCGCCGAAATGTTGCGCACCGCGATTCGGACCCATCTTTATTTGACTGAGATCATGCAAAAATGGTTTTATTTTTCATATATGGAAACCAAGAATCTGGATAAAACTCAGCAGAAAAAAGCCATTGAGGGAGAGCTTGCCACCGAGCAGTTGTTTATTGATATTCTTGATGACGGTTGCCGGAAAAGACAGTTTTCTGTTGAAAATTCGGTGCTGACTGCTTCGGTGATAAAAGCCATGTTGCAGGACTGGTATGTAAAACGATGGAAGTATGCCCAGCGGCAGATATCCGTGGATGAATATGCGGATTTTGTGATCAATTTTATTGAGCTGGCGATAAAAAAGAATGAACAGGAAAATGGAGGCAAAAATGACCATTGTGGATGAACCCGTTGAAATCAGAAAAGGGGAGGAACTGGATGGTTCTTTGGTAGAAATGTTTTTAAAAGATACGATATCGGGTTTGGATGGCCCCTTGTCGATCAAGCAATTCCCCAGCGGGTTTTCAAACCTGACGTATTCTATACGGATTGGCGATCGAAATATGGTTTTGCGGCGTCCGCCATTTGGGAAAAAAGCCAAAACCGCCCATGATATGAACCGGGAATATCGGATTTTAAATGCGCTTCACCCGGTTTTCCCCTACTGCCCGAAGCCTTTGGCTTACTCGGAAGACAAACATATCATGGGATGTCCCTTTTATGTGATGGAACGCATCCCTGGAATTATTTTCAGAAAAGATCTTCCCAAAGGGATGGATTTTTCTGCTGACCAGGCGCGGGGGCTGTGTGAAAACATGATTGATCTGCATTTCCGTCTGCATACACTGGATTATCAGGCGATCGGGCTGGGTGATTTTGGAAGGCCCGTGGGGTATGTGAAACGCCAGGTGGAAGGATGGAGCCGTCGGTATCGGGATGCCCGGACCCCGGATGTCCCGGATTTTGATTCCGTCATGACATGGCTGGATGAAAACCAGCCGCAGGATTCAAAATTTTCCGGCATTATCCATAATGATTACAAATTTGACAACCTGTTACTTAACCCGGAAAATCCGGTTGAAATTACCGGTATTCTCGACTGGGAGATGTCCACCATTGGCGATCCGTTAATGGATCTTGGGTGTTCTATGGCCTACTGGATTAACGCAGATGATCCGGAAGAAGCGCAAATGATGCGGATGATGCCCACCACCGCAGACGGCATGATGACCCGAAAAGAACTGGTGGATTTGTATATTGAAAAATCCGGCCGTGAAATTGATAATTTTGATTTTTATTATTGTTTTGGATTGTTTCGGCTGGCCGTGATTGCCCAGCAGATATATTATCGGTTCTACCATGGCCAGACAAAGGATAAACGATTTGAAACGCTGGCTTTTGCCGTGGCGCTTCTTGAAAAAGGCGCTAAACGGGTTGTCGATGGCGGTGGCATTTAATTGATTGCTTAAAGGTAGATGTTTAAATCGAATATTGAAGGCCGAATATCATAGAATGAGTAGGTCGGATTAGCTCGTAGAGCGTAATCCGGCATATGTGAGAGGCTGTGTTTATATTAAAAAGGATTCCAAAAGTGAAAAATCTGATTTATCGGGTTGAAAATCATATCGGTTATCTCACGCTCAACCGGTGGGATAAATATAATTCGTTTGACCAGCAGATGATAGATGAATTTGAGCAGTTCTGGGAAGATCGCCGCTATAATGACAGTGTTCGGGTGATTATTTTAGACGGCGGTGAAGCCAGAGGCTTTTGTGCGGGTCTGGATATTGAAAGCCTCGGGCCGAAACTGTTTGAAGCCGACCCGACCACCGCCTACAATGGCCAGGCACGTATGTCACGGATACTACTGGCCATGCGCCAGGCCCCCCAGCCGATTATCTGCTGTATCCATGGTTCAGCCGCTGGTATTGGGTTTTCTCTGGCAATGGCGTCGGACATTCGAATTATGGCTGAAAAGGCCCGCTGCAATGCCGCGTATATTAATATCGGCTTAGGTGGTGCAGACATGGCTTCGAGCTATTTCCTTCCCCGGTTGATCGGATCGGGCCGTGCCAATGAGTTTCTGCTGACCGGCAACTGGATGAGTGCGGAAGAGGCTATGCAGCTGGGATTTGCCAGCCGCCTGGTTCCAAAAGAGAACATGATGGAAACCGCAGAAGAACTGGCCAAAATCATGGTCGGGAAAACACCCCTTGGACTTCGAATGACCAAAGAAGCGATCAATGTGAATATGGATTGTGCCGGGATGGAAGCCGCGCTGCAAATGGAAAACCGGAATCAGATGATGGTGATGTATTCGTTGAAGTTGACGGGGTCTTAACCCCCCGGGTTTTTACGGTAATTTTTTTGATTGTGCCGGGCTTTAGACAAAAACATGCACCTGTATTGTTTTTAAGAATCCTCCAACTTCAATATTTTAGGAGCCTCGAAGTAATTACGGGCTCCCACAAAGGGCTGCGGGAGCCCGTAAAGTAAGGAATCAGAAAGTTGAGATGAGGGAACACGCTATATTGTGGTTGTAGAGTTTCTTCAGGAGTGCCGCATGGCTATTGCAAGATGCATTGGGATGCTGAATCTGTTTTTTTGACATAGTTTTACTGAATTTTTTTTTACTCCTCCTTGATCAAAAAAATTTGGATTCAAGCAGCTGCAATTCGTTTTAAGTCACAAATATCAATAGACTGCCTTGTTTTCCAGAGATCGTATTGGAGCTGAAGCCGCAACCACCCCTCAGGAGTTCGGCCAAAGACTTTTGACAACCTCAATGCCATTTCGGGACTAATACCTGATCGTCCATTCAATAGCGCAGAAAAAGTTTTTCTTGTGACGCCAAGCGCTCTTGCCGCTTCCGTTACGTTGATATTTAACGGCTCAACGCAGAATTCTTTTATAATTTCGCCTGGATGAGGCGGAGTACACATAGCCATTTTTCTCCCTAATGATAATCTTCATAGTTAATATCAAAGGTATCACCGTTTTGAATTTTAAATGTAATGCGCCAGTTCCCACTAACATTAACTGCCCACGTTCCTTTGCGATTACCTTTAAGCGGATGCAATCCCAAGCCGGGTAAATCCATATCTTCAAAGGATGACAAGGCGATGCTTCTTCCTGGCTTCATACAGCCATTGCATCCAGCGAAAACGGTCTTTGGCAAATTTAAACAAAAATTCTCTTTTATGGCAGCGGTGCATTAAATGCCAAACTTGACCGGGAATATAGTGTCTATTTGCTCTTGCCAAATTCCATTCCGATATCGCTCTTTTGGGGGCTAAAAAGTTAATTATTGCCACGTTTGAAGGCCTTTTTTAACATGTATATTCTATAATACTCAATACTTAGTGTAGTCCGACCCCGATTGATTTTTGCCTCGCAAAACATCATTAACGCTCTTATGCCTCGTAACAACCGGAGCGTAGTAGCCTGTTTAAGTGCCTGCTGGCCATCAATCTTTAAGTTGTTCTATTAATAAATTCATAGCGATTGCCAATTTTTCAAGCGTGGCTACCCTTAAGGGATTGTCCGTCTTTTCCATCTGGGATAGCGCTGCCTGGCTAATACCGGCTTTCTTGGCAACTTCTGATTGTGTCATGCCAAGATAAGTTCGCCATGCTTTTACAAGATTCATACCCTTTTTTACAACAAGCCCGACAACCTCATGCGGAATTGCAACATCTTCGGTAGGCAGTAATTTTATATAATCATCATAGGGAATAACAACAAATGCAGGCTTCCCATTTTGTTCAATATATTGAACATTAGTAGGTGTTTTCATCTCTTTTCTTAACCTCTTCTATATAAAGAATTTCAAGTGATTCCGTGAAAAATACTCTCCAGCGGCCAACGCGAAGTCTGTATTCTCCTCTAGTTTTCAGCTTCTTTATATTCGGGCAATTTGGAAAATCCTTCAGGTTGCTGACAGCATCAAAAATCGTCTCTTTCGTTTGCTGATCTTTAATTTTTCTGATTTGTCTGAGCGCTTTTGGACGCCATTTAATAGACTTCGCACCACAATTTAAGCTTATATTATAAGTTTGTAAAGCAATATTATAAGTATATTTTATTAAATAGGCCCAATGAACACATTGCTATATTTTTATCCCGCGAATTACCTGTTTTAATATAAGGTGTCAGGTCTTAGGCTGACATACTCAACATAAAATGCCCCCGCTGGTCCTGGTGGGCAAATAGAAAAATGTCTGAAATTAGAATAATTTTAAATAATAAAAAAATTCTAATTCTTTTTTAACCTTCCTCTTATCTTACATGCTTATTCTCTTTATGTACCGATAAAACAGCTAACCTGAATTTTTGATAAATAAATAAAGGAGCCCCTGTTTTGAACAGGGTTTAATCAGGTCAAAATAAAGAATCATCTGTGTAACCTGGGCAGCAGACGTATCCGACAATAAAGAGGCAGCGAATGCTCATTATAACGAGGTTATAAGCGACTTGAGACAATTGATTCGCGACTTATAGAAACCACGAATTTTATTAATATCGGGGAATACCTCACAACGTAATAAAACTTAAAAAAGGAGAAAGAAAATGTCAGAGAAAAATGCAGCGGTTACGATTTGCAACACACATACAGAGGCTGAACAGGTTATCAAGGAATTACAATAATCCGGTTATGACATGAAAAAATTGTCCATTGTTGGTAAAGGATACCATAGTGAAGAAGATGTTGCCGGCTATTATACAACGGGAGACCGAATGAAAAAATGGGGTAAACACGGCGCATTCTGGGGTGGTCTTTGGGGACTCCTCTTTGGCTCCGCCTTTTTTTTCATCCCTGGTATTGGCCCCATTATGGTCGGTGGCCCGCTGGTAGCTTCCATCGTGGGAGGTCTGGAGGGGGCCTTTGCTGTTGGTAGTCTGAGCGCTGTTGGCGCAGGGCTTTACAGTATTGGAATTCCAAAAAACAGTGTCCTGGATTATGAAACCGCACTTAAGGTAGATAAATATCTTGTAGTGGCCCATGGAACGGCAGATGAAGTAGCCAGGGCCAAAGAAATGATTGATCCGTTGAATATCGCCGAGGTGGCTGTACATCACTGTTAGTATGTGAGTTATTATATCCGATTGGGGTCGGGGATGACCTGCTCCGCCATACTTTCTGCCGGGCAGCAGGTCATTTCCTTCTACAGGTTGTTTAAAGGAGATGCAGAAAAAGAAAAGTAACTAAAAATGTCATATGGAGAAACCAATGAATAGTGAAGAAAAAGATATCAAACAATTACATAATGATATGGAACATGTCTTAAATGATGCAGAATCCTTTTTAAAGGATCTGAAAGGTCAAAATCACGTTAAAAAAATGTTTAAAAAAGATACGAGGCATTTAAAAAATCACCTGCAACGGCTCATTGATCATCTTAACGTCTTGGCAGAAGAGCATGAGGTATAGAGATGGATGAGTGATTTTAACAGGAGAATATTATGTCACTTCGTGAAGATATGGACAAGATTAAAGGCTCGGCTCTGAAAAGCATGAAACGAATAGGTGACCAGAGTCGTCGATTTCGGGAAATCGTTTATGGAAAGGGCCCGGGAATATTTAGCCGTATGTATCCCAAGGCAAGCAAGACTGAGGGAAAAATGAATCATATGCGAGATTCCATTCTGAAAAAACATTTATGAAAATGTCTGCTGAAAAAAGTAAAAAGAAAGGATAATGATGGGGTTACTTTCACTTTTAATAAATAATCCGGCGGCATTTATTCTGTTGGCTTTTCCATTGCTTTATTCTGTTATTTTTCACGAATTGGCTCATGGATTGGTTGCGTCATGGTTTGGGGATAATACTGCGAAAGATGCTGGAAGATTATCGCTTAATCCTATGGACCATCTCGACCCGGTCGGGACGTTAATGCTTTTTCTGGTGGGTTTTGGATGGGCTAAGCCGGTCCCGGTAAATTATTACAGACTAAAAAATACAAAGTTTGGATTTATTGCTGTTTCATTAGCCGGATGCGTAACAAATATACTTTTAGCCATTATCGCAATGTTTTTATTGCAGTTTCAATTTATCGCAACTCACCCGGTTTTTTCACCCACACTGATAACCGTGGCAAGGATTAATATTATTTTGGGAGCTTTTAACTTAATCCCTATCCCTCCTTTGGATGGTTCAAAGGTTCTTATGAAGCTTCTTCCAGATGACGCGCAAAGAAGCTTTGCCCGGATTGAACCTTATGGGTTCTTTATCATTGCTTTTATGCTGTTTACAGGAATGATGTATCCATTGATAGACTTCATGCAGAATATAATTTATGGATTTATTGCTTTGTTATTTTGATTTTATAAATAACCACGGAAAACAAGTAAATCTTCACGGAACGGAACGATTCCGCGGAAAGGACCCTTTCTGTATCTGACGCCCTGCGGGTTTTTTCCATTCGAACCATAGTTGCCATCAAACAAACAGATCATCACCCGCATCGTGCGGAATCACATGGAGGTTGAAGAAATTCTGTCCAAGGTTCAAATATCCAATTTATAACTGCTACATCTATTTACAAATTATTACATGGTGTTCTTTTTGAATTAGCTGGTTTGCCTTATCGTACGTTTTCGTTCCGTTGGACTTCAAACCCCTACTTCCTGACACAGGGTCATCGAGCAAATAATTTAGGAGCGTGGGACTCTTTATGAAGAATGTTCAAAAACTTAAATTCCTCATTGTTTTTTATCTTGGGGCTCTAATTTTTCTGCTGCTGTCCGTAATCGCAATCCCGTTGGTCATTCAGCATGGATTACACGTAACCCAGGAATTCCTCATCGAAGAAGAAATCCTTGAATCTTCACTGATCGTTATCCTGTTCGGAATTTCCTTTTTTATCCTAAGAGGCTTCAAAATCATGATAAAAAACCACGAGCGCGCAGCGGGCCAGGCCGGCGATGAGAAATCCAGACTGATATCGCGACTGACTGAAGCATTCAGCTATATTGGCACTGTCAACTTTGAATTAAAGGAAATTCAATCCATTTTTAGTGGCGTAGAGCACTACCCGCAGACCAAAAAAGAATTCAAGCAATTCATTCATCATTTGACCACCAAAGCCATGACCGTTGCTGGGACCCCATGGGTTGTTATCCGGATGATTAATCGATACAACGGCCGAACAATCAAGGAGTACTCCATCGTGCGCCCAAAAGCGGTTCTTCCATCGTCTACCATTGGGAATCGAGAGATCCTCGAAGATCGCCATGTCGAAGGATTGAGAAAGATCGGTTCGTGCCAAAAAAATCTTGATTTTCTGACAATTTGTATATTGCCGACTATCGAGCTTTCAGAAAAACAAAACATTCTGATCACAGCCATCACCAACCAGATCGAAATGCACTTAATGCTCTATCGTGCAGGTTTTCTTCATCAACAATCTTTCAACGATCATACCGAAAATAAAATTTGCCATGATGGAAACCACGTCAATCCGAAGAACGGAACCAATTCCCGCAAAATCCCGCACTCCAAAAATTGATAGCCGTGTTCCATTCTCATATCAATTAAATATTCTTTTAGGCCTTAAATGTTTAATGGAACCCAATATAGTGGTTGAAACGTACGTCCGGGGTCGGACCACGCTAATCTAATTGATATCAAGCATCCACACTCCAATAATGGGTATTTTTAGGGGCTATATCGCTCTTTTCAGCATCAAAAAGGACGTTATTGTCAAAGCTTGAATTATGGATTAAGTCA
>Ga0307991_1002413_pt1 | contig 12662 bp, 8 predicted proteins | sample EllFjometagen131_FD_203146 | JGI IMG/M metagenome (GOLD analysis project Ga0307991, IMG submission 203146) | Marine microbial communities from Ellis Fjord, Antarctic Ocean - #131 | ecosystem: Environmental > Aquatic > Marine > Unclassified | place: Southern Ocean | collected 2014-10-08 | reverse complement strand
TAACAAAATTGAATTAATGATAAATAATATAATTAATGAAGAGTGAATTTCATATAACAAACGTGCCCACAATAAACAAGATGAGAAGCAAGAAGAATCGTGGCGCACGCCGCCATTAGTGGCATAGCAAATGAGTTTTAAAAGTTTGTAAATCGTAAAAGTAAAAATTTAGCAAAAAAACAGGAGGAAGTATGAAAAAGTTGTTAAGTGTTTTGTTGTTGGGTCTGTTGTTATTCACATTTACATCTTGTGCAGATGATGATGAAGGCGGCTCCAATTCGGGTTTCCCGACAAGTTTTGTGGATTTTGACGAACTGGGTTTTGATATTATGTTTGGGATATGGAAAGATTACGATTACGGAAATGAAGATGTTTATATTGATCTTATATCATTTGAAGAACCTGATGACTGGGATTTTGAGTTGGATGGCGAAGATATCGATATATTAGATTGGGAAGAAGAAGAAGGTTACAATGGTGAAGATTACTGGTCTGCTGAAATCGATTATGATGATCTAGAAGACATAGATTTCGATGCTGGAGATAAGATTGATTATGTTTTGGAATTCAATGACAAAAACTATGAAGGTGAACTGGAAATACTTGCTTATTTGGATGTAGATTGGGATGATTTTGATTTTGATGAAGATTTTGAGTTTGACTGGGATATAGATGAGGATCCAAATATATATGATATTTGGTTCAATTTTGAAGCAGAAGATGGCAATGATGATGAGTATTTATTTGAAGCTTGGCAGATTGATGGTAATGAAGATGAATATTCTATTTCAAATAATTACTACGAAGATTTTGAAGATTGGGAATACTATTGGATGAGTGTACAAGTAGCAGCATTCAACTTTATTAACCATGGTAAATGCTTAACATTTTCTCAAACAGGTGATTATACTTCTTTTGGCTCTTATTACAAAAGCACTCAAAAACAGATCGATCCCAAAGAAAGATTAAAACGAACAATTGAAATGTTTAAAAAGAAATTTAACAAATAAATAGGAGGTTTTAGATGAAAAAGTTGTTGTTGTGTTTATTACTTGGCATGCTATTATTTACCATTACTGCTTGCTCAGATGACGATGATGAGGGAAGTTCAAATTCCAGTTTCCCCTCTGGTCTTTATGAAGAAGATCCTGATGATTTAGATTTTGACCAATTTCTAATCATACGTCCAGACGAATATTCTGCATATGAAGTTGACATTTGGTTAATCTCTCTGGTAGAGCCAGATGACTGGGAATTTGAACTTGATGGAGAAGACATTGATGTAGATTGGTATGAGGATTATTATAATGATGATTGGTGGTATGGTGAAATTGATTATGACGATCTGGAAGATATAGATTTTGATGCTGGAGAGACTATAGATTATTACCTGGAAGTGAATAACAATGTGTATGAAGGTGAATTTGAAATGCTAGATCAATTGGATGTAGATTGGGATGACTTTGATTTTGATGAAGATTTTGAATTTGACTGGGATATAGATGAAAACCCTCAGATTTATAATGTGTATCTGGAATTCTGGTGTGAAGAAGATAGTGTTGAAGATGATTTTGATGAATATTGGGAAATATCCGGTAGTGAGGATGAGTTTATCATCTCAAACAATTTATACGAAGATTATGATGATTGTGACTATTATGATTTTGATGTTGATATGTATGCCATAAATTATGTAAATCATGGTAATGGCCTAGTCTGGACAGAGACGTATGCAGAATATTGGGATACAAATTGGGATAAAAGCACTCACAAACAACGTGCACCCAAAGATAGAATCAGAAAAACAATAGAAATGTTTAAGAAAAAATTCAAAAATGAGGAGGAAGAAAAATGAAAAAGTTGTTAAGTATTTTGTTGTTAGGATTGTTATTGTTCACTTTAGCATCGTGTACAGATGATGATGAGGGATCAAATTCAGGTTTCCCTACAGATCCAGACGATACTTGGAATGGCAGTTACGATTTAATCATGGTAATAAGTAAAAACTACACATCTGATGATTATGTGTATATAGAATTTCGTGCATTTGAAGAACCTGATGACTGGGATTTTGAATTAGACGGTGAAGATCTTGATATTGATGACGATGACTGGTATGAAGAAGGTGGTGGTTATTATGGATACGATGAATTTTGGTATTGTGAAATCAATGGAAACAATCTCGATATAGATTTCGATGCTGGAGACAAGATCGATTATGAATTGGAATTCAATGGTAAAACCTATGAAGGAGAACTAGAAATATTAGCTGAATTGGATGTAGATTGGGATGACTTTGATTTTGATGAAGATTTTGAATTTGACTGGGACATCGATGAAGATCCAATGATTTATAATATTTTTTCTTATGGTGAGTTTGAAGAAGACGATGAATATGAATACTTCGATAAATCATGGCAAATTGACGGTAGTGAAAACGAATTCAGCATTACCAAAAGTCTTTATGATGATTACGAAGATTGGGAATACTGGTGGACATATTTTCACATTTGGGCAACTAATTATGTAAATCATGGGAAATGCCTAACCTGGACAGAAACAGGTGAATCGAATCAATACGGCTATGGCACTCAAAAACAGTTCGATCCTAAAGAAAGAGCATTCCGCACATTAGAAATGTTTAAACAGAAATTTAACAAATAAAGGGGGAAAGATGAAAAAAGCATTAGTTATAGTTTTGTTTGTAGTACTATGTTTATCCGTTAGTTTAGTTGCAGATGTCGTTTTTCCCTTTGAACCAGAGGTAATAGATGCCCAGGGAGCAGCACTGGGTAGAACTACTGTGTTAACCACCAGCGGCAGCAACGCCTTATTCACCAATCCGGCCGGATTGGGTATGTTAAATGACAAGATTTTACAGGGTGGAATGAGGTTTTTCTTCGGTAATATGAAAATTGATTTCAAAGATAGTGGCGATGATGATATAGAATATTCATCACCATTTCATATGAAATTCAATCATGCATCTTTTGCCATGCCCTATCAAATCCAGGGTTTATCAATGAAAACTGTTTTTGCTGCAGGCTATCGCACATATTACGATAATGGTTATAACTATTACTATAAAGAGAAGGATGATGATGATAAATATACATACAAACATCATGGTGGTTTGAATACTCTTACTTTTGGAGGTGGTATAAACTTCGGAGATAAAATTTATGCAGGTTTGTCTTTCAATATTGGTATCATGGGAAAAATTACTGCTTCAGAAGAAATTGATAATGGTAACGGAAATCCTGAAAAGAATGAAGGTGAAGGAACTGTAAAAGGATCCTTCTTAACCTTGGGAGCTATATACAAGGCATCACCTAAAATAACACTTGGCTTTTACTACAGACCAGGTTTTGAAGCAAAGTACGAAAGGGATGAAGACGACATTGATGGCTTATGGGGTGGTTATGTACAGGGAATATATACTGGAATCTGGGATGCAGAGATAACTATTCCTAGTTTGTTTGCACTTTCTGCTGCATACCAGATGTCGGATACATACAAGTTTATCTTTGAATATCAGACCAGAGGAGTTGGGGAATACGAAAACGATAATTACGAAATTTTTGGAGATAAACCCGATAACGGTTCTGTCATTAGGCTGGGTGCTGAAATGTTAAAATCTATGCCAGTCAGAATTGGCTTCTTTATGGATAGCGTTCCTCTTTTTGATGTAAAAAGTGATGGTAATTACAGCTCTACCCCGAATTCAATTATGGGATTTACTGCTGGAACAAGTTTTCAGGCAACATCTGATTTGAGTGTAGAACTGTTTGGGGAGTATGCTTTTACCGGATATGAAGATAAAGATGACGAATATTCTGTAAGTATGGGTGGTTTCAAATTTGGAACTACTTTATCATATAAGCTGAAGTAACTTTGAATAATAAACCGCCATCTAAATAGATGGCGGTATTTAAATATTTTGAAAAGTAAATATCTAATTGCATTATTAATATTTAGTTGTTTCTTATCGTCAGAGGAATTTTATGATATAAATCAAATAAATATTATTGAACTATTTTTCATACAATCAAACTGGGATGAGATTCTAGATGATTCTTACTCAGTTGGTAATGAAGAACGTTTGGTAGGTACTGCGTTAATTAACGGTGTTCAATATGACAGTGTAGGTGTCAGATATAAAGGTTATAGTTCCTATTCAGCAAATCAAACAAAGAATCCTTTCAATATAAAACTCGATTATATTATCGAAGACCAGAAAATTCAAGACAATGGAACAATAAAGTTATCTAATGGTTATAGAGATCCTTCATTTGTCAGAGAAGTGTTGAGTTATGAAATTGCCCGAAATTATATGGCTGCCAGCAAAGCAAATTATGCCAAAGTTTTTGTTAATGATCAGTATATTGGTCTGTATATAAATGTTCAAGATGTCGATAAACAATTTGGTATCAATCACTTTTCACCTTTGCATGACGTTAGATTCAAAGCCGAATTTGCAGATCATGGTTTACATAACTCCACAATTTGGGGATATCTGGGAAATGATCCCTCAAATTATTTCGAGTATTATGAAAAGGAATCCCCATTAGGCTGGTTTCATCTAATGAATTTTTTATATAATTTTAACTATCATTCTAATCAACTTGATGAATATCTGGATATTGATACACATCTATGGATGCTGGCTTTTGAAAATCTTATAGTTAATTTGGATTCTCCTATCAATTATGGGCATAATTATTATTTATTTTATGATGTTTCAAATAGATTTATTCCGGTAATTTGGGATTTGAATATGAGTTTTGGTGGATTTACAAATCTATCTGATGGCACACAATTAACATTTGATGATATGAAGAATTTAGAACCACTTTTACATATTTCTAATCCTGATTTTCCAATAATAAGAAAAGTGCTTTCCAATGATACTTATAAAAAAATGTATATTGACCATATAAGAACAATAATTGAAGATTTTTTCATTAATGGAAACTATGAAATTCGTGCAGATGAAATTCAAGATATTATTGATGCGGAATATCTAAATGACCCGAATAAGTTCTATACTTATGAAGAATATCGTAGAAACGTTAACTTCCCTATTTTTGGTAATTGGCTGGAGCCCAATTCAATTATAGGAATAACACAACTAATGGATGAAAGATCAGATTGGCTATTGAATCATGATTTATTCCAAGGCAATATTCCAGAGTTTTTATCGCAATCTTATTCACCAACTCAGGTTGAACCTGAAATGTTAATATGGATAAATGTAGAATTTATAGATGCAGATGAAGTTTGGATTTACTATCGAACATCAGAAAATACTAGATTCATTGCATCACAAATGTTCGACGATGGTAATCATAACGATGTAAATGCAGGTGATGGAATCTATGGTATATCTTTGCAAACAGGTTTCGATGATTTTCAATATTATTTTTATGCACAAAATGACGAACAGGGAAAATTCTATCCTACAAAAGCTTCAAACGAATTTCTGGAAATAGATATTCAATCTAACTTAGAGAACATTATTATAAACGAAATCAATTATAATTCTTCGTATGATTTTGATCCAGGAGATTGGATAGAATTTTACAATCGAAGTTGCACCGCCGTCGATATTTCTGGATGGAAATTTATGGATGAGGATGATTCGCATTGCTTTGTTATTCCTGATAATACAATAATTAATTCTGGGACATATCGAGTTTTATGTAGAAGTTTTATCACATTTGAAAATTGTTTCCCAAATGTATATAATTTAATAGGAGAAATTGATTTCGGACTGAGTGGAGATGGAGAGTTGATAAGACTTTATGACGCATCAGATAATTTGATTGACTGGGTAGAATATGATGATAGAATTCCTTGGCCGTATTTACCTGATGGATATGGAAATACATTAGAACTGATTGATTCAAGTTATGATAACTCAGAAGCCGTTAGCTGGCAAGCTTCACAAGAATATGGTACTCCAGGAACTGAAAATAGTTGTTATTTAATAGGCTCAAACTCCATAATCAACTCATCAAAAATTGAATTAACAAATCATCCTAATCCTTTCAATCCATACACAACAATTTCGTTCGATTTACCAGCAAAAGACGCAAAGAACACAAGGATAGAAATTTACAATTTGAAAGGTCAGAAAGTGAAGACAATTCCTGTCATTCTGAGCGGTTTCGAAAGATCCGTTGTTTGGAACGGGGATGATGAATCGGGCAAACCTGTGAGTTCAGGGATTTATTATTATATGCTGAATATTAACGGTAAAACCGAAGCAATAAAAAAATGTTTGCTGTTGAAATGAAAAGATGCCACTAACAAAAGTGTCAGTGCTCTGATTGAAAGAAAATATGAATGAGCACCGCACACTCGAAACATTATACCCTTTACAAAAAAGTGAAAGAAAATATAAGGTAGATAAAATCTAAAATTAAGAGGTATTTGTATTGAATATGATAAACAGCTTGATATCAGAATTCTCTGTTGAACAGTTAAAACTGTTCTTTAGACGCAAAATAACAAAGTTCAAACCAATTAAAGAAAATTACGAATATCTATTTGATGATAAAGAAGAAATAACTGACAATTTTATGAACATTATAAAGATCGGTGATGCTGATCTATCTAATAATGATGATCTTCTCGTGATTACTGCAAAGACAAATGAACCTCTCACCAACCGAACCGGAAAGAAAAGACAGTATGAAATTGCCAAAAAAATCCTGAAGGAAGAAAATAAAGATGCAGCCTTTTTTATTTTTTATGATGAAAATATCAACTTCCGTTTTAGCTTTATCCGAGCTAATTTCCTTGGCACCAAAAGAGATTTTACCAATTTCAAAAGATATACCTATTTTGTAAGTAAAGACCTCACCAATAAAACTTTTTTAAGTCAAATCTCAAAAGCTGATTTTAATGACTTGAACAGCATTCAAGAAGCATTTAATGTTGAACCGCTTACAAAACAATTTTATGAAAAATTACAGCACTGGTATTTTTGGGCAAATGAAAATGTTAAATTTCCAGATGATGCCGAAGAAGAAAAAAACGGCAGAGAAATTGCCATTATTCGGCTGATAACTCGATTAATGTTCATCTGGTTTATGAAAGTTCGGAATCTCATTCCGGACGATCTTTTCGATGAAGATAACATCAACAAAATTTTACAAAATTCCTCTTCCCAAGAATCAACTTATTATAAAGCGATTCTGCAGAATCTGTTTTTTGCCACATTGAATACGAAACAAATTGAAAGAAAATTCCGAACTGAAACGAGAGGATATAAAGGTTATAATCCTGATTTCGGAAATCAGAATGTGTTTCGTTACCACGATTTATTTAGAGATTCTGAATCACTTAAAAACTTATTTGATAAAATCCCATTTTTGAATGGTGGTTTATTTGAATGTTTAGATTACAAACCAAAAGGAGAAGATAAAGAAGAGCGTAAATACATTGATGGTTTTACTGCAACAAAAGGAAAACAATCGGTAGTTCCTAACTTCCTCTTTTTTTCTGAAATCCAAAAGAAAGATATTAGTAAATTTTACGGTAAGGAAAATAAAACTTACGAAGTAGAAGGTTTGATCAATCTGCTTAAAAGTTACAATTTTACAATTGATGAAAACGAAGCTGATGACATTGAAGTAGCTCTCGATCCTGAATTGCTCGGTTCTATTTTTGAAAATCTGCTGGCAAGTTATAATCCTGAAACAGCAACAACTGCCCGTAAGGCAACTGGAAGCTTTTACACTCCACGTGAAATTGTGAATTATATGACCAATGAAAGCCTGAAACAATATTTCATCACTCATCTTAAAACTGATACTTCTGTTCAAACAGAATTGGAAAAAAAATTAGATTCTCTAATTACATCAAATAATTCCGAAAATCCTTTCGATCCCCAAACCTCTCAAAAAATCACTAAATTAATTAATGATCTCAGAGTCGTTGATCCCGCAGTTGGCTCCGGTGCATTTCCAATGGCTGTACTCAATAAACTTGTTTTTATCCTCTCCAAAATTGATTCCGATAATACTTTCTGGAAAGAACTTCAAATAGAAAAAGCGATTCGAGAAACAGAAAAAGCTTATAATGAGGGAAATAAAAACATCCGACATAATAAAATTAATGGCATAGAAAAAGCATTTAATAGAAAAACAGAGGATTACGGCAGAAAACTTTACTTAATAGAAAAATGTATTTACGGAGTGGACATTCAGCAGATAGCTGTGGAAATTGCTAAACTCCGTTTCTTCATTTCTCTCTTGGTAGATGAAAAAATTGAATGGGATAAACCCGAAAATAATTACGGTATCGAACCACTTCCAAATCTCGATTTTAAACTGATGCAGGGTAACAGCCTGATCTCTTCTTTTGCCGGAATTGATTTTGATAAACCTGAAAAACTATCTGAAGATAGTCTATTCGATATGAATAATGAAAACACAGAACTGATCAATAAATTTGAAGAACTGAAAAATGAATACCAAAATGAATCTGAAAAAGAAAGGAAAGATGAACTGCGAGAGGAAATAGAAAAAAACATCTATAAAATTGTGGAAGATAAGATCATTCCTCAAATAAGAAGAATTGAAGAAAAATATTCCGTATTACCCAATTCAAAACAACGAGAAAAAGCAATTACCGAAGAAAAACAACTAATGGCAAAAAAGCTGGGCTTTGATGACCTTGAAAAGATTGAGAAAGATTTGAAAGCCTACACCGATGGACGAAAACCCAAAGACTTCTTTTTGTGGAAAGTCTATTTTGCCGAAGTGTTTTCACAGAAAGGTGGATTTGATATCGTGATTGGAAATCCACCGTATATAACTTATAAAGGGAAACAGAAAATTGAAGTTTCTGATGAAGAAATTAAAACTTATATGAAGATTTATAAAAATTCTGCTGAATACAAAATTAATAGTTATGCATTGTTCATAGAACAAGGTACAAGATTATTTTCAAAAAATAGTATTTTAGCATACATCATTCCAACTACTATACTTCAAAATGAGTATTTAAAAAAAATCAGAGAATATTTGCTTTTAAATTTTAATATTTCTCAAATAGTATCTTTTGGAAATAAAGTTTTTACTGCTGTTACAGATTCAATCATTATGTTTGTAGAAAATAAAAATATTGAAAATGCTCAAACTATATCATTCAGAAAAGAGGATTTGGATTTTTCATCTATAAAAGAAAATAGATTATATACACAATCAAATTGGGCTCATTCTGATTTTAGCATAAACATAAAAATCACATTTGAAGAAACTAAAGTAATAGAAAAAGTTGATAATAACTCTTATGCACTTAATAAATTTTTAGATGTTTATGTTGGTATTGTTGCAAATGGTATAAAAAAATTCCTTTCTAATAACAAAATTAATAAGAGATTTAAAAAGTATCTTCAGGGAAAGCATATAAAAAACTATATTATAAACCCAATTGATTTATTTATTGATTTTAATATTGAGAAACTTCACAGTAATACTAATGAGATGGTTTATTTAAAGGATGAAAAAATATTAGTGAGAAAAACAGGAAATAAATTAATTGCAGCTTATGATAATGAACAGTATTATACTGACCAAAGCATTTATAATTTGTATTCAAAAAAGAGTAATACACTAAAATTAAAATATATTTTATCAATACTAAATTCAAAGTTAATGAATTTCTATTTTAATAAAGTGATGATTACAAATCCTGATATATTCCCTTACATAAAAGGGATTCATTTAAAGAAACTTCCCTTAAAAGAAATCTATAAAGAGCATCAAAAATCCTTTGTAACAATAGTAGATAAAATCATCTCCAAGAAAGAACTTGGTGAAGATACAAAAGAACTCGAAAATAAAATTGACATAATGGTTTACAAACTTTACGAATTAACTTATGAAGAAGTAAAGATAGTTGACCCTGAGTTTTGGTTAAGCAAAAAGGAATATGAGAATTTTAAGTTGTAAACATCGGAATGTCCGCAGGTCTTCCGATTGTTAGATTAAACGAACAACATTCCGAAGAATCACGAAAGTATTCAGGAAGCATTCGGAAGTTAATTAGGAATTAGAAAAACAAAAGGCGGGACTTTATGAAAGAAAATAGTTTATTCGATAAAAAATCGCTGAAAATTGTAGTTGGTAAAACAGCAGATTTTGAGGAGTTAGCAAAAGATTGTGTTTGCTTTGCCAATTCTCAAGGTGGAGAAATTCATATAGGTATAGAAGACAAACAAAAATTACCTTCACCCAATCAAGTTGTAAAAGATACAATTTTAGAAACTATCCGCAAGAGAATTCCGTCATTAACCGTGAATGTAGGAATTGATCTCAGAAAAGAAGTTGCTGAAAATGGTGGTGAATACATTGTATTAAAGGTATTCCGAAGCCGAGAAACCGTGGCAAGCACGACTACGGGGAAATATTATATCAGAGTTTCTGATGAATGCAGACCTGTTCTTCCCGATGAATTAGAAAGATTATTTTCAGATAAAGGTTCGTTTGTCTGGGAAACTAAAATCGTTGGAAAATATCCATTATCATCTTGCGATAGAATGAAGCTCAACCAATTTATTGATGATATTAATAATTCCGAGCGTGTTTCAAATTTTGTAAAAGAGATGAATACTGTAGAAAAATTGGAATATTATCAAATATTAGCGGATGATGTTCTCACAAATCTTGGCGTGCTGTGGCTTGGAACGCAACGACAAAGAGCATCTTTGCACTATTCGCCATCTGTTCAATACATTAAATATAATGAAAACGGAATTAAGGTTAATAAACATATTTGGGACGATAATTCAAAAACTCCCAAAGAAATCATTGATGAAATAATCAATGATATTCAAGATTGGGATGAATATATTGAACTTCCTGACGGAATGTTTCGCACAAAAATCTACAATTATGAAAAAGAGATTATCAGGGAGTTAGTTGCCAATGCTTTTGTTCATCGCAATTACAGCATCAGAGGTGATATTTTCATAAATTTATTCACGGACAGATTAGAAATTCACAGTCCCGGATTATTACCGCTGGGAGTTACTCCCAATAATATCTTAACCAAGTCCATTCAGAGAAATCAACTTCTCGCAAAATTATTTTATGATCTGCGCTTAATGGAAAAAGAAGGCAGCGGTTATGATAAGATTTATGAAATGCTTTTGTCAAACGGTAAGAAACTGCCTTTAGTTGAGGAAGGAGACGACAGAGTTACGGTTACTCTTTATAAAAGAATTATCAGTAATGAGATAATTGAAATTGTTCAAAAAGCTTCAGATCTTTTTCAATTAAGCCAAAAAGAAACTATATCTTTGGGATTAATTGCTCAAAAGAGAAATGTTCCGGCTTTAGAATTATCAAGGATTTTAAATGTTACCCGTGCCAATGAATTACAAAACTGGTTAGGACGACTTTTATCTTTAAAACTTATTTTATCAAAAGGGAAAACAAAAGGTACTCTGTATTTTGTTAATCCTGAATTTCTAAGAAAAACAGATTTCATCTCCCAAACTACTCTCAAACGGATTGAACCGCATCGTCTAAAAGAATTGATTCTTGCAGATTTAAAAGATTATCCAAACAGTTCAATTGGAGAAATTCACAATCGAATAGGGTTAGAGATTAACCAACGAACTCTTAAAAAAAGATTAGACAATCTAATCGCTGAAAAGTTAGTTATTAAGATTGGTGTTAGAAGATGGACTCAATATTCTATCGACCAAAATAGATGAAATAATCGATAAAATGTTGATAGAAAGGGCGATAAAATGTTAATAGAATTCCTTAACTCTTTGGTAAACAGAAAGTTATGTGGGAATAAATAATAATAATAATAATATAATGTATATTCCCGATGTTATTGTCGAGTTGAAGAAATTTTGAGAATAAAGGTAAATATTAATGATTAATAATTTTATAACAAATTCAAACAAAAGCATATCTTTAAAAGTTCGTTTGCAAAAGCTGATAAGTGTCAGCGATGAATTAAAATTCTTGGTTGGGTTCTTCTATTTTTCCGGCTGGCAGGAAATTTACAGAACATTACAGGAAAATGAAAAGGTAGTGTTAAAAATTCTGGTTGGCTTGCAGGTAGATAAGTATCTATCCGGTATCATCGAATTGGAGAACAAAGAAGATGACCTGAGTGATGAAGAGCATTTTACCCGATTTATGAAATCTCTTGGCTATGCTATCAATAACTCAGAAATGGATAATAAAGAATTTTATGATCAGGTAGATTTTTTTATCAAACTTTTAGAAGATGAACGCCTGATAATTAAAAAAACATTAAACCCTAATCATGCCAAAATCTATCTATTCCATTTAGATGAAAAATACAAAGATCTATTCAATACAAACGGTCAATTCATCACCGGAAGCAGCAATCTTACCAAAGCAGGTTTGCACCGTCAGGAAGAATTTAATGTGGAGATTCGAGATTACGGTTTCACAGAAGCTACAAAATATTTTGATGATTTATGGGAAACGGCTGTTCCGATAACAGAAACCGAAAATGGGAAAAAAGTTATTATTGATTTTCTCCGAAAGCCGACTCTTAGCAAAGCCGACACGTAAGTATTTAACAGTGTTAAATAAATTGAAATTTTGATATTTCTGAAGTTTTACAAAAATACGCTTGACGTTTTCGACCGAAAAGCG
>Ga0307991_1002411_pt1 | contig 12673 bp, 8 predicted proteins | sample EllFjometagen131_FD_203146 | JGI IMG/M metagenome (GOLD analysis project Ga0307991, IMG submission 203146) | Marine microbial communities from Ellis Fjord, Antarctic Ocean - #131 | ecosystem: Environmental > Aquatic > Marine > Unclassified | place: Southern Ocean | collected 2014-10-08 | reverse complement strand
CGTGCTTTTGTGTTACTCCGCCTCAGCGGAGCCACTGCCTTCCGAAGCACCGTCACCGGATACCCCGTTGTGATAACACTATGCCCTTCGCCTCCATCTGGCTGGGCTTGGGACTTGCCTTGACTTCCATAATCGGGAAGTATAGGCTCACCCTTAAGACGTGTGCCGTGCCCGGCACACAACCAATCGCTCAAGAGGGACGCGGCAAAAAACCGCCGCGCCCCTTAGCTTTATCGTTAGGCGAAAAACAAAGGAGATCAACATGACAAAAAAAATTCAGGAAACTGCTCTATCTTTCTTTTTGGTTGTGTGCGGCATCAGTATAATTATGGGGATACTATGGCTGAAACCGGTGATTGAATCCCAGCGGTTATTAATTGAAGAAACAAGAATAAATCAAGCACAAATTATGAAAGGTGCAGAGGAAACAAAAGTAATGGTAACTGAGTTAGGATATGCCGTTACTGTGCTTGCCATGTTGGAGAATAGGATGATTCAGCCTGCCGATGCAAATAAAATGATAGAAGAATCGGTCAATACAATACAAGCTCATTCAGAACGTTTAGGTAAGTTGGCAAAACTTATAAATGACTCCAGAATCAACGAACAACAAAAACGCAAATAACAAGGATGTCTAACCAAGCAAAATCAGCCGGCGCCAAAAAGCGGGGCGGCTGATTGGTGGTGTTGGCCCTCAAGATGCCGATGCGGAGACAGAGGATTTACAATCAAGTAGAAAAGGCAGGTTATGGCAAAAAAACAAGCAGTTAAGAAGAATGCCAAGAGTATCGAGGAAACTCTGTGGGATTCTGCGGACAAGTTACGAGGCAGCGTTGAGCCCTCTGAATACAAACATGTCGTTCTGGCGCTGATCTTTCTGAAATTTGCCAGCGACCGTTTCGAACATCGCCGGGCGAAACTGATTGAAGAAGGGAAAGAGAAATACATCAACATGGTGGAATTTTACGCCATGAAGAATGTCTTTTTCCTGCCGGATGAGTCTCGCTGGAATTATCTTGTAAAGAATGCCAAGCAGAATGATATAGCAGTTAAGATTGATATCGCCCTGCACACAGCGGAGAAAACTAACAAGGCCCTGCAGGGCGCTTTGCCGGACAATTACTTTTCCCGCCTGAATCTCGATGTGAGCAAGCTGGCGGCATTGCTCGATACCATCAACAATATCCATACGCTCAAGGATGAGGGGCAGGATATTATTGGCCGCATCTATGAGTATTTTCTGCGGAAGTTCGCGATCAAGGAAGGCAAAGGTAAGGGCGAGTTCTATACACCCAAGAGCATCGTCAATCTGATTGCGGAAGTAATCGAACCGTATCAGGGTTTCATTTACGACCCCTGCTGCGGTTCGGGCGGGATGTTTGTTCAATCCTTGAAGTTTGTTCAATCCCATCAGGGTAACACCAAGAACATCTCCATTTACGGACAGGAATACACCAACACAACATACAAGTTGGCGAAAATGAATCTGGCAATCCGGGGGATTTCTGGAAACCTGGGAGAGGTTGCCGCTGACACGTTTTCACGCGACCAGCATCCAGACCTCAAAGCCGACTACATCATGGCGAATCCGCCCTTCAATCTGAAAGACTGGCGGGCGGCTGACGAATTGACCGATGATCCCCGCTGGGCTGGTTATGATGTGCCGCCAGTAAGCAACGCAAATTACGGATGGATCCTGCACATGGTTTCTAAGCTTTCCGACAATGGCGTGGCGGGTTTTATCCTGGCGAACGGCGCATTGTCCGGTGGGGGTGAGGAATACAAAATCCGGCGAAAGATGATCGAGAATGATCTGGTTGAAGCCATCATCGTTCTGCCGCGAGACATGTTCTATACCACCGACATCAGTGTAACACTCTGGATTCTCAACAAGAACAAAAAGGCACGCACAACAAAATTGAATGGTGTCACCAAGAATTACCGCGATCGGAGCGGAGAGATTCTGTTTGTTGATCTGCGTCGCTGGGGTTCGGAGTATGAAAAGAAATTTATCCACCTTACGCCGGAAGACATTGAGAAGATTGCCGCCAACTACCATAAATGGCAGCAGGTTGATTGCGACAAGACATACAAGGATATTCCCGAATATTGCTACGCCGCCGCTGCTGAGGAAATCAAGGCCAATGACTTTTCGCTTGTTCCCAGCAAGTATATCGAATTTGTTGATCGCGACAGCGGGATAGATTTTGACAAGGAGATGAAACGCATCCAGCAGACATTCAAGGCCATTCTCGCCGAAGAGGCTGCGTCCCAGTCGGAACTGAAGAAGGCATTCAAAGGGCTGGGCTATGAAATCTGATTACAAGAGGCTTGGCGATTATATTCAACTGGTTGATGTGCGGAATAAAGACCTGGCGGTTACACATCTGTTGGGCATCAATATAAAAAAGGAGTTTATGCCCTCGGTTGCTAATGTTTCTGAAACCGATCTGTCTAAGTACAAGATCATACAAAGAAGCCAATTTGCATACAGTGCTATGCAGGTAGGTCGTGACGAAACTGTGAGAGTCGCTTTGTTCAATTATGCTAAACCAGCGATAATTTCACCGGCTTACCTTGTTTTTGAAGTTAAGGATGAAGAGGAAGTATTTCCGGAATACTTGATGATGTGGTTTCAGCGACCGGAGTCAGATCGATACGGCTGGTTTATCAGCGATAGTAGCGTGCGTGCCAGTCTTGGATGGGAAAGGTTTTGCCATATTGAAATACCTATCCCCGATATCGATGAGCAGCGACAATATGTGGCCTTGTACAAGGCATTGGAGAAAAACCAGCAAGCCTACGAAAAGAGCCTCGATGATCTGCAACTGATTTGTGACACGTTTCTGGAATTGTTAACAAAAACGGAATCACCGAAGCTGTTAAGCGATTACGCACAGCCAGTAGACGTCCGCAACAACAGGCTGGGCGTGGCACTTCTGCGAGGCATTTCGACTGAAAAGATTTTAATACAGTCAAAAGCCAACATGACAGGAGTAAATACTGCCAACTATAAAATCGCTGGCACTCGGCAATTTGTTTACACTGCAGACACTTCACGGCGCGGGGATAAAATGGCGCTGGCATTTAACACGGATGAACCCTGTATGGTATCGAGCATCTATACAGTATTTGAAGTTGCCGAAGATAATGGTTTGTTGCCCGAATACCTTTTTCTCTGGTTCAAGCGGGCTGAGTTTGACCGTTATGCACGATTCCATTCCTGGGGTAGTGCACGGGAAACGTTCGACTGGCCGGACATGTGCAACGTAAAACTACCCATCCCAAGTATAGAGGTTCAGAAAAGCATTGTGGCGATTCATCACACGCTGGAAACTCGTAAACGCCTGAATAACGAATTAAAAACTCAAATCCAGAACCTTTGCCCCATCCTGATGCGCGGCGTTGTAGAGGGTCTTTCAGCCAATGAAAGCGAAGATGTAGAGTCGAGGGAGGTTGTGGGATGAGTAATACCACCAGCGTTGAAAATCTTGTTACCAGGAAACCCCCATTCCCAAAAGGAGCAGAGTGGCGCAAATGGGATTTGCATTTTCATACTCCATCCTCGTATGACTACAAAAATAAAAGTATCACGAACTCCGATCTTTTGGATGCTCTAGTTGAAAAAGGAATTTCAGTAGTAGCCGTTACGGATCACCATTTCATGGATATAGACAGAATCAGAGATCTTCGGGAAATTGGCTTACAGAAAGTGATTACAGTTCTTCCGGGTATTGAGTTTTTGTCTGATGCACGAGGATCAGAACCAGTTCATTTTATTGGAATTTTCCCGGAAGATTGTCAGTTGGATTTTGTCTGGGGGCAAATACAGAATAAAACCGCTATTAGCAAAATGGTTAGTGAGAAAAAGGCTGCTAATGAAGTCTATTGTGACCTTATTGAAACAATAAATCTAGTTCATGAATTGGGTGGGATTGTGTCAATTCATTCTGGGAACAAACATGGAACGATTGAAACAATCACAAATTCTTTAGATCACACAATGGCTCAAAAAGAAGACATAGCACATCATGTTGATATTTATGAGCTTGGGAACGCGGATGATCAAAACGGATATCGAAAAATTGTTTTCCCAAAAATCCGTAAAGTTCTACCAATGCTTATTTGCTCCGATAACCATAATATCAAGGACTATCAGCTGAAAACGAACTGCTGGTTAAAAGCAGATCCCACCTTTGAAGGATTGAAACAGATCATCAATGAACCAGATGGACGCGTTTTCATTGGAGACAAACCACCATTGTTTGATCGCATTTCAAAAAACCGCACTAAATACATCAAAGAGTTATCGATTGCGCAAGTTGATAGTTACGACGAGAGGCATGGCGTATGGTTTAAGGATATTTTCATACCACTCAATAGCGAGCTGGTGGCGATTATAGGAAATAAAGGAAGCGGTAAGAGTGCACTTGGGGATGTGCTTGCTCTCTGTTCAAATTATCAGCCGAATGATAAAGACTTTTCCTTTCTGACTTCCGGAAAATTTAAGAAAAACAGGCTGGCTGAGAACTTCAATGCAATCCTTGTCTGGGAAAGCAATAAGCAATCGCCGATGAATCTCGGAGCGCAACCAGAGAACACGGAGCTGGATGTTAAATATCTTCCCCAGGGGCAGTTTGAACGATTGACCAATGAAATTCGGACAGCCGAAGAATTTCAGCGGGAAATTGAAAGCGTGGTTTTTTCCCATGTTCCAGACTCGGAGAAGCTGGGAGCCAAGTCCTTTGCTGAACTGATTGATAAGACGACTTCTTCTGTCAATCAACAACTTGAATTACTTAGGGATGATGTTCGTAATACAAATAAAAGCATCATTGACTTGGAGCATAAAGCAACGCCTGCATATAAGGCGGAAACTGAGAATAAGCTCGCGAAGAAACGAGAAGAGCTATCTGCCTTGGTCGAGCCGCCATCCGTTTCCGATCCTAACGAAGACCCTGAAAAGAAAACCAAAAATGAGGCGGTTAATAAAAACATAAATGAGCTGAAGGAGAATATTCAGCAGCTTCAAATGGCCTTCAAAGCTGCTGAAGGCGACAAGAAAAGTGTGCTTGAAGCTCTGCAAAAATTAAAAAATTTCAAGTCAGAGGTTCAGCAGAAGAAAACAGAGATCGATCGTTTTGTTTCCGAAAAAGAAATCGCGCTGGTAGAGTTTGATCTCGATATCAATAAACTGATTTCGATTACAACCGACTTTACGTCGATTGACGCTTTGATCCTTGATAAGAAAGCTGGACTGACTGAAGCTAAGAAGCAGTTAGGTGAGCTGGAATCAAGCGAGGAGGAGAAATCTTTTCCAGCACAGCTTGAGGCAAAAGAAGGACAACTGAAGGGTGAAAAATCGAAACTTGATGCCGAGCAACAGCGGTACCAGCAATATTTGTCAGAAAGGAAAGCTTGGGAAAAGGAAAAAACGGCAATCATTGGGTCCTCTGACAAGTTTGATACGTTGAAGTATTATGAACATGAGCTCAATTACTTGACTGAAAGCTTGCCCGCTGATCTGGGGGCTAAATACGAAAGCCGTCGAGAAATTGTCGGTGCTATCTTCGACGAAAAACAGAAAGTGATAGCGGTTTATAAAGACGCTCGTAATCGGTTGGAAAAAATCATCGAAAACAATCAGGACACGCTTAAAGACTACAGCATTAAGGTTGATGTGGCGCTCGTAAAAAAAGCGGACTTCAACACCCGTTTTCTGGACTTTATTCTTCAGAATAAAATGGGAAGTTTCCATTCCAAGGATGGAGGCGAAGCACAGTTGATAAAGCTGTCTGCTGAAGTTGATTTTGACAAAAAGGAGTGTGTTATTGAGTTGCTTGATGGATTTATTGATGCTTTGCGGCATGACAAAAGAAGCAGTCAGAGCAATACAGACCGAGCAGTTGCAGATCAAGTAAAAGACATGTCAGGGTTCTACGAGTATCTATTCTCCTTGGAATTCCTTGAGAACAACTACCAGCTCAAGCAAGGAGATAAAAACCTCGATCAGTTGTCTCCGGGTGAGCGTGGTGCATTGTTGCTGGTTTTCTATTTGCTCTTGGATAATAGCGATATTCCGCTAATCATTGATCAGCCTGAGGACAACCTGGATAACCACAGCGTTGCCACCATACTTGTACCATTTATCCGCAAAGCAAAGGAAAAGCGTCAAATTATCATGGTCACCCACAATCCGAATTTGGCCGTCGTTTCCGATGCAGAGCAGGTTATTTATGTAGAGCTTGACAAGGGGGGACATTACGTCTTCTCAACTATCTCAGGAAGTATTGAAGATAAGATGGTGAACAAAAAGATCGTTGATGTTCTGGAGGGCACCATGCCTGCTTTCAATATTCGGAAGCGGAAATACTATGAGTAAATTTACCGAAGAAAAGCTGGAACTGGCCATTCTTGAGCTTCTGGGCAAAGAGGGTTTTCCGCATATTCATGGCGGCACGCTTGAACGAGCGACTGGTGATGTTCTGCTCAGGGAAGATCTGCGAGAGTATCTTTCCAGTCGCTATGCCGCTGATGGCATTACCGAGGGGGAAATAAAGCACATTTTCCGCAGGCTGGATACCTTCTCTTCGGCTGATCTTTACGAATCAAATAAGACCATTATGAAAATGGTCTCAGACGGCTTCCTGCTGAAACGCGAGGATCGCAGTCAAAAAGACCTGTATGTGGAGTTGATTGACTATCGGGGTATCTCCGAACAGCGCCGCCCCAAACCTGGCGAAGTGCCCACAGTGGTGGCCGAAAAACCAGCACAATACAACGCCCCATATAACATCTTCAAAGCGGTCAACCAACTGGAAATTGTTGGCACGGAAAAGCGGATTCCGGATTGCATTGTGTACATCAACGGTCTGCCGCTGGTAGTGTTTGAATTCAAGAGCGCCATACGCGAGGAAGCGACCATCCACGATGCCTTTGTGCAATTGACAACCCGTTATCGCCGGGATATCCCGGAACTTTTCAAATACAACGCCCTCTGTGTCATCAGCGATGGCGTGAACAATAAGGCGGGCTCTTTCTTTGCCACCTATGAATTTTTCTATACGTGGCGTAAGACCGACGGCGGAGAACTGATCGAAAAGGACGGGATTGATTCTCTTTACAGCATGGTTGCGGGATTATTCAACCAGAACCGGCTGCGGGATGTTATCAGGAATTTTGTCTATTTCCCGGACACATCCAGTCACGACGTGAAGATCGTCTGCCGCTACCCTCAATATTACGCAGCCCGAAAACTCTACGATAATATCAAAGCCCATCGCCGCCCCGATGGCGATGGCAAAGGCGGAACCTATTTTGGCGCTACCGGCTGCGGCAAGAGCTTTACTATGCTGTTTTTGACCCGGCTGCTAATGAAGAGCCTCGATTTTTCCAATCCCACCATTGTTCTGATCACCGACCGCACCGACTTGGACGATCAATTAACGGGGCAATTCATCAATGCTAAAGGCTTCATTGGCGATGAAGCGGTTGTCAGTGTGGAAAGCCGGGAGCATTTGCGGCTGCTGCTGAAAGGGCGACATAGCGGAGGCGTATTCCTGACCACTGTTCACAAGTTCACCGAAGACACCAAACTGCTCACGGATCGCACCAATGTTATCTGCATATCCGATGAAGCTCACCGCAGTCAGGTCAATCTTGACCAGAAGGTTCGTGTTACTGAAAACGGCGTTCAACGCACATACGGCTTCGCCAAATATTTGCACGATTCACTGCCCAACGCCACCTATGTCGGCTTTACAGGTACGCCCATTGACGCCACACTCGATGTTTTCGGCGAGGTGATAGACGCCTACACCATGACCGAGTCAGTGAAGGATGAGATCACTGTGCGGCTTGTTTATGAGGGCCGCGCCGCCAAGGTCTTGCTCGACAACAGCAAACTTCAGGAGATTGAGGCGTATTACGCGCAGTGTGCGGAAGAGGGTGCCAGTGAATACGCCATTGAAGAGAGCAAGAAGGCCAACGCTCAGATGAACTCAATCCTTGGCGACCCAGATCGGCTAAGAGCGGTTGCCGAGGATTTTGTGAAGCATTATGAAAAGCGTGTCAGCGAGGGCGCGACGGTCAAAGGCAAAGCCATGTTTGTTTGCAGCAGTCGTCCAATTGCTTATGAGCTTTATAAAGAGATTGTTGCCCTGCGCCCGGAATGGGCGGAAGTTAAAGTCTGTGAAGTGGGGGCTGTTTTGTCGGACAAAGACCGTCGGGAGATCAAGCCGATGGAGCGCATCAAGATGGTGATGACACGCGGCCAGGATGACCCTAAAGAACTTTATGATCTACTCGGTAGCAAGGACTATCGCAAGGAATTGGATCGGCAGTTCAAGAACGAGAAGTCTAATTTCAAGATCGCCATTTTGGTGGACATGTGGCTGACAGGCTTCGATGTTCCCTTTCTGGATACGCTTTACATCGACAAGCCCGTTCAACGGCACAATCTGATCCAGACCATCTCACGCGTGAATCGCAAATACGGAAGCAAGGAAAAGGGCCTCATCGTTGACTATATCGGTATCAAGAAACAGATGAACCTTGCGCTGGCTCAGTATTCAAGGGCTGACAGCACGAACATCGAAGAAATTCAGCAGTCGATTGTTGTGGTAAAAGACCATCTTGATCTTCTGGCACGCTTGTTTCACCGATTCGATATGAGCCCATATTTTACCGGCAAGCCGCTGGAACAGCTCCATTGCCTCAATATGGCCGCCGAGTATGGGCAAGTGACCGACAAAATTGAAAAGCGGTTTATGGCGCTTGCCAAGCGCCTAAAAGCCGCCTACAACATCTGTTGTGGGAGCGACGCTTTCACGCAAAGCGAGCGCGACCATATCCACTTCTATATGGCAGTGCGGTCGATCGTCTTCAAATTGACCAAGGGTGATGCGCCTGATTTGGCACTGATGAATGCACGAGTTCAGGAGATGATCAAAGAGGCATTGCAGAGCGATGGCGTCGAAGAAATCTTCAAGCTCGGAAAAGACGCAGCCAAGGAAGTTGATCTTTTTGATGAGGAGTATCTGGCGAAACTTGAAAAGATCAAGATGCCGAATACCAAGATCAGGCTCCTGCAACAGCTTCTTAAACGGGCAATCGAGGATTTCAGGAAGGTCAACAAAGTTAAGGCTGCCGACTTTTCCAAAATGTTCAAGGCTTTGGTGGACAAATACAACGAACGGAAAGAACAAGATGTTCTGGTAAGCAATGTTCTCGAAGATTTCACTGATGAGATTATTGATCTTTATCAGGCACTCAAAAAGGAGAAAGAGTCCTTCGCCGATCTTGGGATCGATTTCGAGGAGAAGGCATTTTATGACATCCTGAAATCGTTGGCGCACAAATATGATTTTGAATACCCGGATGAGAAATTGATTCCGTTGTCAAAGAAGGTCAAGGAAGTGGTGGATGATAAGGCTAAATACACCGATTGGAGCCGGCGAAATGATATCAAAGCCGAACTGAAAGCCGACTTAATCATTCTACTTGCTGAGCATGGCTACCCGCCCGTAGACAGAGATGAGGTTTATAAAGAAATATTTGAACAGGCGGAAAACTTCAAAAAATATCAAAGTGAAAGAACGGGTTAACAAATTGCTGTACTGGATTTTTACTCCGCTGCGCTCCGTAAAAACCACTGAGCTCAAGCGTTAGCAACACCAAGCAAGATTTCTCCGGGGGGGTGCGGATGTCCGACACTATCAAATTCAGTATTCCAATGCGGAACGACGAAGAAGGTTTCCTCGGGCGTGAGTGCCCGAACGAGGAGTGTTTGGGTTACTTCAAGATCGAGCTTGGGACCGGTCTCCAAGGTGAAGATCTGCCGTGCCACTGTCCATACTGCGGACATGTTGGGTCTCACGAAACGTTCTGGACGAAAGATCAGTTGGAGTACGCCCGGAGTGCGGCGTTACGTGAAGTCCAGAAGTACGTCAGCGACATGCTCAAGAGCACCTTTCCTCCATCGCGCCCTCGACGCGGAGACTTCATAAGCCTCACCTTCGAGTACAAGCCTGGCAGACCGCTTCCGCTGTACCGCTATGAGGAGAAGCAGCTGGAAACCGCGTTGGTCTGCTCAGAGTGTGGTTTGCGATATGCAGTATACGGGGTCTTTGGATACTGTCCCGACTGTGGCTCTCACAACTCTTCGCAAATTCTTGACGCGAACCTCGATCTGGCTTTGAAAGAACTTGCACTCGCAAGCACACTTGAGGGACCACTGGCTGATCAACTTATTGCAGACGCACTGGAGAACGGGGTTTCTTCGTTCGACGCGTTCGGTCGAGAGTTGTTCCGTGTGAACAGCGATCTTGCATTGGTTCCGCACGAGGCTGCTCGCATGTCGTGCCAAAACCTTGTGGGTCTGAATTCGCGAGTATCGAAGATGTTCGGAGTTGATCTGGCATCATCGTTCACGGCTGAGGAGTGGCACTTACTCGTGCAGGGATTCCAGAAACGCCACCTCATCGCGCATCGTATGGGCGTCGTTGATCAGGCATACATCAACGCTAGTGGCGATTTGCGAGCCGTGGTTGGGCGAAAGGTCGAGCTTGACTCCGCAGAAGTTGCTGTGGTTCTCCAGCTAGTGCGGAGGCTCGGTCAACACGTTCAGGATGCTTTGGAGGCCAAGCGTGCGGAGTCCTCCTAGGGTTGCTAACAAACCCATAAAGCCGTCGCTCTCTTCGCTGCGCTTTGTTCGCACGGCTTATGTGTAACGTTATATGCTCAATCAATACAATGTTTACTGATGCGAAGAATATGAAGGTTTGAGGCAGGAGGACGGGAATGCGAGATAAAACGAAGCGCTCTTTCAACGGAGTAGAATATGGAAAAGGGCGTCTAGTCCTTGCGGTCGTTCGTGAATATGCCCGGGAGCACCCAGACTCAGGATTTGTGGAGATTAGAGCCGTATTCCCAGACAGCCTTCAGCAACAACAATCACCGCAATTCTCATCGGACGGGCAGTGTGTCGTCAAGAAACTATCGGATGTAACCGATTCTAGGAGATTCCATATGGACCAAAGTGATCAAATCGTATGCAGCGGGGGCACTCTGGTTGTTTCGAGAGAATGGAACATCGTTAACATCGAGCATTTTCTCGCGAAGGCCCGTGGTCTTGGATTTCACATAAAGAAATTGACCAATCAATACTGAGAATGACTTGACTAAGGAATCATATAACCACTGGGTGCACCCGACGCGGCGGGAATGGTGCCTTTTCCTATCCTTTGGGCTTTGCTTATATCCAATGCTTCTATCTCGGAACACTGAAACCGCAACATTTAATATACTGATGGGGAGTTCAGCAAAATGAACAAAAAGTTTACAATTAAAGATTTTGTAATTATCACATTACTTACCGGTATAGAAAAATGAAGAACAGGTGCATATGGTGTGGAGAAAACCCTTTATACATCGCTTACCATGATGATGAATGGGGAGTTCCTGTTCATGATGACCGGCTTCTGTTTGAGTTCCTGGTTCTCGAAGGAGCACAGGCAGGGCTGAGTTGGCTGACCATCCTGAAAAAACGAGAGTATTACAGGAAGGCGTTTCACTTCTTTGATTACACAACAATAGCTAATTATACTGAAACAGAGGTAAGACGCCTGCTTTCCGATTCCGGCATTGTGCGCAATCGTCTAAAGATCGAATCAGCCATCAAGAACGCACGGTGTGTTATTAAGATCCAAGAGGAGTTTGGCTCACTGGATTCATTTCTCTGGCGCTATGTTAAAGGTATCCCTAAGCAAAACGAATGGAAATCCATAGCAGAACTCCCGGCGAAAACCGAATTGTCCGAAATGATGAGCAAGGATTTAAAGAAGCGTGGATTCAACTTTGTCGGGCCAACGATCTGCTACGCATTTATGCAGGCGGTCGGCATGGTAAACGATCACACAACTGATTGTTTTCGACACGAGGAAATAAAGAAACTCGCCCATCCCGGCAAATCCAGAGTATGCGATAAGCCGCAACGGCTAAGGTGACGTCGGAAGGGGAGGGGGGCACTGTCATGGTAAAAGCAACAACCAGGATACCCATTTCAGACATCATACTCGATGAAGCAATATACCCGCGAGACAGGATTGATCAGAAACGTGTCGGCATATTTACAGCAAATATCAGGGATGGTTTCACCTTTGATCCTATTGAAGTAGAACCCGCGCCTGGCAAGCCCGGTAAATACCGCATCCTCGATGGCGCGCACAGATGGAGCGCCTACAAGGCGGCAGGGATAACAGAGGTTGCCGTCATAATAAAGGACCTGGCCGGCTTCGATCCCCTGCTCTATGCAGCCCAAAAGGCCATAGGCCCGCGGCAACTGACGGAAGAGGAAACAAGAAAGACTGCGAGACGGGCATTTCAGAACAATCCCCGCCTGACATCTTCAGAGATTGGTAAGGTCATTGGCCGTTCCCGGCAGGCAGTAGATTCCTATATTGCCGATCTCCGGGCGGCAACACAGATGGGCATGGAGCTCAAGATATTCCGTATGAACCGCCTCGGGATTCCACAGGACAGGATTGCAGGGAGATTGGGACTGGTCAGGGAAACGATTCGTAACCATTTGGCCAAAATGCCAACATTGGCATTTCAGCCAAATACCGATTTATCGAGGGGTTTCACCGTCTCCCAGGTGGCCGAAAAACATGGC
>Ga0307991_1002409_pt1 | contig 12682 bp, 18 predicted proteins | sample EllFjometagen131_FD_203146 | JGI IMG/M metagenome (GOLD analysis project Ga0307991, IMG submission 203146) | Marine microbial communities from Ellis Fjord, Antarctic Ocean - #131 | ecosystem: Environmental > Aquatic > Marine > Unclassified | place: Southern Ocean | collected 2014-10-08 | reverse complement strand
CCAAGACTGAAAAATCGAGGTACAGGTATTGGACTCTATTTAGTAAGTGAAATTTTAAAAGCTCACAACTGTGAATTTGGTATAGAAAATATTACAAACGGAGTTAAAGCATACTTCTATATAAATAAAAAAGTAGATTAATATCTACTTTTTTTATATCATCTTAAGTTTCTTAAATACTTTGTAGAATCCATCATTATTAACATCATCTGCGATGATGTCCGCGGCTTCTTTAAGAAGTTTTTGAGCATTACCCATAGCTATTCCACAGTGAGCAAATTTAATCATTGAAATATCGTTTAGACCATCTCCAACAGCAATTGTATCTTCAATACTAATGCCTTTTTCTTCTATTATTCTTTTCATTCCAATTTCTTTCATTCCACCAGCTGCGTTGATATCAATACCGTATTTATTTGAAAAATGAAAACTTAATGTGGGAAACAATTCCTCAAATCTTTTGTAATCATCTTTTGTATAAAACATCACCATTTGGTAAACATCATTTTCCAAATGATAATTATAATGTACCTCAGGTTGCTTAAGATGATAAACCTCGCTAAATTTTGAAGACAAACCAGTAATATCTGTATTTAGTACATAATCTGTCATACTTTCAAAAGCTAAATCAATTTTCTCTTTTTCTACTAGTTTTACTAAAGTATCTACGACTTTTTTATCAATGTACTCACTATGAATTAATTCATCTTTATATACAACTATTCTACCATTTGAAGCAATATATGAATCAATATTAAGTGTTTTATCGATACCATAAAATAGCGCAGGAGCCCTTCCTGAAGCTATTATTATCTCATGCCCTTTTTCTTGCAGTAAATTTATTGCTTTCTTTGTCGATTCCGGAATACTGTTAGTTGAGTGATCAATTATTGTTCCATCAAGATCGATGAAAATATATTTCTTATTCACTTTTTATTAGTTCCAATACTTTTTTGTATTTAAGTTTCCCTAAACCAACAACTTTTTCGTTGATTACTAGCGCAGGAGTACTCATAACATCGTATTTCATAATATCGACATATTCCTCAACTTTGATAATTTCTGCTTCGATTCCAAGTTCTCTACACGCTGAAGAAACATTATTGAATAGAACTTTGCAATTTGAACATCCTCCACCTAGTATTTTAATTTTCATCATTTAAACCACTCCTATTATTTTATTAAAAACATACCAGATTAATATAATATCTACTGTTCTAATTTCAATAGATATCCATACTAACTTAGGTTTAATAGCCTCTTTTAATATCATTATAATTGTTAAGAAAGTGCTGTAATAACCCTCGTAATACTCATCAGTTCCAAGACTACTTAAGGTCCTTATATAGCCGAATAGATTACATTATCAAATATTTGATTAGTGCTTCATTATCATTAAGGAACTCTTCCTTAATACTATATTTTACCATGTTCTTCATTCTTCTTGACTTTATAATATCAAGATCCTTAAATTTCTTTAAATGTTTAGAAGTATTTGCCTGCTTAATTCCAAGTAAATCTTCAATTTCACAAACACATAACTCATCATATTCTAATAGCTTCATAAATATGTTAAATCTGTTCTGATCTGAGAGTAATTTTACAACCATAAATTTGTCCATTTTTTCGGCCTCCATTACTTAGTAGTAATATAACTATAAAGTAATATTACCATGTAGTAATAAAGATATCAACCATAAAAAAATATCTCTTCTCAAGCATCCCCACTCACATAGATAGAAAACTTAAGGCTGCTTCGTTCCCGACCTGACCTAATTCGTTACCAGCTATTGAATGAGAATGATTGAAAAGAGATATATCCTATTTTTATTTGTTCCTTTTCTTTTTGAAGAAGTCTGTAATTATTTCTCCACATTCATCTTCCATGATCCCATGTTCTACATTTACTTTATGATTAAATTTAAGATCAAATAGATTTGTTACACTTTCATGTGCTCCAGATTTTATATCTTTCGCTCCATAAACAACATTTTCTATTCTCGATTGTATAATCGCTCCCGCACACATTGGACAAGGTTCAATTGTAACATATAGTGTACAACTGTCAAGTCTCCAGCTTTTTAGTAATTTATTTGCTTTTTCAATTACATTTATTTCAGCATGCCCTGTAGCCAGATTTGATTTTTCTCTAGTATTATGTGCTTTTGCAATAACTTTACCATCTTTAACTAATACTGCGCCAACTGGAACTTCGCCCTTTTTATAGCCCTTTCTGGCTTGTTTTAAGGCTAGTTTCATATACTTATTATGATCCATTTGCTTTTCTTATTTTTCCTTTATGTGGGTTAGGTTTTCTGTAAACTTTATGACATGAACGGCATCTTGCTTCATATGATTCTTCTGCTCCAATCAACACAATTGGATCTATATACCTTGCTGGTTTTCCATTTACTATTCTTTGCGTTCTTGTAGCAGGACGCCCACATTTAACACAAATGGCAGTTAATTTTGTAACATATTCTGCTAACGAAAGTAATTTAGGCATAAATCCAAAAGGTTCACCTCTAAAATCTCTATCTAATCCACTAACAATTACTCTAATTCCTTTACTAGCTAGATATTCAACAATTTCCACGACTTCAGAATCCAAAAATTGAATTTCATCAATGGCCACAACTTCTGTCATATCATCTATATATTCAAAAATTTGTCTAGCGAATGAAATATTAACAGATTTAGTTCTTCTATCACTATGTGAAACAACTTCTCCATCTGAAAATCGATTATCCAAAAGAGGTTTGAAAACAACAATGTGTTTTTTGGCATATTCTAGTCGTTTAACTCTTCTTAGTAATTCTTCAGTCTTACCAGCAAACATTGGGCCAGTGATAACTTCAATCCAACCATCTTTTTGATTTAAATACATAATTCCACCCCTTTAATCAACTAACATTATGATACAATAAACACGCTAAAAAAACAATAATTATTTCAAAAATACAATCGCAATTAAACAAATATTATTTTATATTATAAAATAATAATTTTCGTAAATTATAAAAATTACAAAAGCCTTTTCTTACCCCTTTAGAACGCCTCAATAAAGGTGGCAAAAGCTATTTATAATTTTAATAAACTGCTTAATAAAATTATATAAAGTCTAACAATTATGTTATAATAGTTTGAAATCTAAAATATATTTTGAGTAAGGAGAAAAAATGGGGAAAAAATTTGAAATATTAGAAGAAAAAAAGCAGGAATTACTTAATGAAATTAAAGAACATTTAAAAAACCCTGGACCACTACTTCCTATACTACATGAGGCACAAAGGATTTTTGGTTGCATCCCAATTCCAGTACAAAAAATAGTATCAGAAGCAACAGGAACTTCTATTGCTGAAATAAACGGAATTGTTACATTTTATTCAAGTTTCTCACTTTATCCAAAAGGTAAACACACTGTTGGAGTTTGTTTAGGAACTCCTTGTTATGTTAGAGGAGCACAAACAATTCTTGATTCAGTAAAAAGAGAACTTGGTATTAATATCGGAGAAACTACCAAAGATGGATTTATCACTTTGGAAACAATTAGATGCATTGGAACATGTGGTATGTCACCAGTAATGAGTTTCGATGAAAATGTATATGGTGAAATGACAGTAACAAAAGCAAAAAAAATAATTAAAGATGCGAGGGCAAAATAGTGGAAATAAATAGCGTACTAAATCTGCTAGAAGCTAAACAATACAACTTAGAATGCCCTAAATGTATTAAAGAAATTAATTATGCATTTGTTTGTGATTTAATGAGTGATGCTTTAATGTTACTTAAACAAATGCCAAGTCACATTGGAGCTCATGGCGCTCTTGTAACTGGTTTAGTTACCAATCAAGCATTAAGAACCGCAGAAATTTTAGATCTTGAAACAATAATATTTGTTAGGGGAAAAACTCCATCTCAGTCTGTAATTGATTTAGCAGACGAAATTGGCATTACACTTATTGGTACTGGTCTTACAATGTATAGAGCTAGTGGTTTGTTATTCATGAATGGTGTTAAGAGTTATGAATCTGTGCTTGAGGAAGCCTAATTGGAAACTTATAACAGAGAATACAAAATAGAAAAACATGATATTGCAAACGCAGGCACTATAGCAAGCCTAACAAAAAGAGAACTAAAACGAAGAGGATTAACACGTGATTATGTAAAAATGGTTACTATAGGGGTATACGAAGCTGAAATAAATGTAGTTATTCACTCATATGGAGGAATAGCCACTATCCAAATAGATGATGAAGAAATTGAAATTATTTTTACTGATATTGGTCCTGGAATAGAATCAATAGACAATGCAATGAGTGAAGGATTTTCAACAGCAAGTTCATATGCAATCGAAAATGGATTTGGTGCTGGAATGGGATTACCTAACATCAAAGCAGTATCTGATGAAATGGAACTAACATCTTCTAAAGAAGGAACAAGATTATATCTAAAATTTTATATTAGTAGTGATAATTATGAAAGTTAAAGATATCTTAGATTCAAAACATTTTCAATTAATTTCAAATACTTCAGGAATTGAAAATGAAGTGAATGGTATGTTTTCATGTGATTTACTCAGTCAAGTAATGGGATTCGCCAAAGAAAGCAATATATTGATAACGGTTTTGAATAACATAAATGTTCTAGGGGTTGCTAGTTTGTTAGATTTAAGTTGTGTGATATTTTCACATAATGCTCAAGTAAAACAAACAGTTATAGATAAGGCAAACGACCTTAGTATCCCTCTATTAAGAACGAAACTTCCTACATCAGAAACCGTAATAATTTTGCACAAAATCGGAGTAAAAAATTAAATTTTATTACGATTTACATATACATTCAATTCTCTCACCTTGTGCAGACGTTTTGATGACACCAAACAATATATTAAATATGGCGATGCTTAAGAAATTGGACTTTGTGGCTATTACAGATCACAATACAACCAAACAACTTAAAGTATTCAGTGAATTAGAAGATTCATACGATTTTGTTTTTATTCCAGGAGTTGAAGTTACCGTTAAAGAAAATTTTGATGTCCTTTGCTTCTTTAAATCATTTAATAATGCATTAAAATTTGATAAATTATTAGAAAAAAACTTAGATGGTGAATGGGGCGTATTTACTCCAAAAGATCAGATACTTACAGATATATATGACACAGAAGTTGGCAATTTCCATAAACCATTAACCTCTACTTCAATACCTTACAAAGAGCTTTTTAAAGAGGTAAGGAAGCTTAATGGGCTTCTAATATTATGTCATATAGATAGATCATCTCATAGTGCATTTAATATTGTGGATTTTAATGATATAGAATTTGATGCAATTGAAATATCAAAATATTCAAAAGACACATTTCTTAAAAAATATCCAGAACTTAAAAAATATAAAATAATATTCAATTCAGATTCACATACACTACTATCTATATCAGAAAGAGAATATACACTTGACTTAAAAAATAAGTCTCTTGAAAGCTTTTTTGACTATTTTAGAGGTGAAGACAATGAATGAATTATCTCTACATATTCTTGATGTTTGTGAAAATTCAATAAAAGCTGATGCAAATTTAATAGAAATTATTATTACTGAAAATATTAAAGACAATACATTCAAAATCGATATTATTGATAATGGATACGGAATGAGCGAATTAACATTATTGGAAGTCTCAGACCCTTTCTTTACAACAAGAACAACTAGAAACGTTGGGCTTGGATTATCATTATTTAAAATGGCTGCCGAAATGACAGGTGGTAATATGGTTATAACTTCAAAATTAAATAAAGGAACAACTGTAACAACTATTTTTGAACATAATCATATTGATAGATCTCCGCTAGGAGATATTGAAGATACAATTATTATTCTTGTTTTAAATGAAAAAGACATAGATATACATTATGAGCACATATATAATAGTAAAGTTTACACTTTTGATACAAGAGAAGTTAAAAAAGTTCTAGAAGGAGTTCCATTCACTAATTACAATGTAATTTCGTGGATAAAAAATAATATAAAAGAAGGAATCAAGACAATTTTAAAGGAGGAATCAAGATGAAATCTTTAGATGATTTAAAGAAGATTCGAGACGCTGCACAGAGCAAAGTTACAATGCGTGGTAAAAATGATGGTATGAGAATACTAGTTGGTATGGCCACATGTGGAATTAGTGCAGGAGCACGCCCGGTAATGAACAAGTTTGTTGAAATGATAGCTGATTATAAAATAGAAAAAGTTACTGTAACTCCGGTAGGATGTATCGGTGAATGCGCAATTGAACCTATAGTTGAAGTACTTCAAGGTGAAGAAAGAACTACTTACTGTAGGGTTGATGAAGATGCTGTAGAAAGAATTGTCAATGAACATATTATCGGTGGCAAAGTTGTCTTAGATTATGTAATTGGAAAATATAGATTGTAGGTGAATGACAGATGATAGAAAGAGCCCATGTACTTATATGTAGTGGATCAAACTGTATTGCTCGTGGTGCAAAATCATTACATGATGAATTTGAAGAACATTTAACAAGATTAGGAATTAGACACGAAATCAAATTAGTTAATACTGGTTGTGTTGGACTTTGTGAACAAGGACCGTTTGTTATTGTTTATCCTGAAGGTGTTTTTTATGCTTTAGTTAAAGGCAAAGACGTAAAAACAATCTGTGAGGAACATCTTTACAAAGGTCGTATTGTTGAGAAGTTAGTTTTTGATGAAGCTTTAACAGAAAATAAAGAAGTAAAAGCTTTTGATGAAATAAAATTTTATTCAAAACAAACTCGTATTGCTTTAAGAAATTGTGGACTAATCAATCCTGATGATATTGAAGAATACATTGCTAAAGATGGATATCGTGGTCTTGGTCGCGCATTAATTGAAATGACTCCTTTGGAAGTTGTTGAAGAAATGATAGCATCAGGTTTACGTGGTCGTGGTGGTGGTGGATTTTCAACAGGACTTAAATGGAAATACGCTTATAACAACGAATCTGATCAAAAATACGTAATTTGTAATGCAGATGAGGGAGACCCAGGTGCATTTATGGATAGAGCATTACTTGAGGGTGATCCTCATAGTATTTTAGAAGGATTAATGATTGCTGGTTATGCAATTGGTGCGGATAAAGGATATATATACGTTCGTATAGAATATCCTACAGCGATTGAAAAGCTCAAAACAGCAATTTCACAATCACGAAATCTTGGATTACTTGGTAAAAATATATTTGGATCTGGATTTAATTTTGATATCGAAATTAGACTAGGTGCAGGTGCTTTTGTTTGTGGAGAAGAAACAGCCTTAATTGCTTCAATTGAAGGTGGACGAGGTATGTCTAAAAATAAGCCTCCTTTCCCAGCTGAAAAAGGACTTTGGGGTAAACCAACAATCATCAATAATGTTGAAACATTAGCAAACATACCTGAAATATTATTCCAAGGAGCCGAATGGTTCTCAAAAATTGGTACTGAGAAATCAAAAGGTACTAAAGTATTTAGTTTAGGTGGAAATATTAAAAACGCTGGTCTTGTAGAAGTTCCAATGGGAACAACTCTAAGAGAAGTCGTATATGAAATTGGGGGAGGAATCCCTAACAATAAACAATTAAAGGCAGTTCAAACTGGTGGTCCATCTGGTGGAGCAATTCCTGAAAGCCTACTTGATTTAAAAATCGAGTATGAAACACTACTTGAAGTTGGTTCAATGATGGGTTCAGGTGGAATGGTAGTTATTGATGAAGATTCATGTATGGTCGATATCTGTCGCTTCTATATGGAATTTACTGTTGATGAGTCTTGTGGAAAATGCACCCCTTGTCGTGAAGGTACTAAAAAAATGCTTGAGATGTTAGAACTTATCTGTTCAGGCAAAGGTACTTTAGAAGATATAGACAAATTAGAACATCTCGCTAAAACTGTTAAGAGTTCATCTCTTTGTGGTTTAGGGCAAGCAGCTCCAAACCCAGTCCTATCTATGCTTGAACATTTCAGACCAGAATTTGAATCTCATGTTGTAGATAAAGTATGCCCTGGTGGAGTATGTAAACCATTAATTAAATATATTATTACAGATGATTGTATTGGATGCAGACAATGTGCAATAAATTGCCCTGTAGGTTGTATTGACGGATTAGTCAAACAACTACACACTATAGATTCTACAGCTTGTATTAAATGTGGCGTATGCAAAGAAGTATGCCCTGTTTATGCTGTAATTAGTGTTTAGGAGGATGAAAATATGAAAAATATTACATTAAATATTAACGGTATAGATACAACAGTTCCCGAAGACTACTCTGTAATGAGAGCTGCTGAAGAAATGGGATACAATATCCCAAGATTATGTTTCTTAAAAGGAATCAACGAAACATCAAGTTGTCGTTTATGTGTTGTTGACGTTGAAAACCTAAAAGGACTTACAAATTCTTGTACCTTAGCTGTACAAGAAGGAATGGTTGTAAAAACCGATACAGATGAAATTCAAGAATCTGTTGTACAAAACTTACAATTACTAGCTAGTAATCATGTATTTTCATGTTGGACATGTGAACGAGAACATAATTGTGAATTACTAGATTTAATGAAAAGATACAATGTTGAAAATATTTATGGTGAGAGTGAAAATTTCACTAAAAAGGAACGAATAATCAATGATTCTTCATTTCCTATAGTTATAGATAGTGGGAAATGTATTTTGTGTGGAAGATGCATAACTGCCTGCGAAGTTCACACTGGATTGAATATCCTAGCCTTCAACAAACGTGGTAATGAAACATATGTAGGTCCTGCTTTAAACCACAATATGGAAGATAGTGGTTGTGTATATTGTGGAAAATGTATTCAGGCTTGTCCTGTAGCTGCAATCAAAGAAAAATCAGAAATTGATTTTGTTCTTGCTGCACTTAAAGATAAAACTAAAAAAGTTGTTGTTGGACCAGCTCCATCTGTGCGAGTAGCACTAGGAGAAGAATTTGGTTCAAAAATTGGCGAAAACGTTGAAGGTAAAATGTTTAAGTCATTTGAGCTTGTTGGATTTGATGAAATAGTGGATATCAATTTTGCTGCAGATTTAACAATTATGGAAGAAGGACATGAACTTCTTGAAAGAATTAAATCAGGCAAAAATTTACCATTGTTTACTTCTTGTTCACCTGGTTGGATAAACTTTGTTGAACAATATGAACCTACTTATATAAGCAACTTATCTACAGCAAAATCTCCTCAACAATCTGGAGGGATTATTGCTAAGCATTACTATGCTAAGGAACTTGGATATAACATTGAAGATATTGTATTCGTTTCAATAATGCCTTGTATCGCCAAAAAAGAAGAAGCAAGACGACCTGAAATGGAATCTAGAGGAACTAGAGATGTTGATTACGTTCTTACTACTAGAGAATATGCTAGATTATTAAAACGTAAAGGGATCGATCTAATGAAATTAGAAGATGCAAAACCTACTGGTTTTCTAGCAGAATATACAGGTGCAGGTGTTATATTTGGTGCTACTGGTGGAGTAATGGAAGCGGCACTTCGTACAGTCTCAGAAATTTTGGGAGAAGAACCAAGTAAAATTGACTTTACTCCTGTTAGAGGAATTATTGATATTAAAGAAGCAACATATAAACTTGCTGGAATGGATATAAATATCGCAGTTGTAAATGGTATCGCAAATATCAGAACTTTCTTTGAAAGAATGAAAAAATCAGAGAAAGAATACCACTTTGTTGAATTTATGGGATGCATCGGAGGATGTATTAATGGTGGAGGGCAACCTATTCACCCTGCTAAAATTCAAGATACAGTTGATATAAGTGCACTTAGAATTCAGTCTTTATATGAAATTGATAAGAATATGGAGCTTAGAAAATCTCATACTAATAAGAATATTATTAAACTCTATGAGACAATGCTTAAAGAACCAGGTTCACACTTAGCTCATGAACTATTGCATACAACTTACAAAGCTAGAACATTCTATAAATAATAAAAAAAACCCAAATAAAATTTTGGGTTTTTTAATGCAAAATAAAAAGCCACCTAAGTGGCTATTTTTATTATTTTTTTTCTACTTTATAACGTCTGTTAAATCTTTCAACACGACCAGTTGCAGCAGCAAATTTTTGTTCACCTGTATAGAATGGGTGACAATTTGAACATGTATCAACACGTAATTCTTTTAATGTGCTTCCACCTTCAAATACGTTCCCGCAAGTTGTGCAAGTTATTGATACCTTTTTAAATTCTGGATGTATTCCTTTTTTCATCGTTATTACTCCTTCCGCCATGGTTCCCCATAGTAAGTTTTATGCGCTATCAAATTATATCAAACTCCATTTAGATAATCAAGTAAAATATTTCTTTTTTTAATTAATATTTTTAATTAGTTATATTATAACATAAACCAACAATTATGTTATAATTAACTTGAGAAAAAGAAGGTGAAAACAATGCGTTTAATCAATTTACTAGAAATAACAAATCTTATTAAAGACTCTGTTATACAAATTAACTACAAATTAGATAAATCACTTGTTTCTTTAATAAGAAGAGCTAAAGAAAAAGAAACAAAAGATTTATCAAAGTCTATTTTGTCTGATATTCTAGAAAATCAAGAAATTGCTAGAGAAGGTAACATTCCTCTTTGTCAGGATACTGGAGTAGTTGTTGTTTTCTTAGAAGTAGGAAATGAAGTACAAATTAATGGAGATATCTACGAAGCTATAAACGAAGGCGTTAGACAAGGCTATCAAGAAGGATACTTACGCAAATCAATGGTTACTCATCCTTTTAATAGAGTAAACACCCAAGATAATACTCCAGCAATTATTCATACTAAGATAATCTCCGGAGATAAAATTAAATTAAAAATCGCTGCAAAAGGTGGCGGTAGTGAGAATATGAGTAAAGTAACAATGCTAACTCCAACAGAAGGAATAGAAGGAGTTAAAAAGTTAGTTTTAGATACTATATTTAATGCTGGTGGAAAACCCTGCCCTCCTTTAATTGTAGGAATTGGAATAGGTGGAAATTTTGAAAAAAGTGCCCTTCTTGCAAAAGAAGCATTATTTAGAGACTTAGATGATTCTAATCATGATAACACAATAAAAAAATTAGAAGATGAATTGTATAAAGAAATAAATGACCTTGGAGTAGGACCTATGGGTGTTGGTGGAGATACTACTTGTTTAGCTGTTAAAATAAATTACTTCCCAATGCATATCGCAAGTCTTCCTGTTGCGATTAATATCCAATGTCACTCTGCAAGACATATCGAGGTGGAGTTATGATAAAACTACAAACACCAATTACTAATGAAGATATTAAAAAATTGAAAGTTGGAGAAAAAGTACTAATTTCAGGAACTATTTTTACTGCAAGAGATCAAGCTCATTCTCGCCTAGTAAATGAAAATAAACCATTGTTTGATATTGATGGTGCAGTAATTTACTATGTTGGTCCAACTCCAAAAAGAGAAGGTTTTTCTATTGGTGCAAGTGGACCAACATCAAGTTACCGAATGGATAAGCTAGCAGTACCTCTTATGGAAAAAGGCCTAAAGATAATGATTGGAAAAGGCGATAGAAGTGAAGAATTTAGACAAGAGATGATTAAAAATAATGCTGTCTATTTAATCTCTACTGGTGGTGCAGGAGCACTATTAAGTAGTAAAATAATAAAAAGTGAAGTAATTATGTATGAGGACCTAGGAGCTGAGGCCATTCATAAATTACAAGTCCAAGATTTCCCATGCTTTGTAGCATATGATATCTATGGGAACGACATATTTAAGGATAGAAACTAATGGATGATGATATTAAGAAAAGAAGTTTGCTACTTCATGAATCGCATTGTGGAAAAATCGCTATAAACTCAAAAGTTAATGTTAAGAATAATGATGATTTATCTTTAGCATATACCCCCGGAGTAGCTGAACCATGTTTAAAAATAAAAGAAAATCAAAACGATATATATAAATACACTTCAAAAGGAAATTTAGTTGCAATAGTTACTGATGGAAGTGCAGTACTCGGTCTTGGTAATATTGGGCCATACGCAAGCATGCCTGTTATGGAAGGGAAAGCTATTTTATTTAAAGAGTTTGCTGATGTAGACGCCTTTCCTATTTGTTTAGATACTCAAGACCCAGAAGAAATAATTAATATTGTTAAAATGATATCTCCAACATTTGGAGGTATAAACTTAGAAGACATAAGTGCTCCAAACTGCGTCTTTATTGAAAGAAGACTAAAAGAAGAACTAGATATCCCTGTTTTTCATGATGATCAACATGGTACAGCAATAGTAACTTCTGCTGCATTAATAAATTCTTGCAGATTATCTGGAAGAAAACTTGAAGACTTAGAGGTTGTCTTAAGTGGAACTGGAGCAGCAGGAAGTTCTATAGCGAGACTACTTAAAGATATCGGAGTTAAAAAAGTATATGGATATAACATAGATGGTGTAATCATAAAAAGCAAATATGAATCATATTCGTTCTTATTAAAAGAATTAATTGATCAATCTATTCTAGATTACCCAGAAACCCTTGATAACGATAGCTTAAAGGCATTAGTAAAAAATAGAGACGTCTTTATTGGAGTATCTGCTAAAGGGCTTCTAACAAAAGATATGATCGCGTCTATGAACAAGGATCCATTTGTCTTCGCTATGGCA
>Ga0307991_1002408_pt1 | contig 12683 bp, 9 predicted proteins | sample EllFjometagen131_FD_203146 | JGI IMG/M metagenome (GOLD analysis project Ga0307991, IMG submission 203146) | Marine microbial communities from Ellis Fjord, Antarctic Ocean - #131 | ecosystem: Environmental > Aquatic > Marine > Unclassified | place: Southern Ocean | collected 2014-10-08 | reverse complement strand
AAAGAGAAAAATTGTAAAAGAGCCCATGCACTTACTGGATAGAGCGGCCAACATGTAATTGACAAAAATATTATAATCTACGCACAGCTGCCGTTTTTTGTCTGCAGTTGTTTCAGTACGCCCTAAACAGGCTACATTCCCTTCGAAAGGGTTTAAAAGTTAGCAAAAAAATAAAATCAGCGAACTGAATCACAACTCGCGGAATGAAAAACAACCAAAAACTGGCCATTTTGTGGCCGCAGAATCCTCTGTTAACTTCAAATTTGATTACGTTGCAACACCTTTTAATAGTACCATGGTCGAGAAATATCGCACAACATGCTGAATTGTAGGTTGTGGTGCCTAATTGGTTGCCATGTGTTATCAATTTTCAAAAAACTGTCCTGCGTCATCAGTTCCGACCGGAAGCTTCAGTTGATCCAGCCATAGCCGGCATTTGAGAAAACACTCCTTACCAGACCAAAGAGGCATGAATCCAACCTTTGTCACCATCTTCATGGGCAATCCGCAACCAGCGTCTCTGACGTTTAAGAACTTTTAGAGGAACCTCTCGATCAACAATAAAGAGAATTCGGTTTTTGATACCGGGGCCGGAACGTACATTACAATTCTCTACAGCCGTGATAACTGTTGCAGTCCGGCCCAACAGAGATTTATAAACCCAACCGTTGTCACCTTCAAAATCCTTAATTTTATACCAGTCACCTTTTTTCTTGATGATCTCAAACGGGTGGTACTTTGTTACTTGCCATACGATCTCGGCATTTATGTTTGGCGCCGAACGAATATTGACAATCTCGACTTTAATCGACATGCGTTGGGCTGCTTGTGCTGAAACAAGCGGTAGAAAAGGCAACATTAGGCCAACCATTAACAAAGTGAATAAAAATCTGGTTAAAAACATTTTTCGCACTACGGATATAATAAACCTTACTATCATTTAAGAATTTCTCATCCCTTAAGTATTTGCTTGTTATGCTTGTTTGCAAATTGGTTATTATTTTACAGCCATATTAAGTGCTCAAATTTTTCCGATGTTCCCGAGGGGTAACAAAGGTACGATACCCTTCCCACTCTTCAGTTTTTAGGCTCATATAATGTTCATATAGAGGGATTCCGAGAAAAGATTTTAAGAATTTGCTCTTTTCAGCCAAGACAAGAGCTTCATACATACTTTTGGGGAGAAATTTATTATCCCATAAACAGGAGTTTTTTCTCGTATAGTTGCTGCCAATATCCGGTTTGTAGCAATTTGTTTTCTGCCTGAGTCCTTCCAGTCCCATACCAATCAGAGTCGCCATTTGCAGGTATATATTTCCCGCCGGATCCGGGGAACGAATCTCAATTCTTTTCTCATTTGGTTCTATCGAATAGGGAACCCTGACCATTGAACTGCGGTTTTTGTAGCCCCACCCCCTGACAATCGGGGCTTCCTTGCCGGGGATGTAAGCCTTGTAGGAATTATAGGTTGCCGCCATAATAATCGAAGTTTCCCGGGCATATCTCAGGATTCCGCCAATAAAGTACTTTGCTGTCTGGCTGAGATCGTTTTCAGCTGAACTGTCGTAAAATAACGGCCTGCCTTCTTTATCCTGTGCTGATATGTGAATATGGAGAGCACTTCGATTCTGGTCATTGAAAGGTTTCGGCATAAAAGTCGCGTGTAAATTATTTTCATAAGCAACTCGATGCGCCACATATGTGAAGAGAACAGTTCTGTCGGCAGCACTCAATGGGTCAAGTGGAGGAAGATTGATTTCATGTTGTGAGGGGGTCACTTCATGGTGCATTTTTTCGAAGTGAATGCCGCTTTTCTCCAAAGTCTGGACAATTTTTCTGCGCACAAACTCCCCTCTATCTTGCGGACCGGCATAAAAATAACCAGCTTTGTCACTGTGGATATCGGTACTGAATTCATCATTGGTCAATAAAAAGAATTCGTGCTCGGGGCCGACAAGAAAACGTAAGCCAAATTCCGCTTCCGCCTGATCTAAAACCTTTTCCAGGAGTGATCTTGGGTCACAAGTCGACCGTTCTCCATGCTCCTCGCTGATTCTGCCGATCAAAAAGCCAAGCTTTTCATCGGCAAACTCAATTTTTCTAAAACTTTCTGAGAGAGGAATGATAAGCTTGTCACTATCATCAACACTTCCATGTCCAGCAACTGAACTCCCGTCAAAACCGACCCCACGATCAAAAAAAGATTTAACGTTTTTGGGATTTACCTGAAGGGAAATATTTCTTCCATTCAAATCAGTAGTAAATACCTGGACGGTATCTACATCATCGGCAAAGGTCTGTTTTAATTCTTTATAGATTGTATCTGGCATGTTCAGACTCCATTTTATTTAGTTAGGACAAGTGTTAAAAACTTCTATACCACTGGTAACTTATTGCGACTCAACGTTTTGAGGATGATTTCTTTAATATCCCGCAAAACTTAGGAAAAAGAGAACTTTCAGGAGGACTGGAAGATCTTTCTTTTAAAGTTTTATACCAAACGTTCATACTCTCAATCTGACCGGAAATGTTAGTGTTGTTGATTAATCTGCCAGCGTAAATGTAGTCATTTTTTGCAAACACAATATTCATTCCCGGCGATTTGGCTCGGGCAATCGTATAAGCTGTTTGAAAGCCTTCAGTATTTACTGTCTGCTCCATCCTCTTAAGTAGATGGTTTGAGAAATTAAGACCAAGCCATTCGGGGTGCGTGGCAAAATCCGTCATCTCGACGGTTTTTGATTTTTGATCTTTTTCTGCTGAAGCAAGAGCTAAAAATTGACCGGAAATAATTAACCCATAATAGTCCACATTATTTTTCATGGTATAATGCAGATATTCAGGGTCATGAATTGGGAAGGGGTAGGTTGGAAATACGAGACGATAAATCTTAATCATTTTTTGGATGTCATCAGGGTCGCAGCGACGAATTTTAAACTCTCTGGGCAGGGGCTTGTTTTGCTCTCTTTTTCCCCGCCATTTTGATAACCTCACAATATTATCCAGTTCTTCAGAATCCGGCTCCTGCTGGCGTTGATTTTCAGAATAGTATCCCATGAATTCTGCCGCTTCATTACCTTGGTAAAACGCTGGGACTTCAGCTTCCACCTGAAAACCAGCGGAAACAAATGGAAGTGTTTTCGAAAAAGGAATCTTGGCGAAAATCTTAGAGTAGCTTCTTTTGTTAGCTAGTACAATTAACCTTGGCACCAGAATTTCAGGATCGGCATCACCGATACTCATCAGGTAGATTCGACGATTAACCGTGCCATGCTGAATGATCGCACCATCCAGATATTCAATTTTGTCAGATCGCGTTTTTTTCATATTATAAATACTCCGTTTTGCGGTCATTCCATTCTTTTTTAAAAATCAATATTGTTTTCCCCTGAAGTAGCCATAGGGTAGGTCTGAACAATCCCTAGTACCGTCTTTTGTGACGATCATTACCTGATGGGACAAGTGAAATTGTTTCGTCAAGATCACTAAGCAGTTTTTCGATACCGACAGCTTTTAATTCGTCAGCATCATCTAGTGATAGTTGCAGGTCGCATTCATCACATTTGCGATCGCAAAAATATGGTTCATAGGAGTCCGGTTCTCGGTAGGTTGTTATCACCCCTTCATAATTTCTCAGAACCACTTTATTTGTTGACCAGGAAATAAGATAGTTTGGCATGACCGGAATTTTGCCGCCTCCACCTGGAGCATCGATCACATAGGTTGGAACGCAAAACCCACTGGTATGACCAATAAGACTTTCCATGATTTCGATACCCTTACCCACGGGAGTGCGAAAGTGACTTAATCCCTCTGAGAGATCGCATTGATAGAGGTAGTATGGGCGGACTCGATTTGCGACCAGCTTATGAACCAGTGAGCGCATAATTCGAGGACAGTCATTTACCCCCGCAAGCAACACCGACTGATTACCCAGAGGGATCCCGGCATCGGCCAGCTTGGCCAGAGCGTGCCGGGAAGATTTTGTCATCTCTCGTGGATGATTAAAATGGGTGTTGATCCATAACGGTTGATGTTTTTTCAGCATCAGCACAAGTTCGTCAGTAATACGATAAGGGAGAACAACCGGAGTGCGGGTACCGATACGAATGATTTCTATATGTTTTATTTTTCTGAGCTCTGTTAAAATCCAGTCCAAGTAATTATCATCAAGTAAAAATGGGTCTCCACCGCTCAGTAAAACATCTCTTATTTCTGGTGTTGTGCGTAAATATTCAAGGCCTTTTTCAAGTTGGGTTTTTGTCGGAATACTGTCTAGATCACCAACGCGGCGCTTTCTGGTGCAATGTCGACAATACATAGAGCAAAGATTACTGACCATAAACAGTGCCCTGTCTGGATAGCGATGGATTACCCCAAAAACCGGGCTGTCTTTATCTTCGCTTAAAGGATCAGATGCTTCATGATGTTCTATTTTCAACTCTAGGGAAGAAGGAAAAGCCTGTTTGAAAATTGGTGCATTATCAATATCTTCAGTATCAATTAAAGATAAATAGTAAGGCGTGATAGACATCGGAAAACGCTTTGTTGTTTCAGCAAACTGCTCGCGTACTTCAGAGGAGAGTTTAACCTGTAAAAGCCTTTCAAATGTCTCTAAGTCTCTAATGCAGTGTTTTATCTGCCAGCGCCAATCTTTCCAACGCGAAGTATTTACATTGTTATCAATTAATTTAAGAATCTGTTCTTGTGTGGTTGATAAAGTCACTGTGTTTTTCCTTTATTATTATTTGTTAATGGGGTAAATTTTCTGCTACTTCGTCAATTTCCGTCATGATCTCCTCAATCTTGGCCTTGCGCTGAACTACAAACTCAGCAATCCCTTCAACAGCCCCTTGGTAAAGTTTGTCTTTCAAGGGACTGTTGACTTCTGGGGGCTGGAATGTACATATTGAGAAGAGAGGGATGGTTAGTGTACTAAACAATAAAAGGTAACATTAATATTTTCTGATTTTTTTATGCGTTGTCCCGAATTGGTATCTTCTGAAAAAATAAACTTTACGAATAGATGTGAAGAAAGGTTGTAACAGATTCTAGGTATCGGGCTCTTCTTCGTTTAGAGATAAATCACCGATGGTAAGAATGGGACTGGCTTCAAGATCAGATGCCTCCATCATTTCAACGATATGAGTGAGGGTGTTGGCTATGGCATGCTGTTCAGTCTGGGGCAAGGCCGCTAGGCGATTAATAAATTGATCCTGTAACGGTTTCGGCATAATAGTTACCACTTCACGTCCCTCTTCAGTCAAACTGATCATAACTCGACGACGATCATTTTGACATCGATCACGTCGCACCAGTCCACGTTTCTCAAGCCGATCAATAATGCCAGTCATCGTGGCTTGACTGAGAAAAGCCGATCGGGCCAGTTCCCCAGAAGTACTGGAATCATTCCCTCTTAGTTGATGTAGGGTAATAATTTGGGGAACGGTCAAATTAAAAATACGTCGTAGTTTCCGACTATGTTGATCAATAGCCTGAATGATACGTCGCAGTGAACGGAGAATGGTTTCTTCGTTGTCAGTGCTCATAATTCTTAGTTCAAACCCTCTCTGATTTAGCAAAAAAACAATAAACAAAAGTTATTGTGACAATATTTCGTACACGAAACTTTCATACACTTATCATTTTTTATGGTCAATGTCAAATTCCAATTAGCCTTTTCAGAGTGTGTTAGTAGCGGCGTGAAAATGTATGAAGAGCTTTCATTCGCGGTATGTGTGTCAATCAGCTTTTAAAATCGACCTCCTTTTAGCGTCCAAAATTGACCCCACCAAAGACTAAAAAAACAGGGCTCTTTACCCCCCCCTTTTTAAATTTCAAAATTGGTGATTGCGTGAGCTGAGTTTTTTCTGTTGTGGGAATGAAGGTTGACTGCAAGCCTGCAACTCATGTATGGATTGCAGAATATGCGGAAGGGCCTTGTTACGCATATTACGATCAATCTTAAGTTTTAGGTTTGGCGGTAAAGTTGAGATTGACAAGGGTAAGGTATGCCGTTATTTGATTTTTATCCGATCCTTTATTATATTTGCGATCAGTGATGTCCGGTTAGATAGGTTTTAACGAGGAAATGACATGTCCTGCCGAGTGTACAAGCCCTCACGGAATTTCTCTGCAACCAAGCGACCTCTCCTGCTGTAGGTGGTGATGCTTGGTTAGGACTCAACCTTATGACAAGGGCTAATATGAACAGACAACCAGCGGAGCTATACATTGCTCTTTTAAGTATTCACGGATTAATCCGGGGCAAAAATTTGGAGCTTGGCCGTGATGCTGACACTGGCGGGCAGACATTATATGTCGTTGAGCTGGCTCAGGCATTGGCCAGGCAGCCCGGTGTCGGCAAGGTGGATCTGATCACGCGCCGCGTGGTGGACGAGGAGGTTTCTGCTGACTATGCCGAGAGGATAGAGACACTTTCGGACAAATTACGCATCTTGCGCATAGATGCAGGACCGGAAGGCTATATTCCCAAAGAACAGTTGTGGGATCACCTCGACGGTTTTGCCGACAACCTGGCTAATTTCTTTCGCGAAAACAAACCCCTGCCAGATATTCTCCACAGTCATTATGCCGATGCCGGCTACGTCGGTTCGCGTTTGGCGAATCTCATGGGAATCCCCCTGATTCATACCGGACATTCGCTCGGGCGGGTAAAGCGCAGCCGTTTTTTGGCGAGTGACTTCACGGCTCAGGAGATTGAAGAGCGCTTTAACATGAGTCGGCGCATTGAGGCCGAGGAGATGACCCTAGCAACCGCACAGCGCGTGATTACCAGTACCTATCAGGAGATTGAGAACCAGTATGAACTTTACGATTATTACCAACCTGAGCAGATGCGGGTTATCCCGCCCGGAACAGATTTTAAACAATTCATGCCACCGCAAGGGGGAGAGTTGGAAACACCGCTCTTCGCAACCCTTTCACGGCATCTGATAGAGCCGAAAAAGCCGATAGTGCTCGCCTTATCCCGGCCGGACAAACGCAAAAATATTGAGGCGCTGGTTGCGGCCTACGGCGAATCCAAACCTTTACAAGAGCTGGCAAACTTGATGATTGTTGCCGGGAATCGTGATGATATTGATGATCTGGAAGAGGGCGCTCAGGAGGTCTTTCATGATCTCCTGGTTGCAATCGACCGCTATGATCTCTACGGCAAAGTGGTCATGCCGAAGCATCATCAACGCGACCAGGTTCCACTGATTTATCGCATTGCGGCCGCTTCAGGGGGGGTATTTGTCAATCCGGCCCTGACCGAGCCCTTTGGGTTGACCTTGATCGAGGCCGCCGCTTCCGGCCTGCCGCTGGTGGCAACCGAAGATGGCGGCCCGCGCGATATTATCGGGAACTGTCAGAACGGGTTTTTGATCAACCCGCTGGAGCCGCAGTCCATCACCCAGGCCTTGTTAAAGCTGCTCGGCGATAAAAAGTTGTGGCAGCGTTTTCGTGACAAGGGCCTGCCGGGCGTGCATGAAAACTACTCATGGGATGCGCATGCCGAGCGCTATCTAAGCAAAGTGAAACCGATCGCGCAGCGTTCGGCACTATTGGTGCACAAGCCGCTTTCGCGGCGCTCGGCGCTTTACCGTGATCGAGCGATCGTGAGTGATCTTGATCGTAACCTGATTGGGGATATTCCCGCATTGAAACGCTTGCTCGAAGTGTTGCGTCAGCATCGGCAGAGTACCCAGTTCATTATCGCCACCGGTAGCCGGTTCGACTCTGCATTGCAGTTGATGAAGAGACACGGGATTCCGGGACCGGACGTTTTGGTGACTAGCAGCGGTACCGAAATTTACCACACTTTCGAATTAAGGGCGGATATTGCCTGGGCGAAACACATTGATTATCAGTGGACTCCTCACCAGGTGAAAAAGATTCTGACCGATTTTCCGGGGTTGAAGATCCAACCAAAAGCGGAGCAGAGTCGCTTTAAATTGAGTTACTATATAAACCCTGAACTTGCTGATCTGGACGAGATAAAAACGCTGCTCCATCAGGCGGAGCAGGCGGTTCACGTCCAGATGGCTTTTGGCCAATATCTGGACATATTACCGCAACGCGCATCGAAAGGGATGGCTTTGCGCTATATCGCTGAGCGCTTGAACCTTTCCTTGGAGTCGGTCTTTGTCGCGGGGGGATCCGGGGCGGATGAGGACATGATGCGTGGCAATCCGCTGGCGGCCGTAGTGGCGAATCGGCACCACGAGGAGTTGTCGCAACTGGTCGATGCCGAGCGGATCTTTTTTTCCAGCAAATCGAATGCTGCTGGGATTCTTGAGGCCTTGGACTTCTACGATTTTTTTGGCAGCTGCAAGGACCCCAGGGAGATGACTTGTTCTGATGAGTCCTAGTCGTTTATTGCTATGCACCGATCTGGATAGAACGCTTATCCCCAATGGGCCTCAGCCCGAACATTCCGCCGCACGCAAACTGTTCAGGGAGTTTTGTCGTTTACCCGAGGTTGTGCTGGTTTATGTGACCGGGCGCCATCAGGAGCTGGTGAAACAGGCGATCGAGATCCACGCTTTGCCGGAACCCGATTTTTCCATTACCGACGTTGGAACCCAGATTTATCAGATTGTTGCTGGAGAATGGCGGGCCATGAGCTCTTATGCTGCAGTGATCGCGGTGGACTGGCACGGGCAAAGTCGCGAACAGATTCAGGAGTATCTCAGCCCGAGGACTGAACTCAGGCTGCAGGAAGCCAGCCAGCAAAACACCTTCAAACTTAGTTATTATCTGGATCTGGAGGTAGACAAGGAGTGCGTGTTAAGCTGGGTTGAGCGCTGCCTGGGTCAACATGAGGTGAAAGCCAGCCTGGTCTGGAGTTTTGATGAGTTGGAACATACCGGTTTGCTTGATGTGTTACCGCGTAACGCGACAAAATTGCACGGTATCCAGTTTTTGCAACAACATCTAGGTTTTCAGCAGGCTGAAGTGATCTTTGCTGGCGATAGCGGCAATGACCTAGCGGTCCTCGGTAGTGTTATCCCTTCGGTTCTGGTTGCTAATGCCAGTGCTGAGGTCAGGCAGCAGGCGCAGCAACTTGCCGCGCAGAACGGACAGGCCGATTCACTTTACCTGGCGACCGAGCTGAGCTCTCCGCTGGGAGGGAATTACGCCGCCGGCATCCTCCAGGGGATCCGGCATTTCGCCCCGGAATTTCACACCAAATTGACGCAAATTGGACCTTTATTATGAAACTTCCACCACGGCTCTGCATTTTTGGAGAGGTGCTCTTTGACTGCTTCCCGAGCGGGGAGCAGATTCTGGGTGGGGCACCCTTTAATGTCGCCTGGCATTCGCAGGCTCTGGGGAATAGCCCGCAATTTATTTCGCGGGTTGGAGATGACGAACTTGGCAAAAATATCTTTGCCGCCATGCAGAGTTGGGGGATGAGCACTTCGGGAACCCAGTTTGATCCTGAACACCAGACCGGGAGGGTCGCAGTCAAGGTAGTTGGGAACGAGCCCAGCTACGATATCCTTTCGGACTGCGCCTATGATTTCATCGATGCCGCTCAAATCGGTTCTGTGGCCGGTAGTGGCATTTTGTATCACGGCACCTTGGCGCTCAGAAATAGTGTTTCACGCAACGCGTTTCAGCGGCTTTCGCAAAACTCCGCTTGTGCTATTTTTCTGGATGTCAATTTGCGTTCACCCTGGTGGAAAAAGGCAGAGGTTTGCCAATGGCTGATACAGGCCCATTGGGTCAAGCTGAACCTGGATGAACTTCGCTTGCTCGGCTTCGACTCTGCTGATATCCGGCAAGAGATGGCGAGGTTTCAGTCTGAGTTCCAGCTGGAGCAGCTAATTCTGACCCGTGGTGAGGAGGGCACCATGGTTCTCACTGCTCAAGGGGAATACCACGAAGTTGCGCCTGCGCAGGCCCTGCTCGTGGTTGACACCGTCGGCGCTGGCGACGCTTTTAGTGCAGTTTATATCCACGGACTGCTTTCCGGCTGGTCGATAACCAAAACACTGCAGGTCGCTCAGCAGTTCGCCGGTAAAGTTATCGGTCTGCGTGGTGCCACAACAAAAGATGCTTCTTTTTATGAGGAGGTCGTTGGTTAGAGTTTTTGCTTCATCACGGAAGCGGATGTTATAAGAGATGGAACCCCACTAAAGTCTAGGATGAACATGTACGAACAGGTTGCTCACTCGCTTTTGAACGATATCCTCAATCGGATTAAACCCGAAATTTACCAGCAGGATCTCCGTCACTTCTATACCCGCTTGGGTGCTAATTTCTATGCTATTCACACCCTGTTTGAAAAGCTCTATGGCGACCGGGATGATTTTGAGCAACAGGCGCAGGCTTTGGTCGAAGCCATGGCCTGGCAATATATCAAGCGCTCCGAAAAGCTCAGGCAACTCGATCTGGCTCGAGAGAAGGATTATAACTGGTTTCTCAGCCAGAAATGGGTCGGGATGGCCCTCTATTGCAAAGGTTTTGCCGGAGATTTAAACGGTTTGCGTGAGCGGCTGAATTATTTTCAGGAGCTGGGCATCAACATGGTTCACGTCATGCCGATTATGCCCTGCCCGGAAGGGAGCAGCGACGGGGGGTATGCGGTCAGCGATTTTCGCGAGATCAATCCCCAGGTCGGGACACTCGAGGACTTGAATGCGCTGGCGGATGAGATGCAAACCAGGGACATCTTGTTGGTGCTTGATGTGGTGGTGAACCATACCTCGAATCGACACTATTGGGCACAACAGGCCCAAGCCGGGAATCCCATTTATCAGGATTACTACTATACCTTCGAAACGCGCAATGTCCCCGATATGTTTGAGCAGAGCATGCCGGAGATCTTCCCCGAAACTGCGCCCGGAAATTTTACCTGGGATAAGGATATGGGTCGCTGGGTCATGACCGTTTTTAATGATTTTCAGTGGGACCTCAACTACAGCAACCCGGCAGTCTTTATCGAGATACTGAACATTATTCTATTTTGGGCCAACCAGGGTGCCGATATCCTGCGCCTGGATGCTGTGGCCTTTTTGTGGAAGAAAATTGGCAGTACCTGCCAGAATGAACGCGAAGCCCACTTAATCCTGCAATTATTAAAAGACTGTTGTCAGGTCACGGCACCCGGCGTGTTGTTTATTGCCGAGGCGATTGTGGCGCCAGTTGAAGTCATTAAATATTTTGGCGAGGATGCGGTCATCGCCAAGGAATGTGAAATCGCCTACAACGCAACTTTTATGGCGTTGATGTGGGATGCGGTTGCCACCAAGAATGCCCGGTTATTGAACCAGGGGATTAAAAGCTTGCCGGTCAAACTGGAGCGCGCCACCTGGCTCAATTACGTGCGCTGTCATGACGATATAGGATTAGGCTTTGACGACCGGGATATCCTGCTTTGCGACTATGAACCCGCTGAACACCGTAAATTTCTTATCGATTATTTTACCGGACAGTTTGCCGATTCTTATGCCCGTGGTCTGCCCTTTGGCCAGAACGAAAAAACCGGCGACGCGCGGATTTCCGGCACACTGGCATCGCTGGTGGGTCTGGAGTATGCGCTGGAAGTTGAGGATTCTCCGGCGATTGAGGACGCGATTAAGATCATCCTGTTGCTCCACGGCATGATTATGTCCTTCGGTGGCCTGCCGCTGCTCTACTACGGGGATGCTCTCGGCACACTGAACGACGACTCCTATCGATCCGATCCTTATAAGAAGGGAGATTCCAGATGGGTTCATCGCCCGGCGATCGATTGGGAAATAGCGTCCCGCAGAAATACACCCGGCAGCGTTGAATATAAGATATTCAGCGCGCTCAAGAGGATGATTGCCGTGCGCAAAGAAATAGCGGCTTTTGCTGATTTCAACAATCGTGAATTGCTTGAGGTTGAAAATCCGCACCTGTTCGTGTTCGGCCGTTACAATATGAACAATCAGCCCGGGCAGGTATTGGTAGTCGCCAATTTTAACGGCAAGCCACAATACTTGAATCTGGATGATCTGGGTACTTGGAGCTCGCGGCATGGTCGGCTTGTTGACCTGTACCGTGGCGAGAGCCCCGATATTTACAAAAACAGTCTGGTCATCCCTGGCTATGGGTTTTACTGGCTCGGAGAGATGTGAGTATCGAGACTTGTGATGCAGGTCAATTTTAAAGGTTTTCAGCCACCCCTTGCCGCTGTCCATCCGGGCATCGGCTGCGGCAGGCGGGCTATGTGGTGATTTAAGCGGAAAATGGGCAGGTCGCCTTGCTTTCAGGGAGACTTTATAACACCATGCCACAATTTTGTGAGGCTCTATTGCTCACATGCATTGCAGGAATTGCAATGCCAATTAGTGGTGCTAATGTGAGAATCTTATGAGTAATAAAAACACCGCTACCGAATTTTACACAGCTAAAAATGCTACATTACAGAACTATCCAATACCCCCGATGATCCAGATGTCTCAATTGCTCGAGCGAGAGTGAAACCTGGAGTTACAACCTTAAGTTGATGTCCAATCAGCAAAGTTAAGGTTGCCGGTGGATATTCCTAAGGGATACACTACTCATTGGGTAAATTATTTGTAACTATTCAGTGTAAAAAATTGAAAAAAACAAAAAAAAGACTTGACAAGGGTTTTTGCTAAATTTTTGATTTTCCCTCTGCTTCCAGAGGATCCTCTTGTAAGTTAAAACAAGGAACCTAA
>Ga0307991_1002407_pt1 | contig 12683 bp, 12 predicted proteins | sample EllFjometagen131_FD_203146 | JGI IMG/M metagenome (GOLD analysis project Ga0307991, IMG submission 203146) | Marine microbial communities from Ellis Fjord, Antarctic Ocean - #131 | ecosystem: Environmental > Aquatic > Marine > Unclassified | place: Southern Ocean | collected 2014-10-08 | reverse complement strand
CCCTTAAGGTTATAATCACCAGAAATATTATAAAAAGTAAAATAACGGCTAATATATTAGTAATTACTTTTCTTATATTCATACGCTAAGTACTTAGGATGAAATATTAATTGAGGAAGGTTGGATATCTTTTGATGTGCCCGGGGCGGGATTTGAACCCGCACGCTCCAAAAAGAGCAAGAGGTTTTAAGCCTCTATCGTCTACCAGATTCCGACACCCGGGCAGATGTCTGAGGCGCCGGCGGGAATCGAACCCGCGAATAAAGGATTTGCAGTCCTCTCCCTTAGCCACTTGGGTACAGCGCCTTATTTTTATATTACCACAAGAAAGGTGGGTTTGTAACGTAGTGAGAACACAACTGCTTGTGTTCGAACAGCGGAGACGGGTTGAGCTATATGCGAAGCATAGCGAAGCCCAGGGCACAAAATAAATGCTTGTATTTATTTTTCGAGCCAACGCAGGGGCAAGCTTTGCCTACACTTGGTAGTGAGAATGAAATTAAAACACGAATGTGTTTTTATTTCAGGCGAACGCCCCAAGAGCAGGCTTCGCCTATACCAGCTATTTACTATGTAAATACCAAGTGATGGCCTTCTAAAATATTAACATCAGCTTTAACAAGAAGTCCGACTTCCTGATTTTCTTCGGCTCGGGCAATATCTTCCTTGCCGGATTGAAGATTAATAATTCGGCCCTCGCCTATTTTATTATCATCCCGAAATATTTCAAATTTCTCTTGGTTCTCAATATATTCTCCAATTACTTTGCCGCCGACAACTTGCTGATTACCTTCCTTAGCGTTAAAAATAGCTAAAATCTCAATAGTCCGTTTTTCTTTTACGGCATGTTCTTCAATATACTCTCTTAGTTTTTCTTCAAGTTCGTAAATAACATCGGAAGTAATAATGTCTATCTTTTGGATTTTAGCAAAATTCTCAGCCACTTTATCAACATTAGCGTTAAAGCCAATAACCACTGCGTTAAAGCTTGCGGCAGTCTTCAGGTCTGACTCATTAACATTACCAACTCCTTTACTTATTATTATAGGGGGTTCTTTTGAGAGTCGGGAAATCATATCGGCAACCGCCTCAAGTGAACCGGATTCGTCGGCTTTAACCACTACTTTTACTTTTTTATCGCCTTCAGGAATATCTTCTTTGATTTGAGGTCCTGTAGCTTTTGAAATTTCCGGTCGTTCGCCAACTTTGAAAATTTCCCCAACTTCCGGTAGGTTTTCGAAGCCGAGTATTAAAGCCGGGGAGCTGGGTATAAGTTTCTCAACTTGTTCTCCTAAAAAGTTTTCAAGAACTTTGACTTTTCCCTCGGTACTCTCAGAAAATAGTTTATCTCCTTTTTTTATCTCCCCATTTTTTATAATTAAACCAACAGTGATACCACGATTAGAGTTGCGAACGCTCGTTAAAATAATGCCTTCACCGGGAACATTAGGATTATATGTTAATCCTTCTACATCAGCCACAAGATTTACTAAATCCAAGAGCTCGTCAATACCTTCGCCTTTTAAAGCTGAAATAGTTTGATATGATATATCACCACCCATACCTTCAAGGAAAACCTCGGCTTGAACTAAGTCCTGTTTAGTTTTTTCAATGTCGGCTCCGGGCAAATCAATCTTATTTATCGCCACAACATACGGAATCCCGGCTTCCTTAATATGTTTTATTGCGTCTTTGGTTTGGGGCATTACACCGTCGTCAGCAGCCACAACTAAAATAGCCAAGTCAGCCACTTTAGCCCCGCGGGCTCTCATTTTGGAAAAAGCCTCATGACCAGGAGTGTCAATAAAAGTAATTTTTCGGCCCTGGTGCTCAATTTCATATGCTCCAATTGCCTGGGTAATACCGCCGGCTTCTTTTTCCGCAATGTTATCTTTTCTAATCCTATCCAAAATCGTAGTTTTTCCGTGATCTACATGACCTAATATTGATATTATGGGTGATCGTTTTTTCATTGCTAACAAAGATTAACAGAAATTTGTCTTAAATAGCAAATTATTGAGAAGTTGAATCTCCTAACATTGAACTTGAAAAATATTTGAAAATAAAAAGAAATTGATATAATATTTGAAGACAAGGTGGGGTGTCTGAGAGGCCGAAAGAAATGGTTTGCTAAACCATTGTACCTTTACGGGTACCGAGGGTTCGAATCCCTCCCCCACCGCACCGGCCCCGTCGTCTAGCCCGGTCTAGGACTCTGGATTTTCATTCCAGCAACACCGGTTCAAATCCGGTCGGGGTCACGTCTCTTTTATGTATAATAAAATTATGGAAAACAAAGAGGAAAAAGAAATTAATTGGCAAGCCGCCGAATACAGATATTTCAAAAAAGGATGGGATTGGTATCTCTGGGTAAGTGGAATAGCAACCATTTTGTTTATCTTTGCTCTTTGGCAAAAAAATTTTTTCTTTGCCATTTTCATCGTAATAGCAGCGGTGATGGTTATTTCCATCAGCCAACGCCGGCCAAGAATAATAGAATTTAAAATTGACAACGAAGGAATTTACATTGGAAAAGATACTGCATACAAATATGATGAGATTGAGTGGTTTGCGATAAGACATAGGCCGGAGAGTTTAAATGAAATAATAATTAAGAAAAAAACACTCGTGAATCCAATTGTAAAGATACAGGCTGATTCAAAAATAACTTCTAAAGCAAGAAAGATATTAAAAGAACACTTGGAGGAGAAAGAATATGAAAGTTCATTGCTTGATGCTATTTTGGAACGTTTCAGGTTTTAAACATGCGCCCGTAGTTCAACTGGATAGAACGTTGGCTTGCGGAGTCAGAGGTTACAGGTTCGAGTCCTGTCGGGCGTACTAAAAAACAACCCCTAATTAAGGGTTGTTTTTACTTTATATTATTTACACTAAGCTTATTAAAATGCGGCGGGAGGAGGATTCGAACCTCCGGTACCCTCTCGGACACAGCTGTTTTCAAGACAGCCCCGTTCGTCCACTCCGGCATCCCGCCTGTTATTTAAATTTTGTGGACCTACGGGGAATCGAACCCCGGACTCATCCATGCCATGGATGTGTGTTACCCCTATACCATAGGCCCTTTGTGTGGGCGGTACTGGACTTGAACCAGTGACCTCTACCATGTCGAGATAGCGCTCTAACCAACTGAGCTAACCGCCCTTTACACAAACTCACACACAAATCAGTATATATTTCTAATTAACCTTTTTCAATAAACCTGTGCCCTCGAGAGGATTTGAACCTCTACCCCTTGCGAGACCAGCTCCTAAAGCTGGCGCGTCTTCCAGTTCCGCCACGAGGGCTCTCCTTCGCATAAAGCTACGGATGAGCCAGGGCTCTCCATATCAAATATACCAGTAAAACAAAATTTTTCAAATCCTTCTCCAAAGTTTCTATTATAAAATGATTGTTCAATAATAGAAAAACTTAAGTGTGAGGCTTGACATTTTACGATAGGTGTTATAAAATGTGAGCAGATATTTAAAAATTAAAAAAGAAAGGAGTATTGAAATTATGGACGAAAGAAATACAAACCCCATTGGGACATTTTTTACCTTCTTAGCTTTCTTAGTTATTATGTATGTTTTCTGGGCGCCAATTATATTTTTTATAGTGGTACCAATTTGTTCTATTATATACGATACGGTAATAGGAGCATATAGGGCAACAGGAAAATTTGTCAGTTTGTTTGGAATTAGAGAGCATTTTGTTTTATCTCTCCTAATTGCAATCCTCCCAAGCGGAGTTTCTGCTTGGAGTATTATTACCGACGGAATATCAAATGATACCAGAAAAAAAGCCGCGTCTGCGCCTTCATGGTTATGGTGGATAACCATATTGTTAGTTGTCATTTTTGTTATGATTGGAATATCCATTCACTAAAGCTCATATAAATATGGGCTTTTTGTTTACTACGGCAGTTTATTGTCTCATTATTAGATTGACACTTCATATTATATATTATAGAATGCGAGCAGATATTTAAAAACTAAAAAAGAAAGGAGTTCTGAAATGAAAACAAAAAAAGCAATAACAATTGTGATTACCATTGTTATCTTATTTATCGGATTTGTTATCTCTGTAATTACTAATCAATTTTTTAGCATCGCTGTAGTAATAGGTCTTGAAGGAATGTTCCTGTTGCAAGGATTAAGGAAAATTGAAAACGACCCTCCTCATAAAGGAATAGTAACTATTTTAGGGAAAAGGCAGTATAAAGAAAGGAATGGAGAAAAAATTACTGTTTATACCAATGAAGGTTGGCGATTTTTTCCTTTTTGTCCTTTTGTTTTTGACTACGTACCGGTAAATGTTGAACGTAAGTCGTTTGAAATTAAAACAACTACACGGACCCCGGATAGAGCTGAGGTAGAGATAACAATAACTTTGAGTTTAAGGCCTTTAAATGAACATTTATTGGAATATGAGAATAATGGTGGCTTTGAAGGCGTCAAAAAACACTTAAGTGGTGAGATAGAAGAGCGAGTTCGTGAATGGGCGGAAGGTATTCAAGAAGGACCTAGAGATTGGCGGGAAATTTACCAAGCCAAACTTGAGACAACCAGCATCCTTATAGAAGGAGTTGCGAGAAATCAATTCACTAAAATTCCCAAAGAAGCTCAGGAGGTTCCTACTCATGTCTGGTTTAGATATTTTTCCAAACCAAGGCCGGAAATTAATGAGCTTATGGCCAATGAGAAAAAATGGGCGGAAAATGATTGGGAGAAAGTTAAGTTAGTTGCAGAAAAATTAGACCGGAGGTTGCAGGAGTTACAAGAAGCCGTAGGAATGCGCAAGCTGGAAATTCAAAAGGTTCGCTCAGACCAAGGAGAGCTTAATATTTTTGATCTCGGAATAAGATTGGAACGTTTGAATATAAGTAATGTCAGGGTAATTGGTGAAGCTGCAAAAGCGGCTGACCAACAAGCAAAAGAAAGAGAAGAACGTGAAGCCGAAATTCTTGAAATGGAGCATGTGGAAAATCTTATAAATCAACTAATGGAACGATTTCCCAAAATACCATTTCTGGAATTGAGACGAATAGTCCAAACAGAACGCGGAAAAACTCCAATGAAAATTAATGAGCTTAACCTTTCGTCCGAAACCTTGAGTGTTCTTTCAGGCATTTTAAATGTATTGAAAGGAGGTAAGTAAAATGAACGACAAAAGGAATGTCGTACCCTCTTGGGTGTGGTGGTTACTCGGACTAGTGGTTGTCATCCTTGTTATAATTGGAAGAAACGGACTGTTTTCCTCAAGTAACAAACTATTCTCAAGAAAAATAATCTATCTGGAAGATAAAAATGGGGAGCGTTGGATAAAAACTAGACAAGTAATTGTTCTTAAACCAGGCGATAAACTCACTCTAGAAATTAATGACAAGGAATGGAGTCCCTGGATTGATGCAACCCACCTCAATATGCATTATCATGCTTATGCAGAAAACGGACTAATCTTTAAATTCCGGAATGGTGAGGAATTAACTGTAAGAACTAGTAAAGAGGAAAGGCGAACTGGATCTTCGTATGCCATGTATCAAATGAGGTCGCCAGAGGGAACTGGCAAACAAATTGCGGTTATTCAAACAAGTAACTAACCCATAAACAAGGAGTTGTATGACTAACAACGTCTTGTTGATAATTTTTAAAACCCCCATCTTTTGATGGGGTTTTTTATTTATGAATTAATACTACTATTGACATTTAAAGAATTATGTTATAAAATATAAGCAGATATTTAAAAATTAAAAAAGAAAGGAGTTCAGCTATGAGTAAAAAAAATACAGGCCCTGTTGGAACGTTTTTCAACTTTTTGGTTGCCTTGATTATTGTGTACGTTTTCTGGGCGCCAATTATATTTTTTATAGTAGCGCCTATTTGTTGGGTTATATATGCTACGATAACAGGAATATACGCGGCAACGGGAGGATTTGGCGAGTGTCTTGGAGAAATTAAAAATCATATTGATGTATCTCTTGTAACTGCAATCCTTCCAAGTGGAGTTTCTGCTTGGAATTTTACTGCTTCTAACGCATCATAAACAAGGAGTCAGGTAACTAATAATGTTTTGTTAATGATTTCAAAACCCCATCTTTTGATGGGGTTTTTATTAAAACTGGATCTTATTTGATAGAAAAATAATACTTATTTACTATTACGAATAAGTTCTATTTTGGACTTGACATTTTACGATAGGTGTTATAAAATGTGAGTAGATATTTAAAAATTAAAAAAGAAAGGAGTATTGAAATGAAAACGAAAAGAACAACGACGATTGTGATTACCATTGTTATTTTACTGATCGGATTTGTTATCTCTGTGATCACTAATCTATTCTTTGGTATTGCCGTAGTGTTGGCATTTTTATTGCAAGGACTGAGGAGAATTGAAAATGACCCTCCCCATAAGGGAATAGTGACTATTTTAGGGAAAAGACAGTATAAAGAAAGGAATGGAGAAAAAATTACTGTTTATACCAATGAAGGTTGGCAATTTTTCCCTTTTTGTCCTTTTGTAACTAGTCCTATTCATATTGACGTAAGCAGAAAAAACTTCCAAATTGAAGTGATTACCAGAACCCCAGATAGAGCTCTGGTTAAAATTATGGTTGATGTTACGGTAAGACCTTGGGCTGAGCGGCTTATTGAATATCTCGATTCTGGAGAATTTGAGGGAGTTAAGTCCCAGTTTTCAGGAGAAATCAGCGAACGGATCCGTGGTTGGGTTGAAGGGGAAGAAGAAGGTCCTAAAAACTGGCCTGAATTATATCAAGCGAGATTAGAAGCGATAAGTATTTTAATTAGACGTATTGCTGGAAAGAAAAAAATGGACAAACTTGCCGAAATTCCCGATGAGGTCCAGGAAATACCAACTTCAATCTTATTGAAATTCTATTCTAAAGAGCGACCAGTGGGGAAAAAATGGCCTAATGAGGAATTCTCTGAAAATGAGAAAGCATGGGCAGATGAAGATTGGGAAAAAGTTCGAGAGGTTATTGATAATCTTAATGACGCAAAAAAGAAAGAGGTAAAAGAAGCGGTTAAAAAAAGGAGGAGAGTTATTAATGATCTTCGTTCTGGCGATACTAAGATTGAGCTTGATGATTTAGGCGTGATTCTTGAACGTCTTAATGTAAGTAATATTGAAGTATTGGGAAGAACAGCAGAGGCAGCCGATCAAGAAGCGAAAGAACAGGAGGAACTGAAAGCGGAAGCGTTAGAGGTCGGGCATCTGTTAACGCAGATAAAACGTCTTAAGGAAACAGGTTACAGTCCCGAACAAGCGCTTGAAATCCTGCAGACGGAACGGGGAAAGGTTAATAAATCAATAGATGAGAAGAAGTTGAATATTTCTCCCGAAAGTAGGCAGCTCTTTGAAAAGCTCGGCAAGGAAACGCTGGATATGATTTTTAACAAGAAAGGAGGTAAATGATGAACAACAAGGGTAACAAAAGAAAGACCGTGCCCTCATGGACATGGTGGATAGTTGCCGTCTTCGTTGCAGCTGGAATATTTACCAAGACTGGAGTACTTACTAATAAGAAATCAACAAAATCAGAAAAGATTGGTACTTCGAACGCGAAGGTAAAAACTCAGAAGGTGATTGTACTGAAGCCGGGTAAAAACATTACCTTAGAAATAAATGATAAGGAATGGAGTCCATGGATTGATGCTAGTAAGGTCTATTCATACCCTCACACTAGCGATTATGGTATAAAGCAATTGTTTAGCAATGGTGATTCACTTACTGTTAAACCAGGAGGAAAAATCAAGTTGCTTCCAAAAAATAAAGGTTATTCGATCTACAGATTGAAAACACCTTTAGGAATAGGGAATCAAATAGCAATAATTCAAGCTAGTAATGAACCTATTAACAAGGAACTTTATAAGTAGGAAAATAAAACCCCGTCTCGAAGATGAGACGGGGTCTTTTATTTACACCTGAACAAAACCCCATCTTTTGATGGGGTTTTTACGATATACACTTAAACTCTTATGTCGTTGTAATAATGTTTTCAATAAGAACATCAAGGCCACCAGCAAAGAGAGCGATTGCAATTGCAATAACGGCGTATATCAACATATTCTTTGCCTTCTTAACTTTTTCCTCATCACCGGCGGCGGTAAGATACTGAAAAGCGGCAAATAAAATAAAGACAGAGGCTATAATGTAAAAGAAAGTATTGATCCAACCAAGAATTGCAGTAAGCAGAGATTCTACGCCTGCAAGATCTTTGATCGGAGGCTCAGCAAGAGGCGCCTCTTGAGCAGCATTAGCTATCACTCCCATCATTGGAATGATTATAACAGCGAGTAGAGGAATGATGATTCCTACTTTATATAATTTATTCATAATTTATTTTTTTCAATTTTTCTAAGTGAGAGCGACCTTTTTAATTTAATTGATTAGTTCCCTGACGAACTTAGCAAATTCTTAATAATACTGGTAATCCCGCTTGCTACTAATATTATAGCATATCCTATTATTGTGTATAGAATAGTTTTCTTGCCCCGCTTGAATTTTTCGGGGTCGCCGGCGGCAAAAAGTATCTGAAAAGCGCCAATTAAAACCATTATAGCCACAATTGGAGTGGCAATAGTGACCAAACCATGAGTAATATTATTAATTAGCCCTGATATTGTATCACTGCCGGCAGGATTGTGGAGGGTTATTCCTCCTGGCTGTGTTTCAATACCATTTCCATTACTTGGCTGGGTTTCATGAGCAAAAGAGGGGTTGGTAAATAATCCAAAAGCAATGGCAAAAACTACGAAAAACAATAGAGTGTAAACTAAATATTTCATATTTTTATTCTAACACGGAATGGTCTCCCAGGGAAGATCAAGACCGCCGCCGGTTATAAGATGGAAAAGCTCACTAACGATTACCCACGCACTTACGGCAATAACTATACCAATGACAGCATTGGTAATAAACTTTTTGCCTTGACTAAACCTTTCCTCATTCCCCGCGCTTACCATCATCATCACACCACCGGCTACAATCATCAGGGCGCCAATGGCAAAGGTCAGTTCAGCCAGCATTTGAATTACATTATTAATAACTTGGTATAAATTACAGGCTTTGCAGGTAGCCTCTGCGTCTTCATGACAAGTGACATCATCCCAAATACCGGTAGCCAGAACCGGAGAAAAGCTGACAAAAAAGAGAGTGAGTAAAACTATAATTGTTAAAATTATTTTCATCCCGATAGTGTTAGGGTGTGCCCCGTTAGGGCATACCCGTAATAGGTAGTTAGATGTTTATTATACGACCTATTATTAGTTAAAGCTTCCATTTTTTATAAAGTCTAGATTAACACTATCGGGATTCATGCTAAATTTGTCTTAATTTATGAGTTTAGTATAAACGAAATAAATTTAGTCACAACATTGAGCACCCCCTCACTCAAAGGTTTTCTGGAAGAAAATTTTTGAGTGAGGGGGTAGTTCGTGTTTCCTAAATCTTCAGCGCTTCGCTTGAAGATTTAGACACTCACTAACTTTAATTATTTCATAAGATTAGTAACTTGACCGGCGGCTTCGCTTATTGCTTCCCCGACTCTTGTGTCCCCGGTCCGGACAGCGCTAATCATTTTTCCGAAAATTTCGTCAACCTTTTCTATATCCGGCTCCCGCCAGGAACGAGCAATAAGGGCTTGACGGGCAAAAACGCCGAGTTCCGGATCATTTTTATATTTATTAATTAGTGTTTTCAAAGCTGGAGGGCGGCTGGTGTTTTTAAGATATTCCTCAGCGCTGATTTCATCAGTCGTTAAAGTCAGAACAAAATCCCAAGCAATGCCGGGATGTCTAGTCTGGCGGGAAACGGTGTAGCCAAAATAGCGGGCAAAAGCAAGGGTTCGGTTAGAATCTTCAATTTGAGGTATTTCGGCCACTTCGGTTTTAAGAAGAGAATTTCTGCTTTCTACCTCACTAATAATTTGGGAAGTTCCAAAAATAATGGCAGCTTTCTCCCGACTGAAGGCTTCAATAGAGTCCGGAAGATAAGTGTCCCAAGTATAGCTCCGAGAATTTGGATTTGAAAACCCAATATAGAAATTAAGGGCTTCCCTGCTATCAAAAGTATCAAAAACGGCCCGGGTGTACTCTTTATTTACCATCTCGGCGCCCGATTGCATCATAAGAAGGGAAACTAATTCTTTGGCGTTTTCTATATTGTTGGTGGTGCCAATTGCCGCTCCGGCGCAAGAAATCTCGCCGGCGTCACCAAATTTTGTAAGCTTGGGAATCGTATTTTCAAACTCCCGCCAGGTCTTAGGCGGAAAAACAACAGCAGCTCTATTGAAAAGGTCTTCATTATATATAAGGGCCAGGGTATCAACTGAAGCCGGAAGAGCGTATATTTCATTATACGGAGCGAAGTCCTGTTTGACTGTTTCTGGAAAATCGGTTTTCAGCTGGTTTACAGAATATTTGGTAGTAGGAAGGGGGAATATTTTATTAAACTTTCTAGGAAGGTCATTATTCCTTATTACAAAAATGTCCGGACCTTCGCCGGCAGCCAGGGCATCAAGAAGAACACCTTCGTATTCATCAATATTATTAAAGCGGCGATAATTTATTTTTACGTTTGGATAAACTTGATTAAACCGGTTAATGGCGGTTTGATAAACCAAGGACTGATCCTCAACACCCCAGAAAAAAAGAGTGGCTTGAGTATTATAAATTGAATCTTTATTACCGCCGCCTTTCAAAAGAAAACCAAAGACAAAAATAAGAATAAGGATTACGATTCCACCCAGAACTCCAAATATGAGAAGTTTATTTTTATTCTTATTCATCCCGTTAGAAACAGGTTGTCTTTAGACAACCGTATATTATCAGTTTGCCTAAAAAATGACCTTTTAATCTGTATTATTTGGTAATCCATGTTTTCAAATCTTGGATAGTTTCTAACGGGACTCATATCTTAATTATACAATACCCAACATCTATTATCTATAATCTATCACCTATCACCTATCACCTATAACCTATCACCTATAACCTATTATCTATAACCTATTATCTATAACCTATTATCTATAACCTATCACCTATAACCTATTATCTATAACCTATTATCTATAACCTAACTTATAAGCATACCACGCCAACCACCGAATCATCCTTATCAATTCTCATAATTTTCACTCCTTGAGTTGCGCGGCCGGCAGTTCGGATATCTTTCAGTTCGGTTCTAATCACAAGACCTCCGGCTGAAAAGGCAATCACTTCTTCAAGTTTGCCATTTATCAAACGAGCGGCGGTCAAAAGACCGGTTTTCTTAGTTACTTTAGCAGTGGCTATTCCCCGACCACCGCGGCGCTGGGTTTTATATTTCTTAATCGGGGTTTGTTTACCATACCCATTTTCGGTAATTATAAGGAGTTTCCTATTCTTTTCGTCTTTATTATTTTCTATAATTATAAAACCGGTTACTTTATCCTTATTCTTCAGATTTATAGCTTTAACACCTCCGGCAGACCGGCCCATCGGACGAACCTCGCTTTCACGAAAACGAACCGCTTGGCCTTTCTTGGTAACAACCATAAAATCATCACTGCCGGTTGAAATATCAACCCATTTTAAAATATCGCTTCCTTTTAAGTTAATAGCAACAATGCCGGTACTTCGAACATTATCAAGCTCCGGAACTTTGGTTTTCTTAACCATGCCGTTTTCAGTAGCCATTACAAAATATTTATCCTGTACGCTTTTATCCTTCCCGTTATACGCGAGAATTGCAGTTATTTTTTCCTTGTCGGAAAGCCCAAGGAAAGTATGGACTAGTTTGCCTTTGGCGGTCCGGTTTGATTTGGGAATTTCATAAACTCGGGTTTTAAAAACCTTGCCGGAATCAGTAAAGAAAAGGATGCTGTTGTGAGTTTGAGCCACTAGAAGCTTGGAAACTTTATCTTCTTCCCTGAGATTAAAACTATGAAGACCCTGGCCTCCCCGCCCTTGGATCTTAAAAGAATCAGGCAACATTCTTTTAATATATCCGTCGCTCGTTAGAATAATCACGGCTTCCTGCTTGGGAATAAAATCTTCATCCTTAAATTCCTTCAAAGCGCCTTCAATCATTCTAGTCCGCCGTTCGTCCGCATATTCCTTTTTTATTTCATCCAGTTCATCGGTAACGATACCAAGAATTTTCTTCTCATTTTTTAGAATAATCTTAAATTCTTTTATAAGTTTCTTTTTCTCTTTAAGTTCATCTTCTAATTTCTGACTTTCAAGCGCAACCAAGGATTGAAGTTTCATGTCAAGAATAGCATCGCTTTGAATATCGGAAAGATTAAATTTCTTAACAAGATTTTTATGGGCATCGGCTCGGTCTTCAGACTTTTTAATGGTGGCGATTACGGCGTCAATGCTTTTTAGGGCGATAACCAAACCTTCAAGAATATGAGCCCGGTCCTCAGCCTTTTTTAGGTCATACTTTATTCTACAAACGATTACTTTTCTACGGTGTTTGATATATTCAGAAAGGATGTCTTTTAAGGAAACTACTTGAGGTTGAATGCCGTTAACGAGGGCTACCATATTAAAGTAGAAGTTTTTTTGAAGTTCGGTGTGCTTAAAAAGTTGATTCAAAATCCGTTCCGGATTAACGTCTTGTTTTAAGTCAATAACAATCCTTAATCCTTCCCGGCCGGATTCGTCGCGAATATCT
>Ga0307991_1002406_pt1 | contig 12683 bp, 11 predicted proteins | sample EllFjometagen131_FD_203146 | JGI IMG/M metagenome (GOLD analysis project Ga0307991, IMG submission 203146) | Marine microbial communities from Ellis Fjord, Antarctic Ocean - #131 | ecosystem: Environmental > Aquatic > Marine > Unclassified | place: Southern Ocean | collected 2014-10-08 | reverse complement strand
GAAACTTTAATTCATGATTGGGTCTATGAGAATCGAGCTATTTATTATATGGAGCTTACCAAACTTGGAGCTGATATGATTTTAGCCGACCCTCACCGAGTATTTATTAAAGGTCCGACTTCTTTGAAACCGACCGAGATAATTTGTCCTCCGGCCCTGCGGCCAGCCGCCGTTATTCTCATTGCTATGCTCGCCGCTCCGGGTAAATCAATTTTGAGAAATGTGTATTCTATAAACAGAGGATATGAAGATTTGGCTAATCGGCTTCAATCTATCGGAGCAGACATTAAAATATTAAACAACTAAAAACGTTATTGATATTAAATAGTTTTTTATGGGAACACCACTTTGGATTATAATTTTCATTATATCCCTTCTCGTCCTTCTCAAGGCCTCTGATTATTTCATTGACGGGGCCGAACGATTAGGATTATATTTCAATATCAAACCTTTTGTTATTGGTGTTTTTGTTCTTGGTTTTGGAACCTCTCTTCCGGAGCTTGTTATTTCCATAATATCCACTATTAAAAAATCTTCAGAGATCGTAATCGGGAACGTTTTAGGCTCAAACATTACTAATATCTTTCTGGTTCTTGCTGTGGCGGCCATAATTGTTAAAAAATCAAGAATTCATTTTGATTTTCTCGAGTTTGACCTGCCGCTTTTCATCACTTCCTCTTTCCTTATCGTGGTCACTATTTGGGACGGGGTTTTCAATATCACCGATGGCTTATTCTTCCTGCTAATCTTTACAATATATATTATATATACCGTATCCAACCACCAAAAAACTAAACGTATTATTCCTGAAAAATTGAAAGAAATTGAAAAAGAAAAACTAAAACCAATACCTAAAACTTTTCGTTACAATCTAAAAACTCTTTCTTTAAAAATTTATCATTTCGCCAAAAAAGGAAGGGGGGTAAACTGGCTGACGGTTGCAAAACTTGTAGTAAGTCCTGTATTCATTTGTCTTGGCGCCCATTATATAGTTGAGGCTGCTATAAATCTCTCCCAAATCCTCAATATTGGCACTGACATTATTGCCGCTTCCGCTATCGCCTTAGGTACATCGTTACCGGAGCTGTCAATAAGTTTCGCCACCCTTAAGAAAGGTAAAATTGATGAAATGCTGGGAAATATAATCGGATCCAATATTTTCAATATTCTTATAGTAATGGGAATTCCGGCTCTGATTAGTGACCTTATTATTCCTCAAAGGGTAATTACAACCATTCTTCCAATTATGCTTGTTGCCGTTATAATCTGCTTCATTATAATCTATGACAAAAAGATTACTCGCTGGGAAGGTATTATTCTTCTTATTCTCTACATTTCTTACTTAGGCGTTATTTTCGGGATTTTTTAGATATAGAGTAAAAAATATATAAATTACAATATTCATATGTCCAAAGAAGAACTAATTAAGAATTTAATAGACGACCAGTATCTCAAAACGCCAATCATTATTGAGGCCTTCAAGGCGATCGACCGTAAGGATTTCATTCCTGAAAACTTGAAAAGCGCCGCTTATTTAAACCAAGCTCTGCCGATAGGAGAAGAGCAAACTATTTCCCAACCTCTAACCGTTGCTTTTATGCTAGAGCTTTTAGAACCCGGCACCGGGAATAAAATTCTTGATGTTGGAGCCGGTTCCGGCTGGCAAGCCGCTCTTCTTTCATACATTGTCAGCAAAAACGACAAAGAAGGGAAAGGAGAAGTTATTTCAATAGAACGAATAGAATTCTTAAAACAAATGGCTGAAGCAAACATTGCTAAATACAATTTCCTTGAAAAAGGTATAGTTAAAATAATTCACGGGGACGGCTCTAAGGGATATAGTCAAGCAGCTCCGTATGATAAAATCATTGCCGCCGCTTCAGGTAATATTCTACCTCAGGCCTGGAAAGAACAGATTAATGTCGGCGGTCGAATCGTTGTTCCAATCAATTCAAGTATCTGGGTTTTTGATAAAATAGGGGATAACATATTTGAAAAAAAACAATACTTCGGTTTTAGCTTTGTTCCCTTAATTACCGAATGATAAAATTAGGAGGTTAGGAAGTTAGGAAACTCATAACTCAAAGATCCAAAACTTCCAACATAAAAAACCAATCTGGGGGTGTTGAACACCCCCTAGTTGTTTAAATAACAAATGATGGGTGTTGAACACCCATCAATTGACTTAAGCGCGCTCAACCATACCACAATCCCTCTCATTCCTGATACAATTAAATTAGATAATAGATAATAGCTAACTCATAACTCAGAACTTGAATTAAGAATCAGGAATCAAGAATAATGAACAATAAGGCATTTACATTAATAGAACTCCTAGTAGTAATAGCCATCTTAGCCGTATTAGCAGTAGCAGTCACCCTCATCCTTAATCCAGCAGAACTAATAAGACAAGGAAGAGACTCCATCAGGCTTTCAGACCTGGCAACCATAAACAAAGCCTTAGGTTTATACCAAACAGACCAGATTGCCAAATGGATGGGAACGTCAACCATAGTATATACCTCCCTTCCTGACACAGATTCAACATGTTCTTCATATGGCCTTCCATCCCTTCCATCAGGATGGACATATAACTGTGAAACTACCACCACCTACACCAATGTTGACGGAACAGGCTGGCTTCCAGTCAATTTCACCTCAATGTCCTTTTCATCGCCTCTAGCCAGACTTCCTGTTGACCCTGTAAACAACGCCACTTCCTCAAAGTATTATACCTACGTAACAGGAGGAAGCTGGGAGCTTTCCGCAGTGATGGAAGCAGTCAGCAACAAGCTTGGAGGAGATAACGACAGAGTATCAGGAGATGGAGGAGAATATGCAGATATATATGAAACAGGAACCAACCTTGAGCTTCTTCCTGTTAACCGCAATCCCAACCTTGTTGGATATTGGAAGTTTGACGAAGGAACAGGCACGAATGCATATGACGCTTCAGGGAATGGTAATGATGGGACGCTTGTTAACACCCCAACTTGGACAACAGATGCTAAAAAAGGAGACTATGCTTTGGAGTTTGATGAAGTGGAATCGGACTATGTTGATTGTGGGTATGATGATAGTTTGGATATTACTAATGCATTAACACTTTCTGTCTGGGTTTACCCAACAAATATTACCTTGAGTACTGACAATAATGGAGGTGTAGGTAAGAGCACAACTTATGGATTTCGGTTTTATTATGATGATTTAGAGTTTAACACTTTGCATTCAGGTGTGAGAAGTGCTTCTCCAGGTATTCAAAACCTGCAAGACAATATTTGGCATCATATTGTTTTAACTTTCGGGTCAGGTATTAAAAAAACTTATTTAAATGGTGTTTTAAGGGGGACTAATGATATAGGTTCTGACATTGATAGTAATTCTGCGACCCACTTTAAAATCGGGAGGGGTGCCTGGGGATACCTTCCTGGCATTATCGATGAAGTAAGAATTTATTCTCGCGCCTTATCAGCAGCAGAGATAGAAGCAATGTATAATAGCTACTAAGTCGGTATGATGTATTACGTAGTATGTAGTATGTATAACTCAGAATTCAAAACTCAAAGCCTCCAACATAAAAACCAATCAGGGGGTGTTCGACACCCCCTAGTTGTTTAACGGGAAGTTGGGGAATTATTTAAAAAATGTTAATTAAAATTAAAGTTTTTCCGAATTCAAAAGAAGAGGAAGTGATTAGAAAATCAGAAGATAGTTTTGAAGTTAAGGTTAGAGCCAAACCAATAAGAGGTTTGGCGAATAGGGCAGTGATTGATGCTTTGTCTTTGTATTTTAAAATTCCGCCATCGAGGATAAGGTTGGTCAGGGGATTTAGAGAGAGAAATAAAATATTTGAAATTATTATTTAGGATTTGGGAGTATTATAGAAATAAGTTATAATAGTGGGAATGGTAAAAGACTTTTCAATTTTAATAGGGGGAGCGGCGGGAGAAGGAAGCAGGAAAGCCGGGTTGGTGATAGCCAAATTATTTTCAAGTTTGGGTTATAAAATTTTTATTTACGATGAGTATCAATCTTTGATTAGGGGCGGCCATAATTTTTCTCAAATTAGAGCTTCCCGGAAAAAACCTTTATCTCATAGAAAAGAGATAGATTTTCTTTTGTGCTTGGACCAAAACACTCTTAAAAAGCATCAGAAAGATTTAAACAAAGACGGTTTGATTGTTTACAACAGCGATAAAGTTTCAAAACCTTCTAAAAAAGGAGTCGGGGTGCCTGTGAAAACAATCATTAAGGAAAATGGAGGGAAATCGATGATGGAAAACGTTGCTCTTGTCGCGGGATTTGCAAAAGCAGCCGGGTTTGATTGGGAAATCTTTGAGAAAGTTTTAAGGGAAGAGTTTGAAAAGTATAAAACATTAAACTTGAAAGTGGCTAAAGCGAGTTTTGAAGGAACTCAAAATTTGGTTAAAGTTAAAAAATTAAATCAAAAACCTTTACCTATTTTGACTGGCAACGAAGCCCTTTCTTTAGGGGCGGTTAAAGCCGGTCTTGATTTTTACATCGCTTATCCCATGACTCCGGCTACCGGAATCCTGCATTATTTAGCGAAACACAAAGAAGATTTTGGTGTTGCCGTAGCCCAGCTGGAAAATGAAGTAGGGGTTATAAACGCAGCTATTGGAGCGGCTTATACCGGGGCTAGAACTATGGTTGGAACTTCTGGCGGGGGGTTTGCTCTAATGGTGGAGGGGTTTAGTTTAGCCGCCCAGAATGAAACTCCTTTGGTTGTGATAGAGAGCCAGAGAATGTCTCCTGCCAGCGGAGTGCCAACTTATAATGGCCAGGGAGATTTACTTTTTGCCTTAAGTGCCGGACATGGAGATATAGTAAGGTTTGTTATCGCTCCCGGCGATGCTGACGAGGCTTGTTTCTGGGCCGGGGAAATTTTAAATCTTTCTTGGAAATTTCAAACTCCTTCAATTTTGTTAATGGATAAAGAAATTTCTGAAAGTACGTTTAGTTTTGATAAGGATGTTTTAAACAAAATTAAGCGTGAAAAACCTTTGCTTTGGAATAAAAAGGGAAAGTATTTAAGATACAAAGATACAAAGAACGGAATTTCTCCTCTTGCTTTTCCCGGAGAGAAAAATGTTGTTTTAAAAGCGAATAGCTATGAACACGATGAATTTGGTATTACAGTGGAAGATGAAAAGAGCGTAGAGAAGATGCAGAACAAAAGGTTAAGAAAATTTAAAGAAATGGAAAAAGAAGTGGATAAATTGGAAGCGGTTAAAGTTTACGGGAAGAAAACAGCAAAAGAAGCTATTATTGCCTGGGGTTCTACCAAGGGTCCCGCCAAAGAAGCAGCGGAAGCTTTAGGAATTAAAATGATACAGCCTGTTATTTTAGAACCCTTTCCGGAAAAACAACTAAAGAAAGCTTTGAGGGGAGTGAAAAGATTAATCTCAGTAGAAACTAACGGTTTAGGCCAGCTTGGGCTGGTTTTAAAAAGCCAAGGTATAAAAGTAGATGACCAGATTTTAAAGTATAACTCCAGGCCGTTTCTTTCAAAGGAGATAGAAGAAAAGATGAGAGAATTTTAAATTTAAAATTAATTTATCATTTAAAATTATGAAATTAGAAACTTACGCTGAAAATACCTGGTGTCCCGGTTGCGGCAATTTTGGAATTTTAGCCGCCTTTAAACAGGCCGTTTCTTCTTTAATAGAAAAAGGTGTATCAAAAGAGGATATAGTGGTAGTTTCCGGAATTGGCTGCGGTTCAAAGATTATTGATTATTTAAATCTGAATACTTTCTCTTCGCTACATGGTAGGCCAATTATTTCAGCCGAAGGAATAAAATTAGGAAATCCAAATCTTAAAGTCATAGTTTCTATCGGAGACGGCGGATGTTATAACGAAGGGATTTCCCATTTAATTCACGCCGCCAAAAGGAATATTGATATTACCGTTTTAGTTCATAATAATAGGAACTTTGCCTTGACCGCCAGTCAGTTCACAGCTACCTCTCCCAAAGGTTTTAAAGGAAAATCTACTCCTCGCGGGAGCGTGGAGGAGCCATTCGATCCTTTGAAAATAATGTTGGCTTCTAATGCCACTTTCATAGCCCGAGGATATTCCGCAAAAATAAGTCATCTTAAAAACTTAATTCTTCAAGGGGTTGAACATGAAGGTTTTTCTTTTATTGATATTCTTCAACCCTGCATAACATTTTTTGACACTTATCAGTTTTACAACGAGCGGGTTTTTGAGATGAAATCTAAAAGTTTAACATCGGAAACAGAAGCTCTAAGAAAAATTAACCAATGGAAATATGTAAAGGAAGAAATAAAAATTCCTATCGGTGTTTTTTACAAGGTTCAAAAACCAACCTACGAGAAACAGTTGCTAAAAGGTCTAATTCCTTCAAAAAGAAAGAAAGAAGTTAAGATAATGATATAGTAATATAGCGATAGTATGATAAATATATCTAAAAATAAATGTGTCGGTTGTAGAATTTGTAAAAGCACTTGCCCGGAGGGGATAGAGATATTGGACGGAAGGGCGAGAGTAAAAGACCAAAACGCAGATTGCCTGAAAAAAGCCATAATGGTTTGTCCTCAAGGAGCGATAAAAGAGATTAAGCAGAATCTACTATTTGCTATTGGAACAGATGATAACAGAACAATAAAATCTGACGATGATGTAGGAATGTCGAAATATTTTCAGGTGTGGAAATATTCAGACGGGAATTTAGCGTTTCAGGAAAAAAAGGAAAATCTTAAATATAGAGAAGACGAGACGAGAATCCACGGGGATCCCGGTAAAGCTGAGGCAACAACGTCTGTTCTAACAGGCATAGATGTTATAGTGGGGAAAATATACGGTCCTAACATTATTAGAATGAGGAATAAGTTTGTTTGTGCTGTAATCAGAGAGCCAGAAATTAAAAAAGCGATAGAAATAATTAAAGACAATATTAATGAAATAGTTGAAGAGTATAATAAAAAGGAAAGAACCGGAATAGTTTTAAATTAATTAAATTAAAAACCTAATAAAATATAATCATGTATAGAGTAAACAAACAAAAATGCACCGGGTGCCGAGTTTGCACTCAAAAATGCCCTGGAGCGACAAGAATAGGGGATGACGGGAAAGCGGAAGTTATTGACCAAGAAAAACTTGAGGAATGCGGAGGGGAAAGCCTTTGTCCTTTTGGAGCAATAGAGAAAACAGGTGAAGAAGAATCTGAAACAGGATCTCCCTCACAATCAATATCTCAAAACTCTCCTCCGCCATCCAGTGGAAGAGGAATGGGAAGAAATATGGGAAGAGGAATGGGCGCAGGTAGCGGGAGAGGGCTTAGTAAAGGACCTCAAGATGGTAGAGGCAGAGGTGGAGGCAGAGGTGGAATATGAAAAATTTAGATTCTATTTTTCATCCTAAAAAAATAGCTGTGGTTGGCGCTAGTGATAGAAAAGGCAGTGTTGGTTACGGTATCTTTTATAACCTAAACTCCAATTTTGAAGGGGAGGTTTATCCTGTTAATCCCAAGTGGGAGAAAGTGCAAGGAAAGAAAGCTTATCCCTCGGTGAAACAAATCCCGGGGGAAATTGATTTGGGAGTGATAGCCGTGCCGGCTTCAATTGTGCCTAAGGTGGTTCGGGAATGTGGAGAGAAAGGGATTAAAGGATGCATTGTAATCACTTCGGGATTTGGAGAAACGGGCGGAGAAGGAAAAAAACGGGAAGAGGAAATTAAAAAGATAGCGGATGAATTTGATATTACTTTAGTGGGTCCTAACTGTTTAGGGGTAATAAATACAGAAAACAATCTCAATGCCAGCTTTTCCGCGCAAATGCCTAAGGAAGGCAATATTGTAATTTTGTCTCAGAGCGGAGCGTTAGGTTCGGCTATTATTGAATGGTCTTTGAAACAGAATATAGGAATAAAATCTTTTGTTTCGGTAGGTTCTATGTTAAACGTGGATTTCTCGGACCTTATTCAGTATTTTGGAGAAGATTCGAAAACCGGGAGCATTGTAATATACATGGAAGAAATTAAACACGGTGAAAAATTTATCAAAGCGGCTCGAAAATTTGTGAAGAAAAAACCCATTGTGGTTCTTAAAGCCGGCCGGACGGAAGAGGGCAAAAAAGCGGCTGTTTCCCACACCGGCGCTTTATCCGGAGAAAAGGAAGTATATGAAGCGGTGTTTAGGGAGGTGGGAATTTTACCAATAAAAGAGACCAGCGAGCTCTTCGGTTGTCTGCGGGCTTTGGAATCCAGTAATTTACCAAAAGGGGACAGGCTGGCTATCGTAACCAACGCCGGTGGCGTCGGGGTAATGGCCGTAGACACGATTCAAAGTGAGGGAGCTAAAGTAGCGGAGCTTTCCAAAGAAACCATTGATGAGTTGGACAAAAAACTGCCTTCGGCTTGGAGCGGACGCAATCCCGTGGATATTTTAGGAGACGCTTCACCCGAGACTTTTCGAGTAGCGATAGAGAAATGCATAGAAGATAAAAATGTTGACGGGTTGCTGGTTTTGTTTACTCCCCAATACGGCAGTCAGCCTAAGGAGACAGCTCAGACGGTGGCTGTTTTGAGTAAGAAATATGACAAGCCGATTTTTTCTTCCTGGGTGGGGCTTTATGGTATAGATGAAAGCAGTCAAATTTTTAGCAAATATAATATTCCTAATTTTCCAACTCCGGAGGAAGCGGTAAGGGCATTTATTAAAATCAGTTCTTATAAGCGAAGCTTGCGAACGCAGCATTCGGAAAAGATAGAAAAGCAAGTTTTCAATCCTTTCCTCACTTGCGTCCATAAAAAAAACACAGAGTTATTGGAAGAAGAGCCTGGAGGAAGGGTTGTAAACGTTGGTTCTAACCAAGAGAAATTAAGCAAAAAAGGCAAAGAAGATATTTTATCAGAATTAAAATCCAAACAGTTTCTTGAAAAATACGGGATACCGGTAGTGCAAACTTATTTCGCCGAGAATTCAGAAGAAGCTGTGGAAAAAGCGGAAAAAATTGGATTTCCCGTGATAATGAAAATTCAATCCCCGAATCTCACTCACAAAACTGAAGCGGGCGGAGTGATTCATTCTTTAAATTCAAAGGAGGAAGTTAAACAGGCGTTTGAGAAAATAATGGGGAATGTTAAAAAACTTCACCCCTCCGCTTTAATAGAAGGCGTTTCCGTGCAAGAAATGATTCAAAATGTTGATTATGAATTAATTCTCGGCAGTAAGCGAGACCCGAATTTTGGACCAATGATTTTATTTGGACGCGGAGGCGTTGAGGTTGAAATTTATAAAGACAGAGCGTTAGGTTTACTTCCGTTAAACAGAACTATGGCGAGAAAAATTATGGAAGACACTAAAATATTTAAATTTTTAGAACAAGGTTATAAAAATAAGAAGCCCGCTGATATTAAATTATTAGAAGATGTATTACTTAAGTTTTCATATTTAATTCTGGATTCTCCGGAGATTAAAGAAATAGATATTAATCCTTTGGCTGTTTGCGATGGTAAACCTATTGCTTTAGACGCCCGAATAATTTTGTGAAGGCAACCACTTTCGGATTTGATATAATAACAACATGGTGAAGGAAAAGCTTTGGCACAATTTATCTTGGGAAGAGGTAGTGGAGAAAACCGGCTCGGATGCCGAATGGGGCTTGTCTGAAAAAGAAGTAGAAACCAGGCAACAAAAGTTTGGTCCTAACAAAATTATAAAACAGAGACCCCGCTCTCCCTTTAAGACTCTTTTGGAACAATTCAAGAGCCCTTTGATTTATATTCTATTGGTAGTGGGATTGGTGGTGTTATTTATAGAAGATTACCCTCAAAATCTTATTGAGGGCGGTTTTGTTTTTGCGGCGGTGATAATAAATGCCGTTTTCGGTTTTTGGAAGGAACACAAGGCTTCCAAAACCTTTCAGAAGTTGGAAGAAGTTTTAAAAACCAAGGCTATTGTTGTTAGAAATGGCCATAAGAAAGAAGTTTTTCAAGAAGAAATAGTAGTGGGAGATATTATTGTTCTTAATCCCGGAGACAAAGTTCCGGCTGACGGGAGATTATTTGAAGTTAAAGACCTCAAAATTTCAGAAGCGGCTTTAACCGGAGAATGGCTGCCGGGTATAAAGGAATCTGGGGTTTTGAAAAAAGACACTTCTTTAGCTGATCGGGATAATATGGTTTACGCGGGTTCTCTAATAGAAAACGGAGAGGGCAGGGCGGTAATTACCGCTATTGGAGGAGAGACCGAAATGGGCAGAATCGCCTTGTTGGTAAAGGAAGCCAAAAAAGGAAAAACTCCCTTACAAAAGAAACTTGACCGTTTTGGAAAGACAATCAGCGTGGTAATAGTTTGTATGGCTTTTTTTATTTTTATCGGAGGGATAATTAGACAGCAGAATCCCATAGAAATGTTTGAAACCGCAGCCGCCATTGCCGTAGGGGGAATTCCCGAAGCTTTGCCGATAATAATGACTTTGATTTTAGCTATTGGAATGGAAAGATTGGCTCGGAACAAAGGATTATTAAAGCAATTGGCTTCAGTAGAAACTCTGGGTTCAACTTCGGTAATTTGTTGCGATAAAACTAAAACCTTAACACAGGGCAGAATGGACGCCGACAGAGTCATAACTTCGGAGGAGGATTTTAAAATTGGTTTCCAGAGCAAGAATCCGGTTTATCTTTCGGTTTTGAGAATCGCCGCCTTGAATAATGAAGCGTTTGTGGAAAATCCCGATAAGTCTCCAAAAAATTGGAAAGTTGTCGGCAGTCCAACTGATAAAGCTTTACTTTTAGCCGGAGAGAAAAGTGGGTTTTTAAAACCTGACCTGGAAGAAAATTTCTCTTTAAGCCAAAAGCTTCCCTTTAGTTCTTCCCGGGGGTATCAAGCCGGTATATATCAGAATGAAGGGGAGTTTTTCCTTTATATTTCCGGAACTCCAGAACGACTTTTGGAATTAGCAAAAAAAGTTCAGCTGAAGGATGGAGAAAGAGAATTTACTTCAGAAATATCCGACGATTTTAAACAGAAGCTCCAGAAACTAACCCGGCAGGGCCGGAGGGTTATCGGCGTGGGATATAAAAAAATAGAACCGCGGGAGAAAAACAGAAAGATTGAGGAGTTGATTAAAGATATTACTTTCAGCGGATTTATTAGTTTGAAAGATCCTTTGCGGCCGGACGTAAAAGAGGTAATGAAGATTTGTCAGAAAGCGGGATTGAAACTGATAATTATTACCGGCGACCATAGAAACACAGCTGAAGCTGTTGCCCTGGAAATAGGCTTAAAGATAAAGGAAGAAAATATTTTAGAGGGGAAAGAACTGAATGAAATGTCGGACGAGGAGTTGCGGGAGAAAGTGAAACAGATAAAAATTTATGCTCGGGCGGAACCGAAGCATAAGATAAGAATTGTTCAGGCCTGGCAGAGGAACAATCAAGTGGTAGCTATGACCGGTGACGGAGTAAATGACGCGCCGGCTCTGAAAAAAGCCGATATTGGGATAGCTTTAGGTTCGGGGACGGAAGTAGCTAAAGAAACTTCTGATTTAGTTTTATTAGACGATAGTTTTAAGATAATCGTTAAGGCCATAGAAAGAGGAAGAACTATATTGGATAATTTAAGGAAAGCGGTAAGTTATGTTTTAGCCGACTCTTTTACTACGGTGATTTTGGTCGGCACAAGCGTGATATTAGGTTGGCCTTTGCCTATTCTTTGGGTTCAGATTTTATGGAATAATGTTGTTGAAGATACCCTTCCCAATGTAGCTTACGCTTTTGAGCCTAAGGAAAAAGGGGTAATGGAAAGGAAGCCCGACTCTCCTGAAACTCCCTTGCTGACCAAAGAGATGAAGTTTCTAATTTTTGTTACCGGTTTGATTGACGAATTTTTAATTCTAATCTTGTTTTGGATTTTATGGGGGAAGATGGGTTTGGGTTTGGATTATGTTAGGACCATGGTATTCGGAGCGATTTGTTTGGATACCGCTTTTGTAATTTACTGTTACAAGAATTTAAAAGAGAATATTTGGAATATAAATATTCTTAGTAATAAATTTTTACTTTACGCTTCCGCTGCGGTTTTTCTTACTTTTGCCGCCGCAATTTACCTCCCACCCTTGCAGATTCTTTTACACACCGTTCCTTTGGGGATTTGGAGCTGGCTTATCTTAATCGGAATGGGGATTTTGAGTATGTTTTTAATTGAAATTACCAAATGGTTTTTCATTGTAAAAGACAAAAAATCTAAGGTTGCAAATTCTTTGAATTTGGCTACAGGGGAATAAAAACCGCCCCGGGAGGAGGCGGTTTTACTATACTTTGGTTACTTTAGGCTTCACTATACTTCGTATAAAGCTCAGTCCGTCTCCGCTGTTTGAACACAAACAGTTGCGTTCTCACTACGCTTCGACTTCAACGTTTACAACGTTTATCTTTTTCTTTTTGCCGTCAAATCCTTCTTTTCTTTTTTTAGTAAAGACAACAGCGCCTTCGGTTATTGCATATAGAGTATCGTCTCTGCCGCGCCGGACGTTCTTGCCCGGGTGGAATTTAGTGCCGCGCTGGCGGACGATAATGCTGCCGGCTTTAGTGCGCTGACCGGCAAAAAGTTTAACACCTAATCGTTTTGATTTGGATTCGTTACCTCCTTTATATCCACCTTTTTGTTTTACGTGAGCCATAGATTAATAAGTAGT
>Ga0307991_1002403_pt1 | contig 12694 bp, 10 predicted proteins | sample EllFjometagen131_FD_203146 | JGI IMG/M metagenome (GOLD analysis project Ga0307991, IMG submission 203146) | Marine microbial communities from Ellis Fjord, Antarctic Ocean - #131 | ecosystem: Environmental > Aquatic > Marine > Unclassified | place: Southern Ocean | collected 2014-10-08 | reverse complement strand
TGTATTGTTATAATTAACTCTGATTTATATAGAAGTCACTGAAGTGACTACACACCGTTCGTATTTTATAGTTACCCCCTAAATGAATTTAGGGGTTAATAAGAATGGTTGCATTTAACCTTGTAATCCAGCATTGGGTTTAATTCCGGGGGGGATGTCAGTTACTCTTTACTCCTGACTCTTGACTCTTTACTCTTCACTTTTCACTCATCATAAAAGATATCTTCTTCAAGCCCTGTATAAAGATTAAATCTTCCACCCCGGGTAAAACCCATTAGAAAAGTTTTATATTCCCAGCCCAGACGTATTGCCTCAGAAGTAACTGCCGATTGTGATACTATGAGCGGAATTCCCAGCCTTACGCATTTCTTGACGATCTCGGATGATATCCTGCCACTGCAGATCAGATAATAATCCGCCAGATCACTATGCCCCATCTGTGCCATCCCAGCAACTTTATCCACAGCATTATGCCTGCCAATATCCTCTGCAAAATACACAATCTCATCATTTTTCACAAGCCCGGCACTATGTACCCCTCCAGTTTGCTTAAATAGAGCTGAGTCCTGCTGAAATTTGCGCATTTGCTGCAATATTCTCTCAGGATTAATTTTCATCTTAAAAAAAGCATTTCTGCTCCCTGATATCGCAGAGGATAATGTAGAACCGCAGCCAGAAGTTTTTTCACCAGTCAAAAAGAAACTTTGTATTCTCTCTTCCGGAATATCTAGTTTGAAATTGATCAGGTTTTCTGCTGGAATATATTCACTATCAAGTATTTCTTTTTGACTTAGCAGCAAGCCTTCTGAAAACAAAAATCCTAATGCCAGAGCCGGCAAATTCTCTGGCAAACAGGCTATTGCGACCAGTCTGAAATCATTTACATTGATGGTGAAAGATATTTCACGCACCACAAGATCGGTAAGCATTTCAAACCTGCCATTGTGGTATTTCTTTATTTCCTTTAATGCCCTTTTCTCATCCATATTAACCTCATCTTTAGTAAGCCAATTCAAATAAATACACGTTATCAGGCAACAATTAAGTATTCAGACTCTCATTTTCTTTAACCTGACAACCCTTTAGTCAGCCATAAATTATGACTAAAATTTCAATTTCTTACAAAAATCATAGGTTATTATATATTTCACTTGACGATAGAATTTTGCTTTTCCAATTAGTTTCTTAGAAATAAAAGGAATAGGAGTGAAAAATATATAACTGAAAGTAATAAAAAATAAGATTATCTCCTTCATTATTTTCCTGAAAAAATAGTATGTTTTTCAGGAAAAGCGACTATATTTTTCTCCAAGTTTATCTGCTGAACATCCCCCCCTCCAATGAAGAAATTCGGAATATTACCTGTTTGAAATAATAGTTATTATTCTATCCCGGAGCTATCAGGTTTATCCTTTTTCACATAACGTCCCAACACAAAGCCGATGATGATACCCACCAGCAGTGTTAGCGGGAATAATATTATTCTGGACATACTAATTGTCCAGAAAAGCAATCGCAGTTCCACTACCTGTGTATTTTGAAAGAGAATAATCAAAAATAATGCTATCAGCACTAATATAATTATAGTTTTAGCTTTCATAGATCCTCCTATTTTAGCTTGAATTTCCAGAATACATCAACACCAGTCGATTTATCATCTCCGCGGGTTGCCTGTACAGAAATATATTTATTCATCTCATATTCCAAAGATACCTCATCTGGTACTATCTCAGAAGACTGGTCAAGTGAAAACTCTTTTTTGTAATTTATGAACAGGTCATTGGTGATGTATTTTCCTACCACAATTGCTGCCTGCTTCCAGTTTTCACCTCCAGAAAATTCTACTACATCCAGATTCAGTTTCTTGCCTATTTCTTCAGCAAGTTTATTACCAATTGTTTTAGAAAGCATACTTAATGCCAGATCAGATTCTGTCTGCCTTGCCACTTCAGATTTCTCTCCCTGGCTGATCTCACTATTGCTTTTTCCAAATAACAGATATGATATGGCATCACTCTCACTAATTCCTTCATCATCCAGATAAAAGTTTATTACAGGAGTATTTACATCTCCAGTGATCTGCAGTTTCAATGTACGTTTATTCCTGTATATATCCCTGAAAACGTGACTGATTTTCAAATCAAGCATCGCATTTAATTCTGACCCGCCATTAAAGGTAACTGTTCCTCCCTTAAGATCAAACTTCTTACCATAAAGATCATACTTACCTCGCAAAGTACTCACAGTGCCATAAATCTCAAAATACTTACTTTTCTTAATCACCCGCAGGTCTCCAGATATTTCCACATTCATATCTTTATTTCGTATCCAGGTATTTCTGGGGATAGTTATCTTCATTTCACCAGTTAAATTCTTGATCAGATCAGGTTGAGTTTTCTTTTTCTTTTTAACCGATGTAACGGTTTGATCAATATCTTTGTAAGAAGCCTGCACCAGCAATGGTGAATTAATGTCCACTTTACTTTTGCTGCCACCTGGAAGTGCATCCAGATCAATTATTGCCTTGGGAATATTCAGATAGCCGCTATATACCAGTTTTTCAGGTGAACCAGTAAGTTTTATATCAGAATTAAGTTTCACCTGCAATTCGCGTTTATCTGTTAAGCTGAAATTATCAGCCAGTAATCTCATATCAATGGTTTTAATACCTTCTGAAAGAGGACTTTCTACTTCAGCTTCTCCTGAGAACTTCAAATATCCCTCGCTTCCAGCAAGATACAATTCTTCCAGCTCTAAGTTTCTTTGCTGGAAAGCTGCTTTCAAGCGGATTTCTGGATAATTTATCCCATACTGCGGGATTGATATATTTCCCCGTTCAAGCTTTATATTTCCGTTTAATTCCGGGTCAGATAGATTGTTTCTCAAATGTAGATCCACGCCTAATAAACCATTAAGCTCTTTGATCTGCTTAAATGATTCCTTCAGTAAGCTGATATCAAAATCTGATATCAGTAAATCAGCTTCCAACTGCTCATTTGATGGAATCATTTCCCCATTCTCAGAATTTAAGTATATTGGAAGTTTTGCAGAACCGCTAATAAGAGTTTTCTTATCCTTATCCAAAATAAAAACAATATCTACCTTATCCTCTTTCAGATCAGCATTTATCTGTATATTCCCAGGTTGAACATCACCCCAGGCAAGATCAGTAAGTTGCATCTCAGCGGAAATATCCGGCTGACTTATATTCCCTCCCACCTCTGCTTTCAGGTTAAAAATGCCTGCGATTTGTGAAGACAATAATCCCAAACTATTCAACAGTTCCAGATCAAAATCCTGTATATCCAGAGATAACTGCTGAGTGCCTGTAGGTGCAATAGTGCCATCAATCATCAAACTTCCCTTGCCAATAGCTAATTGCAGATCATTTATCTGGTAGTAATTCTCTCCAATCAGTATCCTGGCATTAGAATGCTCAGAATTTACCTGAAGACCATCATATTCTGCATTTAGAACGGGTAATTCAATAGTTATTATTGAATCTATAAATACCCCTGATTCCAGATGGACTATTAGTTTTTCTGCTCCCACATCAAGCTCAATTTGTTGCTGCTTTTCATCTCCAGTACTATGCAGAGCAATACTATCAATCGCAAGATCACCTGACTTGAAATCTTTCAAGTCTAATTTGGTATCAATAGTGTTTTTCAGATCACTATCTAAATCTATCTCACCCGACATCTCACCCAGTGAGAACTCATTATAAAACAAATCCTTCATGCTCAAAGTGACATTCGCCTTATAACTTTTATTATTTATTATGATATTACCCTTAATATCCCCACTACCATCCAGAGTTTCAGCGTTTACGAACTTACTCATAGACTGTAAATCCATCACAATCAGGGTAAAATCAAGATCATGTTTTCCGTTTACATTACCATCAGCATTCAGTATAAGCTTAGCAACAGGATTTACTACCTGCAGGTCTTCGATAACATATTCACCTTTTTCATAATGAATATCTGCCTTTAGCGTATTTATTTCCATTCCCATTATCGTAGAATGTTCACCATTAATTTTCAGGTCAGCAGTTAGCAACTCAGGATCTCTCCCCTTTCCCGTCACTTCAAATCCCAGATTCAGATCAGAATGCAGTGTATCATTCTGCACAAGTTCTGCCAGGTCAATACCTTCCAGGTTACCCTGCAGATGATAGCTGACCTCATCAAATATATTTTTTGCTGCTCCCGAAATATTGATCTTGCCAAAATCTCCCCAGATATTTGTGTCAAAATCTGCTGAATTTCCTGATTTATGCCCCGTCAAAGTTATCTCGTTTACTTTGCGATCTCCCATATAACTGGGTTTCACATTGAGCTGAAAATCCATTTTCGCTTTTTCCAGTTCAATTCCCTTTCCCTTCATAGTTAAATTCAGATTTATGTCTGAGTCATATTGAGCATCTGCCAGCCAGTGATTTCCATCTAAATGCTCTATAGCCAGTCTTAATTCATAATCTGGACTTCCAAATACAGAATTCACTGTTCCCTTCATATTTAACTTCTGATCAGCTTCGTTCATTTTCAGATTAAAATTCGCTATCTGATTCTTAAGTGTTAGTTCAATATCTATTTCCGGTAACATCTTGATATCTTCCTGCTGAATAAAACCAGAGAATTCTGTTAAATTCAAAGAGTCACTGTTAATATCAATATATCCATTTTCTAAATCATCAAGATCAATTTCAGCTCCCAGAGTTATCAGGTTTTCGGCTGTCCTGATCTGCATATTATCCAGCATTACTTTATTATTCTCCAGTCGCGCTATAAAATCCAGATTTTCTAACTTTAGATCAGGCTCATGACTGTTAAAACTGAATTTATCCAGATTGATGTAGCTTTCATCCTGAGAATATTTTCCGGCAAAATGCAGCATAATATCAGATATACGAGAAGAATTTATCTTGATCTCACTATTTCTTAAGCTGAAATCATCTAATACAATTTCCCAGTTAGAATTTTTAGGTTTATTTTTCGGTTTTTCTTTTTTATCTACTGCCGGCAGTATTGTCATCAGGTTCCATTTGCCTTCAGCATCCTGCCGCAAGGCCAGATTTAGTTCATCAAATAATATCTTGCTTATTGTTATCCGATTGGACATAATACCTTTCAGAGAATAATGAATCCTGAATTCCTTAAGGCTCAGGATATTTTCACCATCTTGACTGATACTAACACCTTGCAGGGAAAGTGAACTGAGATAATTCATTTCTATCCGCTGGATACTTAGCTCAGCATTCTGCAGCCTGCCATTTACATTTGCCATTATTAGATCAGTAATCAAGTTCTTTATCGGTCGTGTCTGGATAAGGATCACAACTATCACTAATATTACTAATATTATCAGTAAAGTCCTACCCGTAATTTTTAAGAATTTACGCATCAGAATGCCTGCCCGATATTCAAATGAAGCTGAATCTGCTTATCAGTGCTCCACAATGGCTGTGCTGCATCAAATCGTATTGGTCCGATGGGAGTATCTATCCTGATACCCAATCCCGCAGAATATTTCATATCACTTAGATCATATTCATCATATCCTGCCCACACATTTCCAGCATCGCAAAATATTACACCAGATAACATCCGCCAGAGATGCTGTCTCCATTCTGCGGAGAATTCCAGATAACTCTCTCCTCCCAGGGCTATCCCTTCATCGCTTTGAGGTCCCACCTCTCCGCGTGCCCAACCTCGGATGGAATTGCTGCCTCCAGCAAAAAAACGCTCATCTATTGGTGTGGTATCATCTCCCCAGATTGGTTTCATAATTCCAGCTTTCACTTTTCCTGCTATAACGGCACCTTCAAATATCTCATTATATTTTCTCAAATCTATCAAGCCCTGCAGATAATGATATTTACTGCCCAGCTTAAGCCCGGATAGAGTGGTCACAAATGATGCTGAATAACCTCTTAATGGTGAAAAAGTGGGACTGGAATCATCTATTGAAATACCTGCTGAAATGCTCGATTTATTATAATTATCCTGGGTTACATTCAGTAATTCATCAGTTATATCACTATCAATCTTTAGATCATCCCGCTCAAATTTATATTTGATGAAGGTATTGGTGATATTAGTTAAATTCTTTCGTAAAGTTGTGCTGAACCCATATTTCTGCAGATCATAAGATTCTTCATGCTCCTTGATAAGAAAGGGATTGATGCTGATGCTGCCCTGTGGATTGATAAAGGAAGGCTGAGTGAAATCCAGACTGAAATGATAAGGCTCAAGATATGAATATTTAGCAAAAAAAGTTGCCCGTCTCGCTCCACCCAGAAATCCCAGCTTTTCCACTTTCAATGATAACCGGAATCTATCTTCAAGTCCATAACCAACCCCGGTTTTTACCGACCAGTAAGGTAATTCTTTCACCAGGATTTCCATGGGTACCTTATTATCCTCTATTTCACTCAGCATTGATTTAATTGTCACGAACTGGAACATCCCCAGATTCTGGATACGCTGCTGCGTCTTTTGAGTTTTTCGCAGGTCATAGCGCTCATTTTCAGAGAATGTGATCTGCTTAAGTATCACCGATTCCGCCAGCTTCTCATTCCCCTGCACCCTGATCTCTCCAAAATTGCAGAACTCCCCGGCATTTACGCTATATGTTACATCTGCAAATCTTTTATCCTCAGATAATTCTATAGTAAAATCAGTTTCCGGCTCCGGATATCCATTAATTCTCAAAGCAAGATTGATCTGTTTAACGCTGCTCACGATATTATTATCTTGAAAGTGGTCATCTTTCTGTGTAATAAGCTCAGTAGAAAGTTCATCAAGTAGCGATTCGAGAGCTATCTTATCTTTTGATCTATTTGTCTCGATAGTATAATTAGTATCTCTGATCAGAACCGGCTGATTTTCATTGATGATAAATTTTATCTTAATTTTATTTGCTTTCTCATTTATTTCACTCTCAGAGCTAACCTCTACTTGCAGAAATCCCGCCTGCTGATACTGCACCTTTATCTGCTTAATATCTTCTTCCAGATAGATCTCATTAAAATATGGTTGAGCTCTCCAGAAAAACACTCTGTCACCCAGACTCTGAGTCGTCAAATTCAGATTCTTCTTCAAAACCCCGGATGATAAGGTACTATTTCCCTCAAACCCGATACTCTTCAAAATGTATCCACTATCAGCCAGCATCACAAAACATGATACCAAAATAATGAAAAATATAATTTTACTATACAACTTACTCAACGTTCTGCTCAATTCTTAGATTTTTATTTGAAAATATTAGAGTTGTAGTCTTTCTATCCCAATCAAAAATATATTAAAACTATATGATTTGTTACCAGAAATAGCCAACTCAGAACCTAACAATCTAGAACCAGAAACTTTCTGATATCGCTTATTAGTTAGTTTTTTCAATTCTATATCGGGATTCTGTAAAATATCAGGTTTTCTGAATTTTTTCTTATTTTGCTGTCTTGCTATATTATTAATTCCATAAACTCTGCCAACAGCAGCTAAATCACCTAAATACCAGCTTTCTAATTCACGGCATGCTATTCTAACTAAACTCGATGGTTTACCGGCTTTTTTACAAATTTCTTTCAGATTTTGCTTGATATCATAACAATTTCCCCTATCCTGATCGCGTAGAATAACGAATAATGTATCACTTTTTAACCAGTTTCTCAATTTTCGGGGAAGCTGTTTTTCCATATCCTGTTTACCTTCAAATGCTATATAATAATACTCATGGTTTTCGGGAAGAATTCTTGGAATGAATTTTTCCAAAAAAGCCTTTGCGGATTCTTCTTCTAAAAAGAAAACTATACTACTCATCAGGGATGAACTCTACCTAAGAAACCTTGTTTCCATAAATAACCCATTAAATCACCGTCTTTCATATAAGCAGAAATCTGGGGATCATCATTAGCTCTCTTGACTATCGTAAATCCATTCTTCTTCTCAAGCCAAAATACTTCTTCTAATCGCATGGCGTTCAAAAAATCCGGTGAATGGGTTGATACAAAGACCTGATCTCCATTGAGTGAATATAATCTGAACTCTTCTGCCAATTCCATTAATAAATGGGGATATAATTGATTTTCTGGTTCTTCGACGCATAATAAAGGATGTGGTTGAGGATCAAATAGCATTACTAAATATGCAAACATTTTTATGGTACCGTCAGAAACATATTTGTCGATAAATGGATCTTGAAATGAACCATCCTGGAATTTCAACAATAATCGCCCGTCAACTGTTGTTTCTGGTTTAATTGAACTAATACCAGGAACTCTTTGTTTCATTTTTTCGATTATTTTAGAAAATATCTCCTCATAATTCTGAAATAGATTATTTGCTACTAATTGTAAATTATCTCCACTTACTGATAAATGTTCATCATATCCGGCAGCATCTTTTGTGCCACGAGCCTTATTTATATGAAAATCTGAAAGATGCCAATTTTCAATCATATTCCGAAAAGCATTCGCTGCTTTGAATTTTTGAAATTGACCTAATCCCTTAATTGCCAATATATCATCGGCTTCTAATTCACGATATTCCTTAGTGAGTTCTTCCTCCTGTTTACTAAAGTCTTCTTCATTGGTAATAGCATAACCTTTACCTGCTTGATAATCCAAAAAATGATATGGAGAACCATGAGCTCCACGTTTATACCGTAAAATCTCTCTTTTTACTATTACACTTTTGTCTTTCTCTGCAATTTCCAACAAATATGTTACTAATCGCTCTACTCCTGTAATGCTCAAGCGGAATTTGATCTCTATTATTATTGATTGACCGATACAACCTCTTGACACAAGTTCTTTAAATCCCCCTCTGCTTTGGACTGCTTTAGTTATATTAAATGTTAGACAGTGCTTTAAGAATCCAAAAACATCAAAAAGTGTTGATTTGCCTGTTCCATTTGCACCAACAAATACTGCCATAGCGGGTATATTTGTTACTTTTAACTCTTTATAACATTTATAATTTTGTAGTCTAATTTCTTCAATTCGCATTTTTCCTCCGAGACTTCCCTCTGTATTCTATACTCCAAAAGCACTCCACAAGTTTATTTGTAAAGCATTTTCCTCACATTCTCATTATAAGTAGTATTAATGTGATATTGATGCTGGATTACATTGATGGAAAAAGATTCTAATATGTGTCTCAGATATTAATAAATAATTCATACTCGCACATTCCTCTAAAAACATAATAGACTCAATAACACCCCACTAAGCTACTGACTTAAGCTACCTTGCGGATGGTTTTATCCTCCGCAATGGTGGCGACTAATTGTTTAGCTGGTTTCGCTTTTACGTCCACTTAGTCCTCTGCGTCCACTGCCCACAATCAATAACCTCTTCTCAAAGACCACACTACTCTAATTTACCTTTTCAAAGTCAACCATTACGGAGGTCAAGACCATTCGTAAGGTTTTGCCTGGGCAACATTTATCAAACAGTATTTTAAAAAAAAAGATCTCTAAGCTCAAGTATTAAATATCCGGTCTCCAGCATCTCCCAGACCCGGCAGGATATAACCATTTTCATTCAAATGATCATCTTTAGCTGCCACAAATATCTGTACATCCGGCGCTTCCTTTTCCAGCCGCTTGATCCCTTCCGGTGATGCTACTATTGCCAGAATAGTAATTCTTTCGCAGTTATGCTTTTTCAGTTCCAGCACAGCATCCACAAGAGTTCCACCTGTTGCCAGCATCGGGTCTATCAGGATCACATGCTCATCTTTCATATCTTTAGGAAGTTTATTATAATACCACACGGGCTGCAGGGTATCTTCATTGCGATACATGCCCAATATCTGCACCTGAGCACCCGGCAGTAGATACCTGGCTCCATCCAGCATCCCAATTCCAGCTCTCAAAATGGGCATGATCACGATCTTATTCTGATCAAAAACCGTAGCTGAATATTTATCACCTGTCCACATGGGAATATCCGTTTTCTCATATTCTTCACCCTTAAGCGCTTCATAAGTGAGCAATTGCGAGATCAATAGTGTGATGCGATAAAATTCTGCCGGCTCCGTTCCTGTATGACGCAACTGGTCTACCAGCGATGTCATGAAATTATTATCTATGATATTTATCATGCTACCTCCTGAACTGACTGATAAAAAAATATCTCAGCTAAAACTGGCAATAATAAAAATAATGGACAATCAAACGTAACCTGGTTTTTTGGAACTGATTTTTAAGGAGATTTGAATATGGTTGAATATTATCGCAGGTGACTTTGAATAAAAGAATCCAGACCTGGCAGGTTTGGTCATAAAGAAATAATTTCAGCTATAATGCTATAATCGCAATTGTCCTCCGGTTTGGCATTAGGCTGACTGATAAACTGGAGGTTATATAATGATCTATCTGGATAATGCTGCCACAAGCTTCCCCAAAGCACCGGGAGTAGCTGAAGCTGTCAGCAGATTTATCACTGATATCGGGGCAAATGCAGGACGCTCTTCGTATTCCACAGCCCGGCAGTCTTCACGGATCATCTATCAAACCCGCAAACTGCTGGCAAAATTACTAAATACCGATAATTCCTCTAATATCTGCTTCACAATGAATACAACTCAGGCTTTGAATATTGCCATCAAAGGCATTGTAAAGCCTGGATTCAAGGTACTCATTTCGCCCTATGAACACAATTCCGTGATGCGCCCTCTGCGTCAGCTGGAATCTCAAATCAATATCACACTTGATTTCATAAAAATAAATGATTATGATATTAACTGGCAGCATCTGAAAGACCAGCTTGAACAAAAACCTGATCTGCTCATCATCACTGCTGCTTCCAATGTAAATGGCTATTTGCTGCCTTATAATAAAATTGCCCGGATGGCTCATAAATATGATATTCCAGTGATCCTTGATGCCGCCCAGGTGCTGGGCTCAAATCCGGTTAATGCTAAGGATTTTGATATCATCTGTTTTCCCGGTCACAAGGGTTTGTTGGGTCCCATGGGTACAGGTGGCTTATATGTGTCCGATTCAATTAGCTTGCTGTCCCTGATGCCGGGTGGTACGGGCAGTCGCAGCTCCAGTGAATATCAGCCGGATGATCTGCCTGATCTGCTGGAAAGCGGGACTCCCAATCTCCCTGGTCTGGCGGGTTTGCAGGTAAGCGTGCAATTCATTCTCGATACCGGAATTGATGTGATCGCTGCCAGAAAATTGCAACTTACCAGCCAGCTAATCCAGGAACTTGCTGAAATTGACGGCATCATTATCCACAGTCCAATTGATCCTAAGTTGCAGTCAGGTGTTGTCTCATTCACTTCGCTCAAATATAGCATCTCTGATCTCGCCTGGGAATTTGATAAGGCAGATATCGCCTGCCGCATGGGTATGCATTGTGCCCCCGCAGCTCACAAACAGCTTGGCACTTATGAACAGGGAGGTACTCTCAGACTCTCTCCTGGCTATTTCAATACTCCCGCTGAAATTGATAGTGCCGTCAAACTGATCAAGGATCTGCATAAATGAGCCAACAAATAGTGATCACCTTTCACAGCACTCATTCTGCCATGGCAGCAGAAGATATATTTAAAGAGCTGAAACTCGATTTTGAGCTTATCCCCACTCCCCGCGAGATTTCCGCAGAATGCGGCTTTGCTCTGCTAATGCGTGAAATGGATAATGATGAGATAAATCTGATCTGTAATAAAAACCAGATCAAATATGATAATATCTATATGATAAAATTTACTGATGGAGGAAAAGAATATGAAAAAAGTGATTGATGTCAGGGGACTCGACTGCCCCAAACCAGTACTAAGAACTAAAAAAGCTCTGGAACAGGGAGGGTTTGATAAACTGGAAATTCTCGTTGATAATAAAGCTGCCAGAGATAACGTTAGCAGTTTTATCGAAAAGTCTGGTAATAAAATTGACAGGGTCAAGGAAACTATCGGTGATTTCACTATCTATGCCACGATAAAAAAGGCAGAAAACAAAGTACCTGAGCAGAACGAAGCTGCCACATCAGCCGGGAAAACAGTGTTCATCAGCTCAGACAGCCTGGGCATCGGTTCAGACGACCTGGGTAGAAAACTGATGAAAGCATTCACATTCACCCTCACAGAACTGGATAAGCTCCCCAATCGCCTGTTATTCATGAATTCAGGCGTCTATCTCTGCCTGAATGATAGTGATTCCCTGCCCAATCTCAAAATCCTGGCAGAACGCGGTATAGATATCCTCGTCTGCGGTACCTGCCTTAATTTCTTTGAAGTTTCAGACCAACTCGCTATCGGCAAAGTAAGCAACATGTATGACATCGCAGATCACCTTCTGAATGACCTCGGCGTAGTAAAAATCTAAGAGCAGATATAAGCATCTAAACCAATATTATCTGGCTGAATTCCCCAATTATTCAGCCAGATAAATCCCCACTTACATCCATAAAATAGTACACTTATTTAAGAATAAAAACGCGTTCATTTCACCCCATTTCACCCCCTCAAGTGCCCTAACCCCAGAACAACATAGCACTATCTCACATAAAAATGTCAGGTTTAAAGGGCAAAAAGTGGTTGCTAAAATAGGGCATAACTAATTATTAGTAAACTATTTGTAGATATTCATTGAAAAGTGTCCAGTATTCTCTTTGAAAAGTGTACCACTTTGTTAAAATTTTTTTAGCCATTCTTTGGTCTCCTTCAGTCTATAT
>Ga0307991_1002402_pt1 | contig 12697 bp, 10 predicted proteins | sample EllFjometagen131_FD_203146 | JGI IMG/M metagenome (GOLD analysis project Ga0307991, IMG submission 203146) | Marine microbial communities from Ellis Fjord, Antarctic Ocean - #131 | ecosystem: Environmental > Aquatic > Marine > Unclassified | place: Southern Ocean | collected 2014-10-08 | reverse complement strand
TCGAAGTCTAGAAGTCCTTAGTCGTCCTGCTTACTTTCCTCTTTTTCAACATTAATTTTCTATTATTTAATGCAAGGTCATTTTTAATTACATCAATGTAGAAGAAGTCCTGACTCACTTTTTTTTACTTTTCCTCGTAGAGGATATCTGCTTGTAGCAAAGGTTAACAAATTGACAGGAATATTAATAAAATTATCTTAGACTCAGATTCAGGAGGTTAATATGAAATTCGTGATATTACTTGTAATTCTTTTAGTATCTGCCCTGCTTGTGGCAGATGAACCACCGGCTCAAACAGAACCGGATAATAATGCCAATGCGGACCAGAATGATCCAGTAATGCAGGCACACCGCTTTTTTGCTGCTGATTATTTTAATAAGTGCTGGGACTATATTGATAAAATTGATCGTACCCCAGAGGATGATATAATGATGATCCATTATGCTCATGCTTCAAGGGCACACTGGGAAGCTGTAGGAAATCCTTCAAATCTTGCTGTTGGTGAATGGCAGATATCTCATGTTTATGCCATTTTAAATAAACCCCTTGAAGCTGCCACCTATGGTCAAGCCTGCCTGAATATCTGCCAGAAGAATGAATTAGAAGGCTTTAATCTGGGATTCGCCTATGAGGCTCTTGCCAGGGCAGAAGTGCTGATGGGCAATATTATCGCTGCTCAGGAATACATCGATCTTGGCAAAAAAGAAGCCGAAAAAGTAGAAGAAAAGGAAGACCGCGAATATCTCCTCAATGAACTGAATACTATTATTAAATAAAATCTCAGATTTCACATTAAAGCTGGTGAGTTTTATATAAAAATCTTAACTCAGTAGAAACGTTACAGGGATGGTTGAAAGCAATAATGATATTTTATTGAACAAAGTCAGATTTTGAAACACTTGTAACCCACAGGGAACCCACTCTGGGGGTACAGGGTGATGCTGAGGATAGAAACTGGGGCTAATTCACCTGTTTTTATTTAATTTACTATGAATTTTGAACAGATAAGTGACAAGGTAAGTAGGACTTGCACCGCTGACGGTACTCCATAAGTGGGGCGAGAACTACGAACAGTTATTAGCAGTAATTTATGACTTTTACCACAGCAATACATTTTCAGAGATTGGTTGATAGCGGTCGTTTTCTGCGCTCCACTTGGAAATACCCAGCGGTGCACGTGCACTTAGCGACTTAAATCATTTTAATTCCGGGGGGATTCCAGCTCAATTAATTGTAAATATTGACAGAAATTTAGGAAATAATTTATGTAGGGATATAAAATATAAGGAACAGAAAATGCAAAAAATATTAATAGCAATTACGATGATTTTAGTTGTTATCACACTCAATGCTCAGATAAATAATATTCCCGTGACGCGTAATCTGATGCCGGATGAACATCCTGTGGAATCATATCAGGACTATATTTCCAATTTGGTGCAGGTGGAAACTTCATATCAGGAAGTTATCAATCGCACCGGCAGGGAAAGAGGCAGTTGGCTGGTATTTGTTGAAAGCGGTTTGTATGATGATCTGGAAACAGAGCTTGCGGTGTGGAATTTTGATCTTGAGCAGGAAGGTTATAATTTGATTATAATCGATTGGGCAGGAACTTCCGCTGAAGACCTTAAGGATGTTATTATAGATTATTACAATTTATTTAATATTAGTGGAGTGTTTCTGCTGGGCAATTTGCCGGTTGCCTGGTTTGAATTATATGAAGATTGGGATGGTGATAATGTTCAGGGACCCGATGAAGAGTGGGTAGAGTTTCCAATGGATCAGTATTTTGCTGATCTGGATGGTCTTTGGGACGATCTTGATGAAGATGGGATATATGATTTGCATGAAGGTGAACTGGCAGCAGAAATAGCGATCAGTCGTTTGCGTGCGGATAATTTGAGCTATGCTGGTGATGAGGTGGAAATCCTAAGCGCCTGGTTTGAGCGTAATAACCTGTATCGGAATGGGGTTCTGGAAGACAGCGATCAGGCATTGGGGTATATAGATGATGATTGGGTTGATTGGGCATATGAATATGAGATTGCTTTGGAGCAGTGCTATCCGGCTGTAGAGATGATATATGAGGTAAACAGCACTACGGCAGATGACTATCGGATAAACAGGTGGAACGGAACTTATGAATGGATCCAGGTGCATGTACACTCAGGACCTGATGCACATTATTTCTATCAGAATTACGGGAATAATTATTATCTGGTGCATAATAATGAAATAGCACCTTATGATCCGGATGCTTTATTTTATAACCTGTTTTGCTGCTCAAATGCCAGGTTTACCCAGGCAAACAGTATGGGTAGTCTTTATGTGCTGGGTAATGATCATGGTTTGGCTTCGATAGGCTCAACCAAGACGGGCTCAATGCTGGATTTTGAGAATTTTTATGGTCCTTTGGGTAATGGGGAAGTAATGGGTGAAGCACTAAGGCAATGGTGGAATGATACTATGGTGGAATACGAATCTGGTGAGTATTCGCAATGCTATAGAAGCTGGTTTTATGGCATGGCACTGATGGGTGATCCTACTCTGGCTACAGAATATGAACCGGTCAGCGTGTTGGGAGATGTAGATTATAACGGGCAGATAGAGGCGTTTGATGCTTCCATGATCATGAGATATTGCGTGGGATATGAACCGGAAATAGCTGTTCCACTGCCCTGGGGTGCTGCCAGACGATATTTCTCTGATGTGGATGGCACAGAAGAATTGACCTCGTATGATGCTGCCTTGATCCTGCAGTATTTTGTGGGTATAATTACGGAATTCCCCGTAAATGAATAATAAATAATCATTTTCTTGAGGAGGTGATAGGATGAAGAAATTATCTGGGATACTAATAATTCTAATTTTAACAGGTTTATGCCTGGCACAGGACTCATATCAGGATTATTTGAACGATCAGAACCAGCAGCAGGAAAATTATATCAACCAGCAGAACACTGCTTTTGTCAACTATCATAATCAGCAGGATTCATTATTTATCCAATATAAGGATGATATTGAGAAATTATGGAATGAATTCAAGGAATCTACCCCCAAAGACTGGGTGAGTTATAATGAGGATTTTTCCGGTCGCAGTGAGGTTTCTTTTGAGACGGGAGAAATCAAAGTTGATGCAGTAGTGGAAAGCAATTCTGGTGAAGATGAGGAGAAAGCTCAGGAAATCATAAAAAACCAGATAGTGAGTATTTTACAGGAAAAAGACGCCACAGAAAAGCCAATTCTGGCTGATCAGGTGAAAAATCCACTTAGTTCCGGCAAAGCTATCAGTGAAAAGGATGTTAATGAACTGGCAGAACAAATTGCCAAGCAGGCAGTTAAGAAGAAAATAACCGGTTCAGATAATCAGACCAGGCTGAAATATACTATTTCTCTGGAATTGATGCCAGACCATATTCGCAAACGAGCAGAAAAATATAAACCCCTGATTGAAAACTTCTGTAAGAAATATCAGATCGATCCTCGACTGGCACTGGCGATTGCCCACACCGAGTCATATTTTAATCCCAAAGCCTATAATCGTCATGGCAATGCTTATGGCATGATGCAGATAGTACCAAAATATGCCGGAATAAATATGAATAATGTTCTCTTCCACAAAAACCAGAAACCCTCTTCCGAAGAACTCTTTAACCCGGAAACCAATTTGCACATGGGAATTGCTTATCTCCGCTGGCTGGCTGATAATAAATGGCAAAAAGTTACTAATCCGACTAATCAGACCTATTGCCTGATATGCAGTTATAATGGCGGACCGGGCACTATTTATAAAGCCATGACCGGTAAGATGAATAAGATTGGACAGGAAAAATGGGATAAAATGATCAGCGACCTCTCTACCATGGACAGCCAGAAGCTCTATAAAAAACTCCGTAAAGACGTACCCTATGAAGAAACCCGAAATTACATAGAAAAAGTGGTAGGTAAAATGAGCAATGAATATGCCATGGGGAGAAACTAAGCTATTAGATTTCCTCTGATTTTATAGTATTTTGTGGATATAATTAAGGATTTCCTGTAAATGAAGAATAAAAGTTTTTAGGATAGATAATCTGGGTTAATTTTGGTATTTTTGCAATAATTATGCAAAAACACCAAAATTAAGTTGACAATATCTTGATCAATTTATAATTTATGATCATTAATTTGAATATAAAGGAAGGGTTATGATACAGGAATTTAGTCTTAAAAATTATCTTTCAATTAAGGATACTCAAACTCTAAGTTTCGTGCCCAGAAGAAGTGATTTAAAGAATCCTACTTTTACAGCCGAAGTGGCTCCTGGAGTTAGGTTACTAAGAACTGCAATTTTGTATGGAGCTAATGCTTCCGGTAAATCAAACATTTTAAGTGGATTAGATATGTTACGCAATATAGTAATTAAAATGAGAAAGAGAGTTTCTAATACTGGTTTTATTCCCTTTCGATTCAATCAGCAATCATTGCAGTCACCGGGTGAATTTAATATCGTTTTTTACCAAAGGCAGAATAAATTCAGATATTATGTCAAATTAACCGAAACAGAAATCCTTGAAGAAGAACTTAATTACTATCAAAGCCAGAGTCCGTCACTGGTATATTACCGTAAAACTATTAGTGAGCAGGATATTATCATTGATTTTGGTAAAAGTTGCAAAATAAATGCCTCTGAAGAAGAAATGATCAGAGCCAGAGTATTATCCAATATGAGTGTTCTTAGTTCATTAGGAGAAGTATCAATACGAGATGATGTTCTTTTAAGAAGCTATAACTGGTTTTCTAAGGTATTAAAGCCGATAATTACTCCTGACACGAGGTTGAGAGATTACACTGCCGATATGATTGCTGAAAATGTTCAGTTTAAAAAACTTCTTACTGAGATGATGAAAACATCGGATTTTAATATTGCACAAATTATTTCCGAAAAAGAGTTTATTAAATTTGATCAAGATCAGGTAAATAAAATGCCAGGCGAATTACCAGAAATTTTAATAAAAAAAATTGAGGAGAATGGTGGGTTATGGAGAAAAAACTTAGGTCTTCTTCATAGTGTTATTGAAAATGGTGAAATTAATAAATATCCCTTAGAAGAAGAATTAGAGTCAAGAGGCACTTGGCGTTATTTTGGTTTAGCAGGTCCTTTATTGGAAGCTTTACGAGCCAATAAGGTGCTATTTATAGATGAATTAGATAGCTCACTTCATCCAGATTTACTTAATTTTTTTATTTCAATATTCATTGTTAATTCTAAAAGGGCTCAGTTAATAGTGACTGTACATAATAGAGAATTATTAGATGATAAAGAATTGTGTCGCTCTGATTCAATCTGGTTTACTGAAAAACAAAAAGACGGTTCTACTGAATTATATTCTGTCGCAGATATTACTGGCATTCGAAAAGATGCTTCTTATGAAGGACTTTATAAATCAGGAAAATTTGGAGCGACTCCTAATCTGGGGAGTATATATCTGGACCTTGATTATGAAGATGAAAACTAAACTTGAAAAAAGTATACCCAAAAGTAGGGGATATACAACAATTGCGGTGTTGGGAGAAGGGTTATCAGAGCACTTATATTTCAGTGATTTACGAGGGTGCGAAAAAGACAAATTTCAAAATTTAAAAGTGACATTCAAACCTGAAAAACCACCTCATAGGGGAAGAAAATGCCCTGAAATCCTGAAGGAAGCTAAGAAATTTATCAAGAGAACTGATTTTGTGTTTTGCATCCTTGATAATGATACAATTATTAACTGCCAGCAGAATTTAATAAATTATAAAAACAGCTTAAATGAGTTAAACAAGTTTTGTAGCAACTTTGGCTCAGAAACAGGGGATAAAATTAATATTTACTTATTCCCTGAAAATTTGACATCAATAGATAAAATCAACAAAAATCAGAAAGCAATATTCATACTTAAAAATATGCCTTGCCTTGAATTTTGGTATTTTTTAAATTTTAATGGAAGTGCATTATATCATGTAAAGTGTAGCAATGTAGTAAATTTATTAAAAGAAAAAAAATATCTACCAGGTTACAGTAAAACTTCAAAGTACTACAATAAGAAAATATACTCGACGCTCAAAAGCAAATTGTCAGATGCTATTACAAATGCAAAATCTATCAATGAACAACGTAGAACAGATCCTGACAGAGACTTATCCTACAGTGATTTATACATCCTTTTCCATTTTTTAGGGATTTCTTAATCTAATGTTTTTCAAGTGAGATATGAACCATTAGATTTCCTGTTATCTTATAGATTTACTGCTTATTCGTTGAGTCAGTGAGTACGGTAACATTTTGTCGGGAGAAGAAACCGGTGAAATCTCCATAACGATGGAGATATTTATTTACGATGAGAGTATTAGAAGAAGCAACTGTGAAAGTCTGCCTTAGTCCTTCTTCCGGTGAGCCAATCAATTCCACGAGGTATTCGACTCCATCATTTTTGAGTTTTTGATAGACTTCCTCAATGTTTTGGGTAACAAATGCCATGTGATGCGTTCTGGTGCCATAATTATATATATATTTCTCTGTAGGTCCTGAATCTTCAAGATTTGTAAAGGGAGCAATTCCAGAAGTTAATACCATAGCGAAATCTTTGCTGGAAAGCCGGGCAACATTTGTGATAGAATTAAGATTTTTTACATAAATAGCAAAATCAAAGTTATAATTTGTAAGCTCCATAAATTCAATGATAGCAGGGTCACGGTGCTGAGCTCGCACGCGGGTGGCAGTGTGGTCAAGATTGCCAATATTATCAAGATACGGTCTTAGTGGTTTGGTAAATTTCCAGGGCAGTATCGTATTTTTGCCAGATGCATATTCACCTTTATTCTTTTTCCACTGGATTATTCTTATGGAGTTACCCGTATATTCTGATGGCAATGACTGGATGAAAAGATAATTTTCATATTCAATAATGTAAGGAGTAAGAAACTTAATACCTCTATTTTTCTGAATTTGGTAATACCTGGCAATATTGAGTGAGTTGAAAATGAAAGTTTCCAGCCGTGTATCAGGGAGATATTCAGATTTTGGGTTTAGATTATATTTCTGAAAGGGGTTTTCTGGATTTTTTCTGTATCTTAGAAGAATATCAGCAGAATTTTTCAGTTTTAGGATGCTGGTAATGAAATATTCATTTGAATATGATGTCTCATGATGATAACCAGTTGTTGCGAGCAATTCTTCAACTGCAGCTTTGTGTCTGTCTTCCTGAGTATTGATTATGATCGCTTCCAGTCCACCTACCAGACCTTCAAGACCCAGAGATTTTCTCTCCAGGGCTACTCTCTCGGTTTCTTTCTTTAGATATTCATCGCTATTAATAAAATTATGGTATTTATTTTCCTGATCAGGATGGTGAAGATGTTTGCCATCACTCACCTCTTCGTGAACCTTATTGCAGATCGAGCAGATGATCTTGGACATATTGTCTCCCAGGCATAACTATATAGGAGATATTTATCTCAGCTTTTTAATTCCTCTATTAATGCTTCTATAAAGTGATCAATATCTTCTTCAGTGGTATCAAAGGTGGTCATGAAACGCACTTCGTGAGTGTCTTCATCCCAGATGTAAAAGAAATATTTCTCCTGCAACCGTGGGATCAGCTCTGCTGGCAGTATGGCAAATACGGAATTAACTTCGCAGGGACGAGTAATTGTGATGCCTTTCATATTTGATAATTCATTATACAATTTCTTAGCCATCTCATTGGAATGTAAAGCATTATCATACCAGAGATTATCAGTCAGCAAAGCAGAAAACTGAGCTGAGATATAACGCATCTTGGAATGCAGTTGCATACCCTGTTTACGAAAGTATTTAAAATCTACTGCCAGTTCAGGACGGAAAAACACAGCCGCTTCACCAAACATCATTCCGTTTTTAGTGCCGCCAAAGGACATCAGGTCAATGCCGGTATCGGTTGTCATTTGCTTGATAGTGCAGTTCAATGTTACTGCTGCATTTGCTATTCTGGCACCATCAAGGTGCAAAAGCAGGTTATTAGCATGGCAGAAATCAGCTAAAGTTTTAAGCTCTTCAAGCGAATATAGAGTTCCTAATTCCGTGGACTGGGTGATTGAAACCACTTTAGGCTGCGAATGATGTTCAAAACCAATACCATGCAGCATGGTCTTGATAAGTTCTGGAGTCAATTTCCCATCCACAGTAGGAATGTATTCGATTTTGCAGCCGGTAATGGCGGAGGGAGCACCGCATTCATCAACGTTGATATGGGCAGATTCCGGGCAGATAATAGAATGATAACTGCGGGTAACCGTATTGAGCAGAACTGTATTAGCGCCGGTGCCGTTATAAACAAAAAAGACTTCAATATCATCACCCAGCAGTTGCTTGAATTTATCGACAGCTTCCTGAGTGAAGGGATCATCCCCATATCCGGTATAATGTCCCTGATTCACGTTTTGCAGTGCCTGCATCACCAGGGGATGTACGCCAGAATTATTATCACTGGCAAAAGATTTTGGTATTTTCATATATTTAACCTCTTATATTTTTACGGTGTTATTTCTGATATTGCTCCATCTGAGGCAAGTATAAAAAAATCCCCATTCTGATACAATAATGCAAAGCCAGACTCCTGATACTTCAATCCGGCATCAATAGAAATGATCTTGCCCTCCTGAGCATACTGAATCTTCTCAAAAGTTGTGTGACCCACCACTATATTATTCACCTGATACTGCTTCATAATGTCGTCAATGATCTCAGGATTTGCGGTTTCCCATTTTTCTTCGGTACTGAAATATCCTCGATACCAGAAAGGTCCATTGCGGTGAAAAAGGTAGTTCAATTCTTCATTATTGCTTAGATTCACCTGATGATAATAGTCCCAGATAAGTTTATTTACGTCAGATAAATTAGTAAATCTTTGGGCAAAACCCGCCGAAATACCGCCATGCACAAATAGAATATCATCCAGCTTTAGCACTGTCTGCCAACTGCGCAGCCATCTGCCCAGCAAAGTATTTTCCCCGTAAAGCTCATTATAAGTCATATCCAGTAATTCACAGGTTTCAGCATATTTATCTTTCATTTCATGGGTTTTTTGCCCAATTGTCATATTCTCATGATTACCTAAAATAGTAATCATTTTTCCTTTGCCACTACTTTCTGCCTGAGAATAGAGATGATAAAGCAGCCACAGGCATTCCGTAGTCTGCTCACCTCGATCAAATACATCACCCACAATTATTAGCCAGCCATCATATATCCAATTGTAATTCTCATCCATCACGCCAGCAGCCAGAAGCAGTTCCACTGTGCCATCCAGATTGCCGTGTATATCACTGAGAGCCAGAAAAAGTTCCGGCTTTGAGTAACTGGTTTGCGGCTGGCTGAATTCCTTCTGCAAAACTACAGATTCAGCCTGCCCATTACACCAATCCAGATAATACTCGCCATTCATCTCTGCATCTAAGGTATCCCGAATAATCTGCTGACCTTTCACATATACTGCTACCGGTTTTTCGTTTTCCCAAAACACATAAGGTCCATCATCAGACCAAAGCAATTGACTGCTAATAATCAGGGCTATAACAATTAAACATCTATTTAACTTTTTCATAAACAAAGAGGAAAATAAATAGATATATGGTCAAGTTAGAAATGTGAGTACACCAAATAGACCAACAATAAGTTAAACGTGTCCGTCATTTGCGCCGCAGCACATAAATCCTCTCTTATTTTTGTTCGTTGCCAAAAAATCTTACCTTTATCCGCCTCTGAAGGATTTATCCGCCTATGACTGATTACATTATCTTCTCATAGACTCAGTGGACAAAGCAGGCAGTTGGCAGGTGGCAGGTGATAGCTGACAGTTGACTTAGTTTACTTAGTTTACATAGTTAACGCAGTGGACCCAGATTCAAGATACCAGCCAAGTTTCATTCCTTCTGTAGAGTAGAGCTTCAGAAGAATTCTTCGCCTGCCCCCCTCATCAAACCGTGCATGCGATTTTCCCGCACACGGCTTACCGACAAAGTTCATCAGGTGTATTCACCGAAAGCATTCACGGCTGCCAGTCGAATGTAATTTATTGGATATAATAGTCCATATTTCCAGGACAATACCCATAAGTGCTCCTTGGTGATAGAGCTTATTTTTTCGTTGACCTTTTACCTTCCCGCTTGGCTTTTCGGTATAATTTACGCTGAAAAGACGTAATCGTTCCCCATCAGTAATATACTGACGTCGTTTGTATTCCAGACTTTCGTCAATCACAAAATACCTCCAATTCTCGTAAATTTCTGTAAGTAATGTCCCTTCGCTACGAATGAGTTATGTTGTCTCAAACATCAAACACTACTATGGACACTTCCGACTTCCTGCAAATCCAATCATCACTTCGGTTACCCTTATAGATGACCGTTTAAGGTTGCCAACCTTGAGATACATCCCGATACATCGGGACAAGTTCATCAAATGACATTTTACAGGCACGCAACCAGTTAAAACCCCGACAGCCTTTATTGGTGCATATTCCTATTACTTACCAATAAATTACCGGTTTCATCATAAGTGAAAGACTGACCGACTGTGTTTTAATAACGAGGCTAAACCTGTTCACTTTCATTACAGCTTACCTGCCGCTAAGGAGAGCTTCGACCTGTGCCTTACGGCTGCAGCCGTCTCCATCGCTTCCGGCTGAATAGGAAATTAGCCGTATTGGAATTTCACCAACTATCCTATCAACGCTTCTTGGCGCACCACTTCTCACTTCTCACGATTAACTTCTTAAATCTAAACTTCCTTGCTATTACAAATAGATAAATGTTAGGGAATGTTATGAAAATGTTAGGTTATAAATATATACTATTATGCCAGTTACAGCATTTCATAACATTTTAGCCCTTTTTGAGATATACATACCCCTATATTTCACTTTTTAGCATACTAAAATATCTATATCGCCCTACTATAACCTACTTTCCCCTACAATAAGCTATTTTATCAACAATATACTCTTCTCACTTCTCATAATTCACGACAATAAATAAATAAATGTTAGGAAAGCGACTAAAATGTTAGGTCATAACTATATTAAACATCAATTAACCAATGCTACTAAATGACACCAGCCTTCAATACAATTACGGCTTGGCGCGAAAAAAATGTAAACAAAATCTTATCAGTGTAAATTAGTGTAATAAGTTCAATCTGTGTTCTATGGTTTTTTCTTCCTTTTGTCGTGTTCTCGTATTTTTTTTAGTGAATGGAGAACTGTGAACCTTAATGCACTACCTGATTGATATTATAAACTACGTCCACTTTGTCCATAAATATCTACTGTAACATGAAATCTAAACGATTCCGTTTTTGGTAAAGATTAGTGATATTAGAAAAAGAGAATGGCTCAGGTTAATATTACATATTATATCCCGGATTATGGAGTACCAGTCAAGTTTCCTTCACCCCTTCATCTTACCCTCTTCATTTCCTCCAGCTCTCGATTACAAGGCACATTTAATTTTATATTCTATATTATTCTTCCCTTACGCAAGCCATAATTTAAAAGCAGAGGCTTTACGCTTACTAACTATTACATCATTATGTTCTGATTGCAAAGTTAAGATCAACCTGCCGGAAAAATATTGTTCTATTTTTATAATCGAAGCTACAGACACAATCATTTGGCGGTTTATGCGGAAAAAATCATCAGGATTTAGAACCTTTTCAATTTCATCTAAACTTTGATCTAAAATATAATTATTCCCCTTATGGGTTTGCAGTTTAGTAAGTTGATTTTCTATGTAAATTAGTGAAATCTTATCAACAGAGATTGGATGCAGGACAGAACCCACTTTCACTATAAATCGAGATTTATAATGTTGCTTTTTGTTTTGCAAGGAGTATAATACCTTCAACATCTTCTGATTATTGTTTTGATGTAAGAGTTCAATTTTATCAAAGCTTCTTTTCAATCTAGATTCACTAATTGGTTTAAGTAAATAATCTATGCTATTTACTTCGAAAGCTTCTAAAGCATATTCATCGTATGCAGTTGTGAAAATAATTGGTTTTTCAATCTTTACATTCTTGAATATATTGAAACTCAATCCATCCGCTAAATGAATATCCAGAAAAATCAAATCATAATCCACATTTCCCGAAAACCATTCTACGGCACTTTTTATGGAATCTATCACAACCATAATTTCCGCTTCGGGTTGTAATTTATTAATAAGTTTTTTCAGCCTTTCTGCTGCGGGTATCTCATCTTCTATTAATACGATTTTCATAGCTAATTCTCCAATACTTTAAAGCAATCAATTCTTTAATTGCCTTTAAGCTATATGTAAATTAATTTTATACAACCAGTTTCTAATCAACTTCTTTAATCATTGGCAATTTTACGATGAACTCATGATTTGATTCAATAATTTCAACTTTCTTTTCGGTAAAGTAGGAAAATCTTTTGCATAAGTTTTCTAATCCAATTCCTTCCGAATTAGTTTCACCTATTTTTGGTTGTCGATTATTTTTAACGATCAGGACATCACCATCATTGTAAATCTTTACCGTCAAAGGCTTATTGATAGATACAACATTATGTTTTACGCAATTTTCAACTAGCATTTGTAAACTTGCAGGAACGATCAGTTTTTGTTTTGTTTCTTCATTCAAATTGAATTCAACCCGCAAGTTTTTTTGAAATCGAT
>Ga0307991_1002399_pt1 | contig 12711 bp, 6 predicted proteins | sample EllFjometagen131_FD_203146 | JGI IMG/M metagenome (GOLD analysis project Ga0307991, IMG submission 203146) | Marine microbial communities from Ellis Fjord, Antarctic Ocean - #131 | ecosystem: Environmental > Aquatic > Marine > Unclassified | place: Southern Ocean | collected 2014-10-08 | reverse complement strand
TAAATGAGTATGCCGGTGAAATGATATTTGTAAAAGGTGGCACTTTTAGTATGGGAAGTAATGATGGTGAAGCTAATGAAAAACCAATACACGAAGTATATGTTGATGATTTTTATATTGGAAAATATGTAGTTACACAAAAGCATTGGAAAGAAATCATGGGGAATAATCCTTCCCGTTTTAAAGGAGATAATTTACCTGTTGAATATATTAGTTGGAATGATTTGCAGCAATTTATAAAAAAGATAAACCAAAAAACAGTAAAGCATTACCGCTTGCCAACAGAGGCAGAATGGGAATATGCTGCCCGTGGGGGTAAAGAGACGATTCACGAATCGTTTCAAACCAAATACGCAGGCAGTAATAATATTGATAATGTTGCATGGTATGGTTATGAAAAATCAGGGAAAAAGACACAGCCTGTAGGTACAAAACAGCCAAACGAACTCGGAATATATGATATGAGTGGCAATGTATGGGAGTGGTGTAATGATTGGTATGGACATTATTATTATAAAAACAGCCCGCAGAATAATCCGCAAGGATCTAACAGCGCTGAATACCGTGTTCTGCGCGGTGGTTCCTGGATCGACGATACGGACAACTGCCGTGTTGCCAACCGCCCCTGGAACACACCGGTCGGTACGCTCTACATCGTTGGTTTTCGTATAGTCCAATAGTACAAAATGTAACATTTTGCGCTTTTACACTTTTACACTTTTACCCTTTGTTCTTTTTTTCTTTCCAATCAAATTACAAGAAAGAAGTTCGTAGGTTCAATTAGTAAAAAATTTGTAATTTAGAAAATTAAAAAGAAACAATGATATTTTGTAGTGAATGTGGTCAGGAAATGCCTGATAATTCTAAATTTTGCCCTTCCTGCGGAACTCCGGTAGTAACAACCAAAAAGAGCAAAAAAGAAAGCACTCCAATAAAACTTGAACCAACAAATTCAGGAGGTACAGTTTTAAATGTTCAACAAACCTATGGACGAATTGATTTAGAGAAATTACCAAAAGGACATGAGATAGACAATCGTTATACTGTAGAGGAGAAACTTGGGCAGGGTTCTTTTGGAGCAGTTTACAGGGTTTATGATAAAGAACTTGAAATAGAAAAAGCTCTTAAGATAATCCCCGAAGCCATAAGCAACGATAAAGAAGCAATGATAAGTTTGCGTAAAGAAGCCTCCATTATGGCAAAACTCAACCATACGAATATTGTACATATTTATGATTTCCACTACAGCGGCGATATAAAATACATCGACATGGAATATGTGGAAGGGGAAAGCCTTACAGATATCAAAACAGCTAAGCCAGGTAAAAAATTTACAGAAAAAGAAGTAAAAAAATACGCTATCCAAATATTGGAAGGATTAAATTATGCGCATAAAAAAAATGTAATCCATAAAGACATAAAACCCCAAAATATCATGCTCGACAAAAGCGGGAAAATAAGGATAATGGATTTTGGCATAGCAGAATCGGTTCAAGGTTCTATGAGTAGATTGGAAAATACGGGCAGTAGTGGAACATTGGTTTATATGTCGCCTGAGCAAATACGTGGTAAAGATGTAGGCAAAGAAGCAGATATTTATTCACTCGGAGCAACATTATACGAGCTGTTAAGCGGTAATCCACCTTTTCATCAAGGCGATATAACATATCAGATAATAAATGAGAAGCCTGAAGAAATAAAAGGAATATCAGAGCAAATGAATATCATACTTCAGAAATGTTTAAAAAAAGAAATAAAAGAGCGATATTCAGATTGTGAGGAATTTCGAAAAGATTTATTAAACAAAGGAATAGCAAAAGAAAACTCAAAAATTAAACCAAAGACAATAATAAATGAGTATGCCGGTGAAATGATATTTGTAAAAGGCGGCACTTTTAGTATGGGCAGTAATGATGGATATAAAGATGAAAGGCCAATACATAAAGTAACAGTTGATGATTTTTATATTGGAAAATACGAGGTAACCCAAAAACAATGGAAGGAAATAATGGGCAGCAATCCATCTTATTTTAAAGGAGATAATTTTCCTGTTGAAGAAGTTAGTTGGAATGATGTGCAGCAATTTATAAAAAAACTAAACCAAAATACAGGAAAACATTACCGATTGCCAACAGAGGCAGAATGGGAATATGCCGCCCGTGGTGGTGTAGAGACGATTCACGAATCCTCTCAAACTAAATACGCCGGCAGTAATAACATCGGAGATGTTGCGTGGTATGATTCAAATTCAGGTTTTAATACCCATTCAGTAGGCACAAAACAAGCAAACGAACTCGGAATATATGATATGAGTGGCAATGTATGGGAGTGGTGTAAAGATTGGTATGGAAAGTATTATTATAGAAACAGCCCACAGAATAATCCGCAAGGACCTAACAGCGATAAATACCGTATTCTGCGCGGCGGCTCTTGGAGCAACCTTGCGAACCGCTGCCGTGTTGCCAACCGCGTCAGGTTCTACCCGGACTATACGCTCGACTTCATCGGGTTTCGTTTAGTCCAATAGTACAAAATGTAACACTTTGCACTTTTACCCTTTTACACTTTGTTCTTTCTAATCAAATTGTAAGAAAGTAATTCGCAAATTCAATTAGTAAAAAATTTGTAATTTAGAAAAATAATAGATCAAGATGATTTACTGCAGAAAATGTGGATTTGAAATTCCGGATGATTCTTCATTCTGCCCTTCCTGTGGAACTCCGATAGTAATATCCAAAAAGAGCGAAAAAGAAAGCACACCAGTAAAATCTGAACCAACAAACTCAGGAGGTACAGTATTAAACGTCAAGCAAACCTATGGGATTATTAATTTGGAAAAATTACCCGAAGGACATGAAATAGACAAACGATACAAGGTAATAAAAAAACTCGGACAAGGTTCATTTGGAGCAGTTTATAAAGTTTATGATAGAGAACTTGAAATAGAAAAAGCCCTTAAGATAATCCCCGAAGCCATAAGCAACGATAAAGAAGCAATGAAAAGTTTGCGTAAAGAAGCTTCAATTATGGCAAAGCTCAACCATACGAATATTGTACATATTTATGATTTCCACTACAGCGGCGATATAAAATACATAGATATGGAATATGTGGAAGGTGAAAGCCTTGCAGATATTAAAACAGAAAGACCGGATAAAAAATTTACAGAAGAAGAAGTAAAACAATACGCTGTTCAAATATTGGAAGGATTAAATTATGCCCATAAAAAAAGTGTAATCCATAAAGACATTAAGCCACAAAATATCATGCTTGACAAAAGCGGGAAAATAAGGATAATGGATTTTGGTATAGCAGAATCTGTTCAAGGTTCCATGAGCAGGTTAGAAAATACGGGCAGTAGTGGGACACTGGTATACATGTCACCTGAGCAAATACGTGGTAAGGATGTAGGTAAAGAAGCCGATATTTATTCGCTTGGAGCAACAATATATGAGTTGTTAAGCGGCAATCCACCTTTTCATCAAGGCGATATAACATATCAAATAATAAATGAAAAGCCTGAAAAGATAGAAGGAATATCAGAGCAAATGAATATCATACTTCAGAAATGTTTAAAAAAAGATATGAAAGAGCGATATTCAAATTGTGAGGAATTAAAAAAAGCTTTATTAAACAAAGGAATAGCAAAAGATGAAGTAATAGTAAAAGAAAACTCAAAAACTAAACCAAAGACAATAATAAATGAGTATGCCGGTGAAATGATATTTGTAAAAGGTGGCACTTTTAGTATGGGAAGTAATGATGGTGATGGCGATGAAAAGCCATTACATACAGTAACTGTAGATGATTTTTATATTGGAAAATATGAGGTAACCCAAAAACAATGGAAAGAAATAATGGGGAATAATCCTTCTTATTTTATAGGAGATAATTTACCTGTTGAACAAGTTAGTTGGAATGATGTGCAAGAATTTATTAAAAAGTTAAATCAAAAGACAGTTCAAAATTACGGATTGCTCACCGAAGCAGAATGGGAATATGCCGCCCGTGGTGGTTTAAAGACGATTCACGAATCGTCTCAAACTAAATACGCCGGCAGCAATAATATCGGAGATGTTGCATGGTATAAAAATTCTTGTTGCAAAAGAAAATCAAGTCCTGATTATGGTACTCATGCAGTAGGCACAAAACAGCCAAACGAACTCGGAATATATGATATGAGTGGTAATGTATTTGAGTGGTGTAATGACAGGTATGGAAGTTATAGTACCGGAAGCCAAAATAATCCGCAGGGTGCTTCAGGCTATAGACTTGTGGGTCGTGGCGGCAGTTGGAGCTGCGATGCAGGTTTCTGTCGAGTGACGAATCGCAACTACTGGTACTCAGGTAACAGTAATAATAGTCTTGGTTTTCGCCTGACCTCCAGTTTATAATGGTTTATCTAATCCTTTTCTTAAGAGGAGATTAATTTTGTTAAGTGGCGCGAGGGACGAAGCCCGAGCGTACAAAATATAAACAAAATTAAAATACACCGCCCAAGCGGTCGAAAAATAATCTCGTAGCACTATTCAAAATCATGCTATGGATGTATCGTTAATTCAAAAAAATTAGCTTATTACAAAATGACTTTGTATTTTTATAAATTCAAAAAAGACTAAATACTTATTAACTAAAATAAAATGATATTTTGTAGTGAATGTGGTCAGGAATTGCCTGATAATTTGAAGTTTTGCCCTTCCTGCGGAACTCCGGTAATAACAACCAAAAAGAGCAAAAAAGAAAGCATACCGGTAAAATCTGAACCAACAAATTCAGGAGGTACAGTTTTAAATGTTAAACAAACCTATGGGATAATAGACCTTGAAAAACTACCTAAAGGTCATGAGATAGACAATCGTTATACTGTAGAGGAAAAACTCGGGCAAGGATCATTTGGAGCAGTTTATAAGGTTTATGACAGAGAGCTTGAAATAGAAAAAGCATTAAAAATAATTCCCGAAGCCATAAGCAATGATAAAGAAGCAATGATAAGTTTACGTAAAGAAGCTTCTATTATGGCAAAACTCAACCATACGAATATTGTACATATTTATGATTTCCACTACAGCGGCGAAATAAAATACATAGATATGGAATATGTGGAAGGTGAAAGCCTTGCAGATATAAAAACAGAAAAACCCAATAAAAAATTTACAGAAGAAGAAGTAAAACAATACGCTATTCAAATATTGGAAGGATTAAATTATGCCCATAAACAAAATGTAATCCATAAAGACATTAAGCCACAAAATATCATGCTTGACAAAAGCGGAAAAATAAGGATAATGGATTTTGGCATAGCAGAATCAGTTCAAGGTTCTATGAGCAGATTAGAAAATACAGGCAGCAGCGGTACTTTGGTGTATATGTCGCCTGAGCAAATACGTGGCAAGGATGTAGGCAAAGAAGCTGATATTTATTCGCTTGGAGCAACATTATATGAGTTATTAAATGGTAATCCACCATTTTACAAAGGTGATATTACTTATCAAATAATAAATAAACAACCCGAAAACATAAAAGGAATTACGGAGCAAATGAATGAAATCATTCAAAAATGCTTAAAAAAAGATATGAAAGAGCGATATTCAAATTGTGAAGAATTTGGAAAAGCTTTATTAAACAAAGGAATAGCAAAAGATGAAGTAATAGTAAAAGAAAACTCAAAAACTAAACCAAAGACAATAATAAATGAGTATGCCGGTGAAATGATATTTGTAAAAGGTGGCACTTTTAGTATGGGAAGTAATGATGGTGAAGCTAATGAAAAACCAATACACGAAGTATATGTTGATGATTTTTATATTGGAAAATATGTAGTTACACAAAAGCATTGGAAAGAAATCATGGGGAATAATCCTTCCCGTTTTAAAGGAGATAATTTACCTGTTGAATATATTAGTTGGAATGATTTGCAGCAATTTATAAAAAAGATAAACCAAAAAACAGTAAAGCATTACCGCTTGCCAACAGAGGCAGAATGGGAATATGCTGCCCGTGGGGGTAAAGAGACGATTCACGAATCGTTTCAAACCAAATACGCAGGCAGTAATAATATTGATAATGTTGCATGGTATGGTTATGAAAAATCAGGGAAAAAGACACAGCCTGTAGGTACAAAACAGCCAAACGAACTCGGAATATATGATATGAGTGGCAATGTATGGGAATGGTGCAGTGATTGGTATGACAAATACTATTATAGTAACAGCCGACAGAATAATCCGCAAGGACATAACAGCGGTAAATACCGTATTCTTCGCGGCGGTTCTTGGAGCTACAATCCCTACTACTGCCGTGTTGCTAAACGCGGCGGCAACTACCCTGTCGCTGCGAACAACGGTGCTGGCTTTCGCTTAGTCCAATAGTACAAAATGTAACACTTTGTACTATATAACCCCGTAGCACTATTCAAAATCATGCTATGGATGTATCGTTAATTCAAAAAAATTAGCTTATTATAAAATGACTTTGTATTTTTATAAATTCAAAATAATAAATTGCATAATATAAAACAAATGATATATTGTATTGAATGCGGCCAAGAGATGCCTGATAATTCGAAATTTTGCCCTTCCTGCGGAACTTTGGTAGTAGCAACCAAAAAGAGCAAAAGAGAAAGCACACTGGTAAAACCTGAACCAACAAATTTAGGAGCTACATTTTTAAATGTTAAGCAAACCTATGGGATTATTAATTTGAAGAAATTACCCGAAGGACATATAATAGACAAACGATACAAGGTAATAAAAAAACTCGGGCAAGGTTCTTTTGGAGCAGTTTATAAAGTTTACGACAAAGAACTTGAAATAGAAAAAGCCCTTAAGATAATTCCCGAAGCCATTAGCAACGATAAAGAGGTAATGAAAAGTTTGCGTAAAGAAGCCTCAATAATGGCAAAATTAAACCATGCAAGCATTGTGCGAGTTTACGATTTTCACTATAGTGGCGATATAAAATACATAGATATGGAATATGTGGAAGGTGAAAGCCTTGCAGATATTAAAACAGAAAAACTGGATAAAAAATTTACAGAAGAAGAAGTAAAACAATACGCTATTCAAATATTGGAAGGATTAAATTATGCCCATAAAAAAAGTGTAATCCATAAAGACATTAAGCCACAAAATATCATGCTTGACAAAAGCGGAAAAATAAGGATAATGGATTTTGGTATAGCAGAATCGGTTCAAGGTTCCATGAGCAGATTAGAAAATACAGGCAGCAGCGGTACTTTGGTATATATGTCACCTGAACAAATACGTGGCAAGGATGTAGGCAAAGAATCCGATATTTATTCGCTTGGAGCAACATTATATGAGTTATTAAACGGCAACCCACCTTTTTACAAAGGTGATATTACATTTCAGATAATAAATGAAATGCCTGAAGAAATAAAAGGAATATCAGAGCAAATGAATATCATACTTCAAAAATGTCTAAAAAAAGATATTAACGAGCGATATTCGGATTGTGAGGAATTTCTAAATGAATTAACTTATAAAATTGTAATTAAATCAAAAGTTGAAGAAAAACAAATAGAAGAAACACCAATAATAAAAGAAATTAAACCCGAACAAATAAATATACAAACACAAACAAAACCTCAAAAAAAGAAAAAAAACTATATAGCTTTATTCGTATCATTAGTCTTGATATTTTCGATCGTAATGGTTAGTATATATTTTAAAAATAAAGAACAACAAAAATCTAAACAACAATTCACAGTTAATAAAATAAAAAAAAACAAAATTGTTCAATTTATTACTAACTCTCTGATTGAAAATGATAAGGAAGTATTAGAATTCGCTAATTCTGATTATAATAAAGTGTTTACGGTGAAAGAATTAACATACTGGGATTTTAATAACGATAATATTAAAGAGGTAATTATTTCTGGTTGGTCTGCATTTGCAGGTACAGGAGGGATTGATGTATTAAAAGTTTTAAATATTGAAAATATAAATAATATCAAAGAAATAGTAATACGAGGTCCGAATGATATCAAATATTATAATAACCAAAGGGGGAAATTAAGTTTCAACGTAGATGCAGACACACTGATATTTGATTACCCAATCTATAAAGACAGTGATGCAAATTGTTGTGCAACTGGTGGTAGGAGAGAATTTCATTATGTTATTATTGAAAACATATTTATTTGTACATCAATAAAAGAATTTAATACTAAAGGTAATTTAACCAAGCAAATTAATTTAAAAGAAAAGTCGGATTCTCCCAAAATTGGCAATGTCGATATTGAAATGATTTTTGTAAAAGGCGGCACTTTTAAAATGGGAAGCACTTATGGTGATAGCGATGAAAAGCCAATACATACAGTAACGGTAGATGATTTTTATATAGGCAAATATGAGGTAACCCAAAAACAATGGAAAGAAATAATGGGCAATAAACCATCTCGTTTCAAAGGAGATAATTTACCTGTTGAAAGTGTTAGTTGGAATAATATACAGAATTTTATTAAAAAGTTAAATCAAAAGACAGGAAAGCATTACAGATTACCAACAGAGGCCGAATGGGAATATGCCGCCCGTGGTGGTGTAGAGACGATTCACGAATCGTCTCAAACCAAATATGCAGGCAGTAATAATATTGGTAATGTTGCGTGGTATTGGTATAATGCTAGAAAAAAAACACATCCTGTAGGCACAAAACAAGCAAACGAACTCGGAATATATGATATGAGTGGTAATGTATGGGAATGGTGCAGCGATTGGTATGGAAGTTACAGTAGAGGAAGCCAAAATAATCCGCAGGGTGCTTCATCAGGTACTGGCCGGGTGCACCGTGGCGGCAGCTGGTACGGCAATGCTGATCTTTGCGGGATTGCTAATCGCTTCAGGGACTTCCCCACAGGCAGCTACGACAATCTTGGCTTTCGCCTTGCCCACCCTTTCCCGTAGTTTATTAGGGGCATCAACCATGTTATTGAGCTGTGGTTTTGCGAAAAAGGAGCGTTGCGAAGCAGCGATCATGAGCAAACGAACGGGGTATGGGGCGTAGCCCCATCGAATTTTTTTTTAAAACTTTTCCCCCTTGCAGAAAAATGAAAGAGAGAGCTAATATAAATAAAGAACAAAAATTTTAATGTAATAAACAAAGTTTAAAATTTATAAATTTATTTCCAAAGCGAATTTCTCCCATATTTTTAGGGGAGATGTCCATAGGACAGAGAAGTAAAAAAAAGTCCGGAGAGTTGTCTGATCAATTTGTGACAAAATAAGAAAAATGTACTATTTTTGTTAAGCAAAATATTTTTATCTAAAATTTCATAACAATGAAAAAACTCTTACCATTATTATTCGTGTTAATTCCTTTACTTTTCTTAAGTAATATTTTAAAATCTCAGGAAACTGAAACCCTCACTTTCGAAGAATACAAAAATCAACAAAACGCAAAATATAAACAATATACAGAATCTGTTACTCTTGAGCTTGAAAAATATATGTTGGAAGAACAGCGAGGAATTGAGAAATTACGTCAGGAAATTGAAGATTACTGGGGAGCTAATGATTTTAAATTATCTAATAAAAAGGACTGGGTTGAATATAGCAAAGACAAAAAAACCAGAACTGATGTTGATTTTGAAAATGGATCGGCAAAAGTAGAAGTGCTGCTTGACCCCGAAGAAGCAAACGATCCCGATAAGGTTAAAGAAAAACTTAAAACTGCGATTGAAGGACTAATAGTTTCAAAAGGGAAAACAAAAGATTACGAAACAGAAAGCGAAAAACCAAAAGAGCTACTGGAAATTCCTGTGTTGGATGGACAACTACAAACCGTAAACGGTGACAAAGTAAATGATAAAAATACCGGAGAATATGCAAACGAAATTTTAACAGCAGATAATATTAAAACTGAGGAATTAAAAGGTTCGGATGGAAAAACAAGGATTAAAGTTTATGTAAGTTTACCTCTTGCCCCTGATCATATTAAAACAAGATCAACGAGATTTCAGGATTATATTAATGAATATTCTAATCAGTTTAAATTGCCACCTGAATTGATTTATGCTATTATTCATACCGAATCTTATTTTAATCCAAAAGCCAAATCACATGTTCCCGCCTTCGGATTGATGCAAATTGTACCAAAATATGCCGGAAGAGATGCTTATCAATATTTATATGATCAGGATAAAATGCTTAGCTCAAATTATCTTTATAAACCTAATCAAAATATTGAATTGGGAGCAGCTTATTTAAGACTCTTAATGTCCAGAGAATTTAAAAAAGTTAAAGACGAAAAATGCAAAATATTATGTTGTATTGCAGCTTATAATACAGGCGCAGGAAATGTAAGTAAAGCTTTTACAGGAAACACTAATATTTATAAAGCAGTAAAAAAGATCAATAAACTTAACTACAAACAATTATTTAATATCTTACATAAAGATTTACCTTATCAGGAAACCCGTGATTATATTGTAAGGGTTTCTGACAGAATGAAAAAATACAAAAGCTGGATTGGTGAATAGAGTCTAATTTGAGATTGTTTTATAAACCCGTAGTACGACTCAAAGTCGTGCTACGGGTACTTATTGATAAATATTAAAAAACAGTAGAACTAAAATTTCTTTAAAAAATCATTACTGATTAAATACAATTTCATTACTTTTATTTTTTTTTCTATACATTCAAATTATGATATCACACAAAACTTATTTAATCATTTTCTTATTTTTTGTATTTAATTATATTGAAGCACAATCTATTGATGAAATCAAAAAGGATCATGCAAAATATATTTGGGGAGAAGGTAGTGGCAGCACTCTGAAAAAAGCAGACCAAAATGCTTTGTCAATGCTAATAAATCAAATATCAACCACAGTTGAAAGTAAATTTGAACAGTTTATTACAGAAGACAGGAATAATAATGAGTTTGATTTAAAAGAAAAAGTTAACTCTGTAGTAAAAACCTATTCAAATGCTACGCTTCATAGTACCGAACGCCTTGTAATTAGCAACGAACCCGATGCCAAAGTTTTTCGATACATTAAAAGAAGAAATGTTGAGAAAGTTTTTGTTGAACGAAAAAACAAAATAAACAATTTTATCGGGCATGCCCGCAAAGCTGAAAATGATGTCCGCATTGCAGATGCCATGCGGTATTATTACTCAGCACTTATTTTATTAAAAAGCCATCCCGATTGCAACGCCATTGATAATACAGATGACGAAGGAAATCAACATTTGCTTATTTCTTGGATACCGGCTAAGATGAATGAAATTTTTTCACAAATAAATTACGAAGTAAAAGAAATCAGAGACGGTGATAATATAAAAACCGTTTATCTTTATATCAGCTATAAAAACATGCCGGTAATCAATCTCGATTATTCTTTTTGGGATGGTCGTGACTGGTCTAATTTATACAGTGCAAAAAATGGTGAAGGTTTTTTGGAATATTACGGAACAAATGCAAAAGACAGGGAAAGTGCAAAAATTAAAACTGAGTATATTTACGAAAACATGGCCAGAGTTGATAATGAACTTGAAAAAGTAATGGAAAAAATAGACCCTATTACTTTTAGTAGAAGTTCTTATAACCTTAATTTTGAAATTCCCGACAAGGTGGTGAAAATAAATAAACCACCTGTAAAAACAAATATTGCAAGTGTTGAAATTAGTGATAAATATGATGATGCGATTACCCAGGTAACAGATGCCATAGAGAACAGGGAATACAAAAAAGTCAGCCGACTGTTTACCAAAGATGGCTACGAAATGTTTAATAAACTGATTGCTTATGGTAATGCAAATGTACTAAGTAAGCCTGATTTAAAAATCTTTCGTTTTAACGATGAAATAATGTGCCGTTCAATACAGATGACATTTAATTTCGCAAATAATTTTAAGAAATTTGTTGAAGATGTTGTTTTTCATTTTAATAAGAGAGGGAAAATCGAAAGTCTTTCTTTTGGGCTTTCTAAAATTGCATTGAAAAGTATTCTTGAAAACAATGCATGGAGTGAAGCAGATCGCCTGTTATTGATAAATTTCCTTGAGCATTTTAAAACCGCTTACGCTCTCGAACGTATCAATTATATTGAATCTATTTTTGCCGATGATGCTCTTATCATTACGGGTTATATTGTTAAAGTTAAATCAGGTGTCGAAAACAGATACTTAAATAATAAAATTGTTAAATATAACCGGCAATCAAAACAACAATACATTCGCAACCTGAAATATTCTTTCAATAGCAAAGAATATATCAATATTCAGTTTGAAGAATGCGAAGTGCAAAAAGGCGGTGCAGGAGGAGATATTTACGGAGTAAAAATCAAACAAAATTACTACTCATCAAATTATGGCGACATGGGATATTTATTTTTGATTGTTGACCTTGAAGACACACAACTACCGGTGATACATGTGCGAACCTGGCAACCCGACAAAACCGGAGGTGCTAAAATTTATGGATTATCTGATTTTTAAATTGGGGAAACCCTTGCAATCAGCCGTAGCACGAGAAAATTCGTACTACGGGTTTATATTGCAAAGCGTATTTCTCCCCTATTTTTAGTGAAAATATTTTTTAGGACAGAGGGGTAAAAAAAGCGAAAATTCAATTAGTAAGTGCGACAGTTTTCCTTTCAAAGATAAAAAATCTAGATTTTTTATCTTTGAAAGGAAAAGCATAAAACTGTTGCATTATGGACAAAAAGAATTATACCCATATTAGTGT
>Ga0307991_1002397_pt1 | contig 12722 bp, 9 predicted proteins | sample EllFjometagen131_FD_203146 | JGI IMG/M metagenome (GOLD analysis project Ga0307991, IMG submission 203146) | Marine microbial communities from Ellis Fjord, Antarctic Ocean - #131 | ecosystem: Environmental > Aquatic > Marine > Unclassified | place: Southern Ocean | collected 2014-10-08 | reverse complement strand
TGTTAATCAATGCAAAAGCTACAGTCTTTTTGGTAAATGAAGATCCAAGTTGAAAATAATAATTACGGTAGCCCCTAAATACATCAATTTGCTGCCAATCAAGTTGAGTAGCAACCAGTAGCTGATTGAGATAATCGTTTTCCGCCACACCAGTGCGCAGCGCTGCGAAGGCTTCAAGCAAACGCGGTCTTACCTGCAATAAACTTTCATTGCCTGCCAATTGATTCAGCACCCCGAAACTCTTGATAAACAGTTCTACACCTTCAATAGTTAAGCTAAAGTCCATTTCATCGGTTATGGTCAAATCCAAATTAACCAATATCGGCATCAACTCATTGAGATAGCCCTGTTTTGTACTGTAAAACTGCAAACGGCAAGCGGTATTGGTGGCAGTCACCGGCCCCCACAGTTCGACCTGCTCCTGTCTGGTAGCCAATAAAACTTCCATTTTTTCTATGTCACGGGCACAAAAGCGCGGATTTATTGTAGAACGGTAGTTATCGCAAAAAGCATCAGCATAACGATGCCACAGCTGCTGCCCCAAATCTGAGCCGTGCTCACGCCCTAAAATATGGCGCAGCTTCTGTTTCCAGCTCTGCATCAAACTGGTCAACGTGCTACTCAATACATCAATGTCGGTTATTCTTATCTCATTACTGCGACTAATATTGATGTGCAAAACATAATAATCAGTCCCAAACTGCAAAACTCTGACTATCAGATTATTGGCTTTGAAATAACGCACTAAGTATGCTTCTATCTTGGTGAAATCGGCATTTGGACTTAGCCCACGAGGGATAATCAGCATTAAGGACAAGCTATTAAGCTCAGTATCTAACGGCACTACCCTGACACTGGCATGATTGAAAAAAAGTAGTGAATTGATGATGTCATCTAGCTGATCTGTAGTCAGGAAAAACAGTTCTGTCTTGGGAAACGTAGCCAGCATCTCCTCAACTTTGCGAAAATTATACGTACATGGCGCAATATTCAACCGCGCTAGCGCCTGGGTAATTTTCTCTTTCAGCACTTTTATCTTCAGTGCAGATTCCTGATGGGACGCAGTTTGATACAGTCCAACAATAACATGCTCGATAAAATATGGTGCTCCATCATGGCTGCTAACTTCTTGGCGCAAGCAGATCGCAGTGAAGGTTTCGTCCCGCCAAATAGGACAATATCGGTTGGTTTTTTCCACCACTATCCTGCTGGTGCACGACACACATGACAGCCCGGCAGGATCGCATTGACCGATATCAGCATGGACAACGTCCAGATCAATATCTAAACCAAATGACTCTTCATCCCGTACCTGTATCTTTGCTTTTTCATCGACTCCATCGATACGCAACTGGCGATAACTTAGAGGAACAAAATTATCATCCAACATCCATTGCCAAAAATGGCTATGTCCAGACGCTTCAGCTAACGGTTGCAATTGCTGCATGCGCTGGTGTAATTTCTCTTTCACTTTATTTAGGTTAACCACGACTTGCAAAAGATCATTAATTTTGCCAACGCGCTTTGCGCTGCAAGAATTTTTCTCAATCTGAACAATCATCACCGATTCTTCAGCGCAATTTTGCTCTGCATCATTGATGCTAATAACAGTATTCCCGTCACGTTCTACCAGCAAACACAGATGAGCAACAACGCTCCAATCTATATGGTGGCGTTTTAAGAATAATAATAAAGAGTCGAACAAATAAGGTGCGTCAACACAGTTACACACTAAAATACCGTACTCTTCACCGGGTAAATCAATATATTGAGAATGCACCTCAGATATACGTTGTTCCACCACATTGAACAACTGCACAACAACATCTGCCAACTGCGTGCCATTCAAGTTGAGTAAATTTTCTGGAACAGCGTGTTTAGCTAAAATATCGACAAACGACAAGGTAGGTGCAACTTTTTTATACGGAAGTTTGGCGCTCAGAGGAGTTCTCAGTTGTGCTAAATTGTCTCGAAAAGATTGGACTACATTAACTACATTGGCAGTATTCACGGATTTCATAGCCCCCCAAGATTAAATTACAGACGAACAACTATATAATATTCATCTTCAACATAGTGGAGAGTTTAAATTAGTGGCGCGCTTTTGGCAAGTGGCGAGACATCTATTTGGATGTTGGGCATCCATGAGACAACCACCGTAACTATTCAGCTTGGTGGGCACGCAATCCCCATATCAAGGGACACACGAGCCCATCCATGGGGTTCACGAGCCCAACGTGAGAGGAACTGAATAGTTACCAACCACCAAGCAAGAAAGGAAGTTTCAAGTCTCGCCTGCCACAACAAACCGTGATGCTTGCTAACAAACGGGGTCACAGCAAACCAACACTAGGCGCGTACATAATTGCACCTGAGTAGCACTAATCTTCCGCTCTGGTTCTGTTCCCCATATTCGTCAGGCACGCGAAAGCGGGTATCCAGAGGTTGTGCAAAGATTCCTAGACTCCCGCCTGCGCGAGAGTGACGACCTTTGTGGCGATAGCAGAAGATTAGTATTAATCAGGTGATACTTTGTCCTTGAGATTCATTGTCAACTTCCTGATATATTCTTTGGTAGCGTAACTTAATAATAACAGCTAGTTAACCTTGAGGCTCTTTTTTTACACTATAGCGTTAAGATATATTGAATATTCTTTTACAAAAGGCTCATGTGATAACAATTAAAAAAACTGTTGACGTACTAATTTGACAAACTTACAGTATGAAAATTAATAATTTTTCTCATTTGGGAGAATTGCCGTGATAAATGAACCAGAAAAATATACAAAATGCGATAGCTGCGGTGCCAAGATTCTGGAAAAATCTGCTATTGAGGTTGATGGCAGAACTTTATGCGGGGATTGTGTTGTTAAAAACACCAACAAAGATGTAGCTAAGGTCGAAAAGATAGCTAAAAAGAAGCGTGACCAAGCATATGAGCTAGAACGGCAGGCAATTACCTTAAAACAGAAAAAGCGTGGTGTTCTGTTGTTGATTATAGCTTTGGCTGCTTTTGGGGTGGTGCAAATAGTTACGCATATGAACAAACCGGAGCCAGTTAAGAGCATTTCAATTGATTTTTCTAAAAAACTCCCTGTTGCTAAATCACTAATAACGATAGGTATTTATAAGTACTCAGCGGATAAACAAAAACTACCAATAAGTTTAAATGAACTCTATCCACAATATTTGCCCACTGGGGTAGATAGCGCTTTTAAATATTTTAGTTACAAACAGCTCGATGACAGTAGTTATGAGTTAGAAATTATTCGTCAAGAAACCGATGAAACAAATGAAAGTGACCACAATGAAAAGTAAAATCAACAATCATGCTGGTTACACGCTCATAGAATTACTTACCGTGGTCACAATTATCGGTATTTTAGCTTCTATCGCCATCCCAAACTATCGCGGTTATCGTGCCAAAGCCCAGATGGTAACCGTTTATGCGACGATGCATCAAATCATGTTAGCTCAAGAGGTTTACTGGACTGACTTTGAAACATTTTTCCCAGGAGACGGTACCCAACTAGAGGGTCAAGATGGCGCAGCTATTCCAATAAATGGTACAGATTTGTCAATTATGATCCCGAACGGGCAAACGTGGATAATTAAATCTGATGATCCATTGAAAAATTATACAGTAGATATAACAACAAATTTTGATCGAGATCAGAATGGAGATAACGATACATATTTTTACTATCGCACTGGGCGTACTGTTACCACTGACATACCTAACTTGCGATAGGTTGGCACTGCGGACAAAAGAAAGCCGAACGTTGTCCAATGCGCTGTTTGAGCAAAGTTGTGCCGCATTTCAGGCACGGCTGCCCTTCTCTACCATAGACAAACAGCTGTTGCTGAAAATAACCCGGTGCACCATGGCCGTTGACAAAATCCTGTAAAGTCGTCCCCCCGGCTTTTATAGCTGCTTCAAGTACATCTTTTACAATAACAACCAGCTGCTCGAATTCTATCAGTTCCAAATCACCAGCTAAGCGCTGCGGATTTATCCCCGCCTTGAATAAGGCTTCATTTGCATAAATATTACCCACTCCGACAACAACATGGTTATCCATCAAAAAAGTTTTAATGGGTCGTTTTTTGTTGCGGGAAATAGCAAAGATATATGCAGCATTAAAGTTATTGCCCAGAGGCTCTGGACCTAGCGTATTCAGCAAACGGTGTTGCAGTGGATCATTGCCTTCTTGCCACAAAATAAGACCAAATCTGCGTGGATCGTGAAAACGTAAACAGCCACCATTATTAAATAAAAAATCTACATGATCATGCTTTTTAACTGGTTGAAACTCCTGCTGCCAGCATATCCGTCCCGACATGCCTAAATGGATAATGACTGTGCCTGTGGCTACATGCATTAGCAGATATTTGGCCCGTCGCTCCAAAGCAACCACCTTCTGTTGCGCCAGCAATTGAGATAGATTCGCTGGCACCGCATAGCGTAATTTACCTTGGTAAATATTTACTGAGGCAATAGTTTGCTCCACAACTACATCAGTTAATCCAGCGCGAACGGTTTCGACTTCTGGCAATTCTGGCATCTTGACCCTTTATTTAGAAACAGATCCCGGCCTGAGCAACGTGGGCAATAGTGATTTCGTCTATCGTTCCAGCAAAATCATTGCATGGCAATTTATTGCTGTGCAGATATCTCCAACATTTGTCTACCAGTTGAAATTCGGATAACTCGTAATACTCTTCAGATGTCCCTTGGTAATTGATTGCAAGATGGAACAACACCTGCGCGGTCGTTACCGCTACCTGTTCCTGCAGTATTGTGCATGACTTTATTTGATAATCATTGCATAGGGTGGATTTTCCATAGGCAATGTAGTTATTGCGCTCGGGGAATTGGCGGCAAAAATTTGATTGATGATGAAATGTGTCATAGATAAAGGCAAAATCGTTATTGTTAAACGCTTGAGCCCGTGCACTTACCAGCTGTGCAGGAGTTAAATCGGCTCCAGCATTCTGCTCAGAAAGGCAATTTAAACAGCATTTTTTATATTTCTTGCCACTGCCACAGGGGCATTTATCGTTGCGTCCGATGTGCATGGCGTTATTTATAGTCTTTAAGGTGTGGGTCAAGTGCGTCGCGCAACCCTTCCCCTAAAAGATTGTAAGAAAGGACAGTGAGCAATATCGCTATGCCGGGAAAGACCGAAAGCCACCATGCTGTTCCGAGGGTCTGCTTGCCAGCAATTAACATATTCCCCCATGACGGTGTCGGTGGTTGCACCCCGATGCCCAGGAAAGAGAGGGCACTTTCGGTTAAAATAGCTCCCGCTATCCCCAGCGCAGCTGAAACCAGTACTGGCGATAAAGCGTTAGGTAAAATATGGCGTAAAATTATCCGGCTATCACTGGCACCCAATGAGCGAATTGCCAGTACAAAATCACGTTCCCGCAGAGATAAAAATTCAGCCCGCACCAACCGCGCTACCCCCATCCATCCAGTTAGCCCAATAATAATCATGATGTTCCAGATTGATGGTTCTAAAAACGCGATAACGGCTAAAATCAGGAAGAATGAGGGGAAGCACAACATGATATCAACAAATCTCATGATAACTACGTCAAGCCAGCCACCATAATAGCCGGCAATTGCACCTAAAAGAACCCCGACCAGAGTGGCAATACCTACTGCAACAAAGCCAACCAATAGCGAGATACGTGCTCCATATACTATACGAGCAAATACGTCACGACCAAGATCATCCGTACCCAATATTGCATGCAAACTAGGCGGCTGGAGTTGCTGGGAGATGTCCACTAACCCCGGATCAGGCGCTATCGCAGGAGCTAAAACAGCAAGAGCACACATAAAGCCCACCATAACTGCTCCGGCCACTGCCATTTTGTTACTGATTATGCGCTGTAAAACTTCACTGACAACCATAAGTTCGCCCTAGTCAGTGCCTTTCTGCAGCAGATCAGCCAATAATTTATGCCCGATATCGTATTTTATTCCACTGGCTTTGGCAGTGCTTTCGCTATAGGTAGTACCATTGTTGTTTTTCACTGCCATGTCTGCGGAAGTGCACAATATATATGGAACAGGGTCAGGGGTATGGGTACGTAAAGCTACTGGCGTTGGATGGTCGGGCAATACCAGCATGCGCCAATCTCCCAATTGATCAATATCATCCAGGATTGTTCCTACAACCAGCGCATCAAACTGTTCAATAGCCTTGATTTTTTCCTGCAAATCTCCAGCATGGCCAGCTTCATCTGGAGCTTCAAGGTGGACATAGACAAAATCATGTTTTTTCAGGGCCTCAAGTGCAGCCTCAGCCTTGCCAACATAGTTGGTGTCAAGATAACCGGTAGCCCCAGGAACCTCTATAATTTCCAGACCAGCATAAACGCCAATACCTTTAATTAAATCAACCGCCGATATAACCGCTCCACTGAGACCAAACTTTTGTTGATAGGTTTCCATTTGCGGAGCTTTTCCATGTCCCCACAACCAGATAGAATTGGCCAGTGACAACCCAGCTGCACGACGACGTAAATTTACCGGATGATTGATTAGCAACATTTGTGCCGAAGTCATCAAGTCTATCAGCTCATCTGCTCCATCACCTTGAGGCATTTTATCTTCAATGCTTTGGTCGATTATATCGTGGGGAGGAACAAATTTAAGTTGATCCTTACCATTACGCCATACCAGTAAATGACGATAAGAAACACCGGCGTGAAACTCGAAATTTTCGTCGCCGAGTTCTTTCTGCAGTGTGTCGATTATCTGCACAGCCTCTTCAGTGCTGATATGACCGGCAGCAAAGTCTGACATATATAATTTACCGTAATTGTAAATTATATCGACTAGGTTTAAGCGAAAGGCCACATCATTAGGACCCAACTCAACCTGCATACTGGCAGCTTCGAGTGGCGAACGCCCAGTATAACAACTTGAGGTGTCATAACCAAAAACAGTCAAATTAGCAACATCGCTACCGGGATGAAAACCTGTCGGCACTGTCTCGACTAGCCCAATTTCACCTTGGCTGGCCAACTTATCCATATTGGGTGTTTTGGCAAACTCCAGCGGAGTCTTTCCGTCTAACTCAGCGATTGGCTCATCGGCCATGCCATCGCCGAGAAGTACTAAATACTTCATATAATCCTCTTGGGAAATTGCATTATCACCCCGCAATCAACTGCGGGGATGAAACTGCTGGTGAATTTTTTTAATATGTTCGCGCGAAACATGCGTATATATCTGCGTTGTCGATATATCAACATGTCCGAGCAACGTTTGTACAACTCGCAAATCAGCACCATTTTCCAACAAATGCGTTGCAAACGAATGGCGCAAGGTATGCGGGGTTACGTTTTTGCTGATTCCTGCCTGAAGCGCACGGCGCTTTATAATCTTCCAGAAACCTTGGCGTGTCAAGCCATTGCCGGAGCGATTAAGAAACACAAAGTCAGAATCCTGCTGTTTTGTTAAAAATTGTCGGGCGTGTTCAAGATACACAAGTAAACATTCCAGAGCTACTTCTCCAACTGGGATAATTCGTTGTTTGCGCCCCTTACCGAAAGTGCATAAATAACCACCCTGTAAGTGTAAGTCGGCACAACGCAAACCCACTAACTCAGAAACCCGTAAGCCGGTAGCATATAATAATTCCAACATGGCTTTATTGCGTTGTGCCAGAGGCTGATCAATTTCAGGCATTTCCAGCAAGCTGTTTACTTCAACCATGCTGAGGGTGTCAGGCAAACTGTGCAGCATGCGTGGCGTAGCTAAGTTGGTCAATGGATTGCTATTTACTACGCCCTCTTCTACCATAAAAGCATGAAACCCTCGCAAAACAGCAAGCAGTCGCGCCCGGCTACGCACACCCAAACCGGCATCTTTAACGTCGGCAAAGAAAGCGATTACTCGGCATTGAGTTATATCAGCAAGACACTCTACTGAGTTACGTTCAAGAAAATCAAGGTAGCGTAACAAATCGCGCGCGTAAGCCTCAAGCGTATTATCGGCTAGGGCTTTCTCCACTGCCAAATAGTTGAGAAAGCTGTCTACCCTATGGGTTAGTTGGTTATTCACACAACTCGTCCAGTAACGCCTGGCGAATCTCAGCTACTTTCCCTGGTTCGGTAACTTTATGACCAAAGATATCTTGCACATAAAAAGTATCACCAGCCATATCTCCCTTAGTAGTAATTTTCGATATATATATGTACAGACCAAGTTGTTTAAATCTGTTAGTTAGCTGATATAGTAAACCAACTTTATCCTTAGTCGCAATATCGATAACGGTATATTCAAAAGAAGTTTCGTTGTCAATGTCAACCTTGACAGTCACTTCTGGTGCTGCATGGGATAAATTTAAAATTGAATTTTCTTTTTTATGCACAACCTCGTCAATGAACCCCCTTCCAGCTATGTACCAATTCAATTTCTCTTCGATGTGCTGCCATTTCGCTGCATTAGCATATATTTGACCATTGGATCCAACCTGCAAAATATCGATGGCAACACCATTTTTTTGCGTAAATATCTGGGCACCGAGAATGTTGATACCATTGCTCGCCATAACACCGGTTATAAGACTAAAAAGACCCGGAATATCTACAGTGGAAATAATGACATTGGTAAAACACTGCGCGTAATTGTGCTCAACATTAATAGCCACGGTACGCCGTCCACGCGAAAGAATAACCTGCATATGTTTAGCTATATCGGCAGAGCGGTAAGACATAAGATAGCGGGTAGAAAAATTGCGTAAGCAGTCGCGGATATCTTTAGGGTCGAAATCATCAGTAAGTTTTGCTAGCACTTTGCGTTTACGCTTACGAAGTTTGTCAGAAAATTGTTCTGCTTGAAAATTGCCACGCTCCATAACTGCGTAAGTTTTTTCATACAACTCCTGCAGTAAAAATCCTTTCCACTGCGACCACACGTCAGGTCCTACAGCTTTAATATCAGCAAAAGTAAGCAGATACAGCATTTTTAGATTTTCACTATTTTCCATCGTCTGGGCAAACTGAGCGATAAGGTGATGATCATGCAAGTCACGTCTTTGCGAGATGTAGGCCATCTGTAAATGATTGCGTACTAAAAATTCCAGCCGTTTACTGTCCTCCTTGCCTAGACCGAGCCGTCTGGCTATGGTGGGAATCATGGCAGCACCTTTTTCGCAATGGTTATGCCCTTCCCCCTTGCCGATATCATGCAATAACACGGCAATGATCATTAAGCCCGGTTTCTCTATTTCCCCAGCTAAACGTGTAAGTAATGGTTTTTTATCGGCGTACTCCCCTGCCCACAGACGCGTTATCTCCTGGACGGCAAAAAGGGTGTGAGTATCGACTGTATAAATGTGATAGGCATCGTGTTGAACTTGACAATAAATCCTTTTAAACTCCGGAATATATCGATTGAGAAACAGCAAATGGTGCATCTGGAACAGTGTCTCGTAAACATCTTTTTTATAGCGCAGTATTTCCAGAAAAGTTTCACTAACCTGTCGAGAACGACGGAATTTATCATTAACCTGATGAAGACTTTGGCGAACCATGGTTTTCAACTGTAAACCTAATTCCAGTTTATGCCGCTGTATCAAACTGAAACACGTCATCATGGTCTCGGGTTTTTCATTGAAAAGTTCATCAGAGCGCGGGAACAATTCTCCTCTGAGGGCGTAAAAGTCATCATCCAAATTACGTCGGCGCATATAACCCAACAAACCGTGCCCACCATTTACACGATCAGTGGCTCTGGCAATTATCGTTGAAGTGAGATGCTCAACCCGAGTGGCAGCTTTGTAGTAAGCACGCATAAATTGCTCCACGGCAAGAGCTGACTTGTTATCTTGATAGCCAAGGAAAAGAGCAATTTTCTCCTGTTGGTAAAAAAGTAACTGTTCATTTTTGCGTGGAGAAAGATAATGCAATTCACTCCGAATACGCCACAGGTAATCTAAGGAGGCGCGAAATTCATGTTCCTCTTCCTCGCTGATTATCCCTTTCATTACCAGCCCGCGAATATTATTTACTTTATACTTAACCTTACACAACCACATAGTAGTATGCAGATCACGCAGACCACCTTCCCCCTCTTTTATATTTGGTTCGAGCATATATACTGTAGAACCAAATTTTTTCAGGCGATTTTGGTGTTCAATTATTTTATCGCGCATAAAACTGGCACTATTATTTTTAATTATGCTGGGCAGCACCCGCGTTGAGTAGTGTATATACAGCTCTTCATCACCACATATTAAACGTGAATCAAGCAATGAAGTGCAGGCGGTCAGATCATTACTGGCAATCGCCAAGCATTCTGCCTCATTGCGCACACTATGACCGACATCCAGGCCCAAATCCCACAGCATATACAGCATCCGCTCGGAAACTTTGAGGATAAAAGGGCTGGATGAATCATTTACATAAAACATAAGATCGATATCGGAACGCGGATTCATTTCACAGCGCCCATATCCACCCAAGGCAATCAAGACGCAGGGCAACGGCGCTGCAATATCAACTAAAGCAAACTCAAATAATGCCGTAACCAATGTGTCGGTGACTTGGGTTAAGTTAGTAACTGTCTCGTGGCCAGCGGCGCCGTTGCGATGGTCATTGCGCACGATTGTATCGTTGTGCTCCAAAAACTTAGCTGCAAATCCTAAAAAGCTGGCTCTACAATCATCAAAACAGCACTTTTGACGTGCTTCAGCTAAGATGCCTTCCAGCATTGATTGATCTACAAAAAACAATGGCAACCCCGTTGATTAGCGTAATAGTTTCTGGGAACGCACATAACTCTTAACGCCAGTGACGATTGCATCAACAGTACGTTCCCGATATGTTTGATTTTTAAGTCTTTTTGCTTCCATTTTATTGCTAACAAAGGCAATCTCTACCAGCACTGATGGCATGGTCGCGCCAAGTAAAACGTGAAAGGGTCCCTGACGTACCCCCAAATCTTTTATGTCTGAATATTTACCGCGCAAGGTCCTGGTCAACGACGATTGGATATCGGTAGCCAGTCGGCTTGATTCATTTATTTTTGCATTGGCCATCAAATCAAACAAAATAAGCTCCAAATCGCCAACCTCTTTCAGGCTCATCCCATTTTCACGAGCGGCAACCTCAACAGCTTTATCATTCTTGGAAAAATTAAGATAAAAGGTTTCAATGCCATGCGCACGCTTGTTGGTGCTAGCATTGGCATGAATAGAAATAAAAAGATCGGCATCTACCTTGTTAGCGTAAGCGGTCCGTTGATGCAAAGGTATGTATACATCATTTTTGCGCGTCATTAATACTTCACAATTAAGTTGCTTTTTCAGCCTGACAGACAACAGTTTAGCAACTTTCAGCGTCACATCTTTTTCATACAGATTACCATAACCAATAGCCCCAGGATCTTTGCCACCATGACCGGCATCAACTACAATGCGTAATTTCCCCTGTTTTTTGCGCGCGACATCAGGCAAATTAACTCGCATTGGTTGTTCGTCTGGCACTTTGTTAAGTAATGCAGCAATCTGTTGTTGACCTTGTTTGTTCGCCACTTGTGAGCCAGGAGCAGTTTGTAATTGCGGGATATTTGCCCGAAAAACTGTTCCTTTTTCATTTGTTATATCAACTACTATGCGTGGCGGATCTTGTAACTCAAAAAAATTATACTTGGTGAGCTTAGTCAAGTCACAGACTATACGCGTATATTTGGGATTTTCACCAAGGCGGATTTTCTTTACTACCCCCTTGTTTATGTCCAGCACAGAAACAACATTATCGCCCATTTCTGCATTCTGAATGTCGAAATATAACCTTGCTGAACCCGTGCCTTTTTGACTCGGAGCCAGAGTATTGACATTAAATTCGCATTTCTGACTTAATTCAACCACCAACCGGGTATGCTGCTCATCACTTTGATGACGCACTGCCGTTATTTTTTTTCTACCGGGGGGGGATCTATCTGTGGTTATTAATTGCACATGCGTGAGTATTTTTGCCACTGGTTCATGGGGTAATGTAGCCAATAATCGCCGCGCTTTCCCCCGCATATCACCATGAGGATATTCCTGAACAATCTGCCCACATAGTTCTCGTGCTTGAGCCGGTTGGTGCATAACATCCTGCTGTATTTCGGCTTGCATATACAGGGCATCATCCGCCAGCGTGCTGGTATGATAATTATTAGCCAGGGTATTAAAAGAATCTACAGCATCTTGTGCGTCGGATTTTATTCTAGAGATATCATATAGTTGCCGATATGACTTACCTAATAGATAGTAGGCAGAGGGTGCTTTTGCATGGGTCGGATAATTTTCGGTAAAATGGTTTAGCTGTTTTAGGACTTTATCCCAATTGTGGCGATATTGTTGTTTGGATGGGTTTTTTGTCAGTTGGATATAAGCATCACGGGCAGCATTATACTGACTATCAGTGGAGGCACTTGCCGTGGCATAACTAGCTGAAATGCCAAGAATAAAAACAAAATAGCCGAGCAGGCAAAACTTTAAAAAACGTATCATTCGCAACCTATATAGTAAATTTAAGGTGTAATATCACATTATTTTTTTAAGTTCATTTACTAAATTCAACGCATCAAGTGGAGTTATATTATTTAGATCAATGCCCTTTAAGCGTTGGCGCAGCGGGTCATCGACACCATTAAATAGCGACATTTGTGCCTGTCTAGCTATGGGATCTTGGCTATAGGCAGCTTTACG
>Ga0307991_1002396_pt1 | contig 12723 bp, 16 predicted proteins | sample EllFjometagen131_FD_203146 | JGI IMG/M metagenome (GOLD analysis project Ga0307991, IMG submission 203146) | Marine microbial communities from Ellis Fjord, Antarctic Ocean - #131 | ecosystem: Environmental > Aquatic > Marine > Unclassified | place: Southern Ocean | collected 2014-10-08 | reverse complement strand
TGATATCCCCGATGATGCGTTCGATCTCAAGCCCGTCGAGATTGCGCGTGTCTGAGCCATCGCGAACCAAGGCGCGAACCTCGTAGTCTGAATCGAGGAGAGCACGGGCGATGCTCGAGCCGATAAATCCTGTTCCTCCGGTCAGCAATGCGCGCATGATTCGCGCCTCCTCCACTACCTGCCAAGTGTGATTGCTCCCAGATCCCGTTGAAGCAGTTCCCTATGGATTACGTTGCCGGACCTAAGAAAAGGAAAATGGGCGAAGCAGGGCTCGAACCTGCGACCTTTCGGATGTGACCCGAACGCTCTCCCAACTGAGCTATTCGCCCAACTCATGGCTTTGTATTCTAGCTGCTCTCCCTCATCCGATCAAGCATCAAACTGCGCGCTTTCCAGCATGTCGGCAAGACTCTCTCCTGCACGTTTACGCGTTATCTCCACGAGGCCCAAGCCAGTCAGGTCGACAAAATCAGATGACACCCTGTCTTTCTTCAGCTCTTCCTTCACCTTGTCGATCAGTGCCTGCTCGTCCTTTGGGTCATCCATATCCACAAAGTCGACGACGACGATTCCGCTCATCTGTCGCAGCCGCAACTGGCGAGCGATCTCGCACGCCGCCTCCAGGTTTGTGTTGAGAATCGCTGACCGCTGGTTGCGATGCTGCACATCTCCTCCGGTGTTCACATCGATGGCGATCAATGCCTCTGTTTCGTCGATCACTATTGAACCACCGTCGCCCAGCGACACGCGCCGCGATTGCGTCTCCTGAATCTGTTCCTCCAGATGGTAATGTTGGAAGAGCTGGTCCTGCCCTTGGTAGAAGGTGATGCGCTCCTTGTAATCCTCCATGTGCATGTATTCCAAGAAATATTGTATCTTCTCGTGGAAGAATTCGGAATCGACGATCACCTCAGCCACTTCTGGAACGAGACGATCGCGGAGGATCGTCTGAACGAGGCCCATCCCTTTGTACAAGAGCTGCGGTGCTGATGCAGTCTTCGCCGCGGACTCGATGCTCTCCCAAGTCTGCGCCAGGAGCTTGTAGTCACGCGTCAGCTCCTCCTTGCTCGCCGCCTGCGCAGCCGTGCGGGCGATCATTCCCTGCCCGTCCTTCTTCAGCTCACGCGCGATGCGGCGCAGCCGACGCTGCGTGCGCACACTGTCGACGCGGCGGGATACGCCCAATCGATCTTCAGTAGGGAGGAAGACCCAGAACCTTCCGGGGAGACTGATCTTCGTCGTCCCTTGCGGGTTTTTCGTGCCGATTCCCCCACGCCTCACCTGCAGGGTGAGCGTTTGACCGGGGCGCAGGAGCTTGTTGATCGGCGCAGCGCCATGCCATGGCTTGAAGCCCTTCTCAATCATGATTTGATCGTTAATCTCACCCTTCGATAGGAAGAGGCTCTTCTTCTCTCCCACATTGACGAACGCCGAGCCCAACCCGGGGAGGACATCCTCCACCTTTCCCTTGTAGACATTCCCTACGATGTTCTCCTGCGTCGGATGCGCGTAGTAGATTTCCATCAACTTCTCGTCTTCGACGATTGCTACGCGTGTACGTTTGACGTGTTTCTCGGTCGTGTCGACCGTTATCAGAATGCGTGTTCCTTTGATTTTGCCACCTTCTTTCTCTCATCGAGCCCCGCCAGTATTTTGGCGTATTGCGTTTGTTCTCCCGGGATGTTTATTCCAGGGGCGATTTCGACAAGCGGAACTAAGACGAATCGGCGCTCGTGCATGCGGGGGTGGGGGATCTGAAGGCTACCGTCACGGTAGCTCTGGCCTTTGTAGAGCAGGATGTCGATATCTATCGTGCGAGGGCCGAAGCGAACGGTGTGCGCCCTCTTTCCACGATGCTCGACCTCCTTGCATAAAGCGAGGAGCTCCGAGGGAGCAAGATCGGTCTTAACCGCGACAACCGCGTTTAGGAACCACGGCTGATCGGTGTACCCGACCGGCTCCGTTTCGTAGAAGGAGGAGCGTCGCATAACGCGCACGCCGTTCTTCACGAGGAACCCGAGAGCATCATCTATCTGCTCACGCCGGTTCCCCATGTTCGACCCCAGTCCTAGATAGACGAGATCGTCTAATGCTCCCTCTTTTTCTCCAGCTCTATTGCTGCACATCTCACTCTTCCCAAGCCCATCGGGTGAAGTTTTTCCACCCGTACGGCAATCTTCTGCATGCGCGGGAACCTCTCAAGCATGGCGTTTGCGATCTCATCGGCAAAGGACTCGATAAGAATGTAGTTTCTTGCCCGATTGACATCGCGAACAACCTGTACCATCAGCGAATAGTCGATGGTCTCCTCTAATCGATCACTTGAGCAAGAGGCGTAAAAGTCACCCTCTGCTCGAAGATCGATGGAGAAGCGATTCCCTTTCGTCCGTTCTGCATCGTAGTAGCCGTGGAAACCAACAAGTTCGATCCCACAGACCTCGATGCGCGCGCTTGTAAGCTTATTTGTCATTTCTTCTCTTCACCTGGGGCATATCCGTCCGTTTCCAGCAGCGCGGCAAAATTGCCTACACGCGTGTACAGACCGACGATAGATGCGATCAATCCCAAGCGGTTGTTCCTAACTTCTTCAGACCCTGCACCAGGATCCACATCTTCCGCGTAGCGATCGATCGCCCCCCACAATGAAGTGAGCTGATCTATCGCTTGTTCGTAGTCAAGTTTTGCAAGAAGCCCTTCCATTTTCCCCTCTGCCTTCAGGTATTCGCGCCATAGGGTCCTCTCGGTCTCTTCTTCAAATAAGGCAGGGTCGAAAACGCGTTTGTTTCCAACGCGAAAGCGTGTCCGCAGTTTGGCAAACGATCCCAGTAATAAGGCAAATCCCTCCTTGCTGCTTGCCTCCTGCAATCCCAACGCGCAGGCGCTGCTGCGATAAGGGTTGGATCTTAGTGTCTGGGGAAGAGCAGAAGCTATTCTCGATGTGACCTCCTGTTTAGTCTCCAGGTAGTGAATCAGGCGCTCTTTGAGGCACGTGCGGAGAGCCCCTTCCAGATCTTCTATCCTTATCGCAGGGGCGAGCATGCGGTACTGCTCGCGCAGCGCGCCAAGCACTGACAGAAGGTCAAGATCGACCTTTCCGCCAATCAGCAGGCCAATCAGATCGTCTCCTGCGCTGACCACCTGTGGAGCGTACGCCTCATTGCCGGTTAGGAGAAGGGTCGCCAGATGGTCGTACCTCTCTGCAATGGCGATGGCAAGCCCTTCCGTGCTCGCAGGGATCCTCCCCCTCTCCAAGTTCGAAACTGCCCCCTCTTCGAGGGCGATGCAAACGCTCGATTCCTCACCGTCGAGCTTCGCGTAAACCGCACCAGCGATCCCATGAAGTGATGCAAACTCGTGCACAATCCACGTTGCCAGGTCCGCCTGGCAGAGAAACGCGGCTCGATCCACGGTTCCCACTGATGCATCTAGCGCCTGTGCGACCTGTACCGAAAGCGTACGCAATCGCTCAGTCTTCTCCCATAACGATCCCACGCCTACTTCATCGCCGATGTTGCGCAAGCTGCTTACGTGATCAGCCAGCGATGCCTCACGATCGCGTGTGTAGAGGAGTCTGCAACCGCTCAACGCACTTCGCGCCACGCGTTCGTAGCCCACGCGGACAACGTCTCGGTCAACCGGGCCATCGGCAAATCCGACAAATCCAACGACACTTCCCTGGTCCGCATCAAGAGGGACAAATCCCGCCTTGCGTATCACAGCCTTCACAAACACCGCCGGAAGATCGGGAGGAAGGTTCACTCTGCCAATCACCGGCTGTGGGTATTCCACACCGTCGGCAATCCTCGCTAGCAGATTATCATCGACCTGTGCGGATACGTTCGCCTCGCTTGCTGCGGCAGTGATGGCATCCCTCGTCATCTGTTTGCGCCGCTCTTGGTCAACGATAACCCCTCCCGTGGCAAGTACTTGTTCGTAATCAGCCGCACAGGACAGTGTAATTTCCTCTCCTGCAGCACTCCGCCAGTGGGCGCACGTCTGGCGATCTGCAACTACGTTTCCAACGCGAAGCGGAATGACCTGTTCGCCATACAGACAAACAACGTAGCGGATCGGGCGAATGAACATGACTGGTGAGGAATCCCGGTGCATTACCCCCTCACTTACCAGTTCATTCACGGGCTCGCCGAGGATATGAGAGATGGTGTTCACCCTCTCTTCATCATCAAAAGCTTGTGTCGAAACATCGGTTGCGATGAGCGCCAGTCGACGTGGTGTGTAGAGTACCCGTATGCCGCCCTTCAGCGAACCATTCTCGGCCAGAGCCCTATTTACGCGCAGTGAAAGATCCACTGCCATCGGTGATAGCAGCTCAACTGGCATCTCTTCTGTCCCTATCTCAAGGAGAAGATCAGGCATCCAGCGCCTCCACGTACATCCTCGCGCACCCTGAAGCAAGATCTGCTATGTGCGCAGCTCGCCCGGATTGTCCCTCGTCGCTTGAACTATCATGCAACGCAAAGAGAGAGTGCAAATACACCGACGCGAGAACATGCTCGTATGCCGGGAAGTAGAACCCACCCGCGAGTGCTTGTTCACACTCATCAGCATGCAGGCTCAGGAGCGAGTTAATCCTCTCGGGGTCGGCACATTCTAAGGCATAAGCCGCAATCTGCCGACCACGCTCTGTTGGTACATCTTCATCCTCAATCCCCACAGAGATCGCCAGACGCCCGAGAGAGTACTCAACCATCATCGGTACGGGCTCGAAATCAATTTCACCCAACCGCTGCAGATATGACAGGCTACCGACCTCGATCTGATCGATCAATACACGCCAACCGGCAGCTCGCACCGCAAGATACGATTGCTTCCAACCGTAGTTGTGGGCGACAAAGCGAATGTCCCTAGAGGGCAAGTCCAGCCCCAGCATCCGCAAACTCTCGATGAATCTCGCCCGCAGGTCGCTCGATGGATCGCATCGCGTGACCTGCAGATGCCGATCGATGATCGGGCTAAGCGGATCATCTCCGTAGGGAGCCAGCGATGGATCGACTACGCTCACCATTTGAGAGGCACACCACGGCCTGGGTGCAAGAACGCCAAAGAAGACATCCGGAGTCAGTACGCCAGCGGGGATCGGTCCACAAGGGGAAATGGTAGGACACCCCTCTTCCTTCCAGAAGTCCTGCAGGCAAAGGGCGATCTCTTGTAAAGCCATCCTACCCCTTGACCGCTTCCTCCTTGGCCATCGTTGCCAATGCGGAGAACGTGTCAGCGTCGTGCACAGCGATCTCGGAGAGCATCTTCCGATTCAGCCCGATTCCGCGCTTCTGCATCCCGCCAATGAATGCCGAGTATGACAGGCCGTTCAACTTTGCCGCGGCGCCGATCCTCACAATCCACAACTGGCGGAAGGTACGCTTGCGACGCCGACGGTCGATGTAGCTATTGCGTAGCGCCTTCATCACCGCTTGCTTTGCAATGCGGTGCGATGTACCACGCTTGCCTTTGAATCCCTTGGCGAGCCGCATGATCTTCTTTCGGCTCTGCAGTCTCTTGTTTCCCCCACGTGCTCGTGGCATCTTCTTCCTCCTAAGTCGTTAACTACCGATCATTCGTTTGATATTCTTTGCTTGTCCACCAGAGAGTTCTTTATCCTGGCGGGCTTGGCGGACCGACTTCGTCCGCTTTTTCACATTCTTGTGAAAATAGTTAGACATGTGATGGAAGAGCTTCCCGCTCTTCGAGCGCCGGAAGCGCTTGCTGGCCGCTCGATGTGTCTTCTGCTTAGGCATCTTCTCCTCCTTATCAAGTTTTCTGATTCTGATTTGGAACCAACAGCATTTGCAGTATCTTTCCTCTCGCCTTTGGTTGCTCGTCCACACGTGCGATGTCACTCAGCTCATCCGCAACACGTTTCAACAGGTCCCGCCCACGCGAGGCATGCACGATCTCTCTTCCGCGGAAGAAGATCGACACACGCACCATGTCCCCCTGGGTCAGAAACTTCCGCACTCGTTTCATCTTCGTCTGGAAGTCATGCTCCCCGATCTTTATCGTGAACTTCATTTCCTTCAGGCGCGAACGATGCTTCTGCTTACGGTCACGCTTCGCCTGCTGGTAATGATACTTCCCGTAGTCGACAATTTTACACACTCGCGGCTCAGACTGCGATGCAACCTCTACGAGATCGAGCCCACGCTCCTTTGCAAGCGCCACTGCATCAGGTGTTGCCATCAACCCCAGGTTCTCACCCTTGTCGTCTATCACTAAGACATTCTGTTCACGAATCCGCTCATTAACGCGTAAACTTCTTTTGATACCTACCTCCTATTACTTTGCTCGGACCGGCTCTCGGTATTGATATAAGCCGCGTTCCTTAATATAGCTCGTCACGGACTCCGGCACACAATCGGGAATTACCTCTCCTCGCCTGATTTGATCGCGGATCCAGGTAGAGGAGAGATCGACTTCTTCCATCTCTAGAAAGGAAATCCTTGCCTTGTCAAACGGCGGAGCCGCGAAGAGGTCCTTGGAGATCCCGTTCCGCGGCGCGATAAGAAAAGGGACGCTTGCAAGGAGCTTTCGAGGATCCTTCCACGTTTCGATCTGCAACAGAAGATCGGCCCCAACGATAAAACACAGCCCTTCCGGATACTGATCTTGCAACGCCGTAATCGTATCAATTGTGTATGAAAAACCATCGCGATCAATCTCGATGCGAGACACAGATAAGTGATCGTAGGGCTCTATTGCCCCCTGCACCATCGCGAAGCGGTCCTCCTTGGTCACATTGACCAGGATCTCCTTATGGGGAGGAATCCCACTCGGGATGAAGATTACTTTTGACAGCTCAAACTGCTCATAGGCCGCTTTGGCCACAAGCATGTGCGCGCTGTGCAGTGGGTTGAACGTACCCCCGAAGAGTCCGATTCTACCGCTTAAGTTCAAGTTCCACCTCTCCGATTCGCAACGGGTCTCCCGGCGTAAATCCCTGCCGATTCAATTCCCGCAACACACCCATCCTCTCCAGCCGCTTGCTCAGGTACTCCTGCGCATCCCGGCTATCGAGAATCAGTTTCGCCGCCAATCGCTCTACGGTCTGCCCTCTGACGACAAAAGTCTCTCCATCATGCTCAACGCGAAAACCTTCCTCGTCGTGAAAGCGATACACACGGCGCGTAAGTGCATCTCTCCGATCAATTGTTGCTGCACTGGTCGACTGCAACCTGTTATACGTTCCATTCACCAAGCCACGCAACCCAGCTCCAGTAGCCACGGAGATCGGAGTGATATCCACGCCAATCGCGGCAAATCTCATCTTCTCCTCTTCAATATCATCCTCGTCCAGCAGGTCCACCTTGTTACCAACCACGATCTGTGGCTTTGTCCCCAATTCCTCGCTCGACGCCCGCAATTCTTCATTGATGCGACGATAGTCCTCCAACGGATCTCGTCCTTCCAGCTTAGCCAGATCGATCATGTGAATCAACACGCGCGTGCGCTTTACATGTCGGAGGAACCTGTCCCCTAATCCCTTGCCGGCGTGCGCCCCCTCGATTAGGCCGGGAATGTCCACCGCAACAAACTGATGCTGCCCATCGACGTCAACAACGCCGAGATTAGGAGATATTGTCGTAAATGGATAGTCGGCAATCTTCGGACGCACTCCCGATATGCGGGAGATTAAACTTGACTTCCCAACGTTCGGATAGCCAATGATCCCCACATCCGCGATAAGCCGCAGCTCCATGCGCAGCGTCCCTTCCTCTCCCGCCAGCCCTCGCTCGCAGATACGCGGCGCTTGCCTGGATGAAGTGACGAAACTGTTGTTCCCACGGCCTCCTTCGCCACCGCGAGCCACAACAACCTCTTCGTCCGGTCCCACCAGATCAGCGATCACGTCTCCTGTACGCGCGTCATGCACAATAGTGCCAACAGGGACCAGGATCACCGCGGGTTTGCCACGTGCGCCCTGTTTGTTTTTGCTGCCTCCATCTCCTCCCTGTCCGCCGGCAAACTTTGGTCGATTACGGAACTGGTAGAGCGTCGATATGCTCAGCGAGCTACGAATAACCACATCCGCGCCGTCTCCGCCGGTCCCACCATCCGGGCCACCCTTCCAGTTGTGTTTGTCGGATACGAAACGAATCACTCCATTCCCGCCGCGTCCTCCCCGGACGCGTACCGTTGCCTCATCAATAAACATGGATGGACGCTCTGAGACTCATAGGGGAGGTGAACACGAGATGACTAGCCCTCCTGAACGGGGTCCTGCTGGACAGGGTCCTGCTGGACGTGGCCCTGCTGGACGGGACCCTCCTGGGCAGGGAGGACGTTCACGTACTTCTTCTTACTCCCGGTAAATTGCACGTGCCCGGGCACTGTGGCGTAAATGGTGTAATCCCGTCCTATGCCGACGTTCTTTCCTACTGCAAACTTTGTCCCACATTGCCGAACGATGATCGACCCTGCGTTCACCCACTCACCGCCGAAGCACTTGACTCCCCGGCGCTGGCCTGGACTGTCATGTAGGTTGTTCGTCGAGCCCGTACTTGTTTTATGTGCCATTGTTACTCCTTGCTAAACCCGTATTCCCGCCGTGGCTTCATGCACGACAAGGTCCTGTGCGTATTCCGCCGCAAGCTGTGTCAATCCAATGACAAGCGTCTCCATGATCGCATCGATCTCACGGTTAAGGTGAGGAGCGCTGCGATCAATCAATAGATGCACCTCACTACCCAGAGAATAGTCCGGCACAAGATGGAGGTAGTCGGTCATTGCGGAGACACTCGCCTGCAGAAATCGCAACGCCGCGTCGCCAGTGGGAGTATCACTATCTATCCCTTGCCCGGTCAGCCCAAGAATACGATTGTGTTCGTCACGCGAAACAATGATCTCTCCCACGTGTTTCTCCTCTAGGCTTCGATCGCCGTAATCTTTGTCTTCATGTACGATTGGCGATGTCCCTGCTTGCGACGATAGCCCTTCTTATTCTTGTACTTGTAGACGATCACCTTGTCGCCGCGTCCCTGCTCACGCACCTCTCCCATTACCTTTACGCCATCCAGATGCGGAGTTCCCACGCGGACCTCGCCATCATCAACTATCAGGAGGACCTTGTCGAAAGTAACCGTCTCACCGGCCTCAAGGCCACTGATCAGCTCATGATCGAACAGATCTCCATTCTCCAGCAGATACTGCTTACCACCCGTTTCGATTACTGCATACATAGAATTTACACCCCAGTCGTACTGATTTTAGCGGCCCTTAGTGCCCTTTTCAACGCCCTAGCCAATCGGGCTTCCCGGCGGAACATCACGATCCGGGGCAAGAAGGGAGATTCCTTTCCCTCTTCCCGCAACGAGCAGCATCCCTTCGGACTTCACCCCGCGTATCACCGTCGGCTCCAGGTTCACAAGAACAACCACCTGGCGCCCAACGAGATCCTCCAGCGAGTAGTGCTTCCTGATTCCCGCCACAATGGTCAGCGTACGCGTTCCAACGTCAATCTGCAACTGGTAGAGGCGATCCGCCCCTGGGACAGGGCTTGCAGAAAGGACTCGCCCGACCTGCAGGTCAAGGCGAGAGAAGTCATCAAATGATACTCGCTCTTGGTGGAGTTCTCCCACTTCGCGCTCGATCTTCCCTACATCGATCCTCTCAACAAGCACGCGAGACGAACCGATCGCCGCTCCCCTGGCAACGGAGTCAATCTCCTCCCAGCGAGCCTCCCCGACCCCCATGATCTCCAGAACACGTGCGGCGTAACGTGGCACAAACGGAGACAGCAGTATCACTATTGCTTTCACCAAGTGGAAAGCACTCGCTACGGCCTGCTCATCATTGGTCGCCCACGGTTCTTTCCGCTGGAAGTACTCGTTTCCGAACACGGCGAGCAAGCAGGCCTCTCGCAGAGCGCGGCTCAGGCTCGCTCCTTCCATCGCACGCTCGTAGGAAGCGAGAGTCTTCGCTAGCCGATCGGTCACTTCGCTATCGATGTCCGTATCCGGGACGACGTGTTCGTGGTGGTCCTGGATGAACGACAGGACACGGTTCGTCAGGTTAGCAACGTTAGAGACGAAGACACCGTTCACCGCCTTTGCCAGCTCCCCCCACGAGAAGTTCACGTCGCGCCCCTCGGGACGGTTGTAGATCAGATAGAAACGCCACAGCTCGACGTCCATCACTTCGAGCGCGTCGTCGCAGTACAGCCCCACTCCGCGGCTCTTGGAGAAGCTATCGCCGCCGATCCAGTTCAGGTACTCGGTGGCGGCAATCTGGTCCGGGAGGTGATATCCTCGCCCCGATGCAATGAGCTGGCCGGGGAAGATCAGTGTGTGGAAGGGAATGTTATCTTTGCCAATGGCGTAGATCTGGTGCACGTCATCCCCGAACCAGAACTTCTTCCAACCATCGTCTCCGGCGAAGTGTTCCATCGCCGCCGACACGTAACCAAGGGCGGCCTCGCCCCATACGTAGATTACCTTTCCCTCCGCTCCCTCAAACGGAGCGGGGATTCCCCATTCTATGTCGCGGGTCATCGCCCGCGGCCTCAGCCCGTCCGTAATCATCTGTTGCGTGAACTGGTGGACATTCCCTTGGAAGTGGCGCGATACAACGTACTCCTGTAACTGTGGTGAAAGCTTAGCCAGATCCAGGTACCAGTGGCGCGTCGAGCGAAACTCGATGTCTCCCTTTCCGCAGAAGCTACAGACCGGGTCGATTAGCTCTTCCGGCTCGAGGATCGCACCGCAGTTATCGCACTGATTGCCGAGCGCGCCTGCCGAACCGCAGCGGGGGCAGGTGCCGGAGATGAACCGGTCAGCAAGGAAGACCTTGCAGTTGCGACAGTAGGCCCGATCCTCCTCCTTGGTCGTAATGAACCCGTTCTTCTCCATGTCCAGATAGATACGTTGAATGAACTCCTTGTGCACCGGCGATTCGGTTGTCGTGTAGTTATCGAACTCGATCCCGAAGCCATCGATCACCGCGCAGATCTTCTTGTGATTGCGATCGGCCAGCTCTGCAGGCGTGATCCCGAGTTGCTTTGCCTCGTACTCGATCCGCGTTCCGTGCGCATCGCTTCCGGAGACGTAGAGGACGTCATGTCCGCGCAGGCGGTAGTAGCGGGTAAACACATCCCCCGAAAGGAGGGATGAGACGAGGTTTCCGAGATGTGGAACCCCCGACGCATACGGCCATGCACTACACACCAATACTCGTTTCTTGTCCATACGTTCTCCAACTCCAGATGTAAGAGGGCATTATACCCTGAAACTATGCTATCTTCTATCGATGATCGAAGACAAGGGCGTTAGAAACCTCGCCATCGGCAAAGCAATCCTCGTCACGAGATCGAAACAAGCGCGATGAATCACCAAATTGGCTTCAATCGCGCTGAGCGCATCTATCGCGTGCTTGTACGGGAATGTGTAACGATATAAACTACTAACTGCAATGTGGAAACAACTCCGGCAGGTAACGTAACGATGGCGGCTCCACGGGAAGTCATCGATCTCATCGAGCGGTTTGAACGCAACCACGACACGTACCGCTCACACGAGTACAACGATGTTGAAGCTGATCCGAACAAGGAAAGCCAGCTTCCACCGTTCAAATGGGATAAGGACCGCCGCGCGCTCCTCTGTGCCGAGCTCGACGCCTACTACGCCAAACTATACGGCCTCACCGAGGAAGCGCTCGGCTACATCCTCGACCCCAAAGACGTCTACGGCGAAGACTTCCCCAGCGAAACCTTCCGCGTCCTCAAGGACAAAGAGAACCGCCTCTACAACGAATACCGCACCAAACGCTTGGTGCTGGAGGCATGGAGCCATCAAGCAGAAGGGGGCGTTTGAACGTGCACTGCTTGGCGATCATCATGAAAATCACAGGTAGTTTCTTGTTGTTGGGGGATGTATGGACTGCATTTGCGAAGCGCGACTTAGAAGCTTTCTACATTTATCTTTTTGTCATTATTCCCAGTGTTGTCGGAATACTAGTTCTGTTGTTTAGCGAGGTAGATAGGTTTGCCGGCTTTTGGGGAGTACATACCTGGTGGAAGTTGGTCATTGCTGCAATCATATTCGCGTTGTTCCTGCCGATCATCATGACTGGAGCTAGGCGTATTGCTTCAAAATCGAAGATGCAACTTCTTGTTATCTATATGATTGTAATCTTCTCACTTGCCTTATACTTCGTGGTAAGCGATTGGGCAGAGCTTCCCGCATCTACTGATATGCTACCTGAAGCACGTCAGATATTCCCTTGGCTTGCAATTCATCCATCGTTGGCAATCCATCACCTATATGCGAATGCAACTCTCTTGGGAACGTTAGAAGTGCTTTGGCTTGCGCCCATATTCGGCAAGAGTTTGGCTACTAGAATGGGGCACGTTCTTGGCAACCAGCGACGCGTAGTTACTATCAATTCCGTTATCTTTGTTGCCGGCTGGATTCTGGATATGATCAGTTCCTGAAGATACGTCAGATAATCGTGGATCCGCAACGTTCAATTAAGGAGATCACAGCAAAGAACACCTCTATTTGCCTGTTCTCTTGGCTAGTTGAATCTCGATGTCGTATTCTAGAGTCTGCAAGCAGAGATGCTTATGTGGTATGATAATTCACATGGGCTTGATGATATCTTGATGCGCGAAAGGAGCAACAAGAGGCTAATCTATCTGATAGAGGATTCGAATGAATAACAGCGAACTAATAGCACTTGTGGATCGGTTGAGGCGTGAACCGAATGAGGCCG
>Ga0307991_1002394_pt1 | contig 12731 bp, 14 predicted proteins | sample EllFjometagen131_FD_203146 | JGI IMG/M metagenome (GOLD analysis project Ga0307991, IMG submission 203146) | Marine microbial communities from Ellis Fjord, Antarctic Ocean - #131 | ecosystem: Environmental > Aquatic > Marine > Unclassified | place: Southern Ocean | collected 2014-10-08 | reverse complement strand
CTGGGAAATCCGAAGGGACTCTTGTTGGTTATGCGTGGTCAAGGGGAACTGATACTGATGTCGGAGGGGTGGGCTGGATTAGTTTTAACGAAAGCGATTTGGGTGGTTGTCCTCAAATACCTTGTAAAGCATGGGTGGACACTTCGGACGGAAAGGTTTACGGCTGGGCGAAAGCATTGGCTGGAGGAACTCCAGAAGCTGGTGGCTGGAATGGATGGATTAAACTAAATGGGACAGCGATAGACGGTTCTACATATAATGTAAAAATTGATGCTGATGACGGTGAATTCTATGGTTGGGCTTGGGGAGATAATGTAATGGGTTGGATTAGCTTTAATTGCGATAATCCTGAAACTGTTTGCAGTCATGATTACAAAGTTGAGACAAATTTTAGTTTTAGCAGTCCGCCGAAAGTAGAAAATATGCAAATTCTTTATCATGATTGTTGTGGAACAACAAAGAATACCTGCAGAATTGGTTTTGATTGGGTTTATAGCGATGTTGACGGAGATCCAGAGACAAAGATTGAATTTCAAATTGACAATAATGCTGGTTTCGCAAATCCAGAGGTTAATAGAACCTTTGAAGGATTAAGCAATCCTAACGGAACTCATAATACTCAGATTGTTTATGTGGTTTCTTCAGCAACAGCCGATAAACTTATTTTCCGTGGAACTAGCAGTACAAAATATTATTGGCGAGTGAGGGTTTATGACGATAGTGGTAATAATTCTGGGTGGATAGAGCCCTCTCTTAAAAGTTTTCAGACAGAAACGCATGCATGGCCTTGGCCTGATTTTGAATTAACGCCGTCTAACCCAGCTGTTGAGGAGATAGCGTCTACAACAAATAGTTCTAATTGTTTTGATAATAGTCAAAGCGAAATTCAATGTAGTAGTAGTGCTTGGCTTTGGTCTGTTCCCGAAGGAGATTTTGTAAACGGCACCACCAATACAGATAAAGAGCCATTTATTCAATTCTCAAGCGCTGGGAACAATAAAGAAGTTATTCTTAGGGTTTACGATAGCTCTCTTGGAGTTGGAGAATATTGCAGTAAAACAAAAACATTTGACATAAAATTGCCTTTGCCGATCTGGATAGAAACAGGGGCAGACTAAATTTTGAGATTCAGAAAGTGAGACAAAAAGATTAGTCCGTATGTCCAAATTTTTCTTGACATAGAGTTCAGGGAAGGTAAAATGAAAAAACTTGGAGATACCAAAAACTTTAGATATATAAATATGATTTTATGATAATTTTTAGTTCTCATTCTTTACTTAAATTAAAGCAGAGAGACATATCTTCTCAATTAGTAAAGAAAGCTTTGAAATTACCAGATCATCAATTCTCAAGTTATTCTGACAGAAAAATTGTTTACAAAAAGTTTAATAACTTGTATCTTAGAGTAATTTATAAAGAAAAAAGAAATGATATTTTTGTGATTACTCAACATTGGGCGAAGAGAATAAAAGAAAAAAGTTAAATTTATGGAAATAACTTACGATTCAAAAATTGATGCCTTAAATATTACCTTTAAAAAAGGCGATGTTCACGAGACTTTGGAAATAGCTCCAGAGATAATTTTAGATTTAGATAAGAAAAGTCACCCATTATACTTAGAAATTATTGGGGCGTCCGAGAAGATAGGACTATCGAGAGTGAACGAAATAATTATGAGGAATCTTGTTCAAGCTCCAGAAAAAGCATTAATTGTAAAATAATTGGATTACCTCTACCGATCTGGATAGAAACAGGGGCAGAATAGAGGTTTGTCTTGATTCTTTATTTATTGCTTGCTCCGCTTGTTGCGGAGCTTGCTTTTATATCAATATTCTGTTATACAAAAGAATAAAATAAGATTAGTTTATTATTATGGCAGTTCCGAAACAACACAAAACAAAATCGCGAAGAAATCAGAGAAGAATGCATATACGAATCAAGCAAACGAGTTTAAGTGTTTGCCCGAAATGTGGCAAGCCGGTTTTGCCTCACACCGTTTGTATGAATTGCGGTTATTATAAAGGCAGGCAGATTATTGATGTCTTGGCTAAGCTTACAAAAAAGGAAAAAAAGAAAAAGGAAAGAGAAATGAAAGAAGGAGAAAAAACAACAAAGGAACCAATGACAATGGAAAAATTAAGTAAAAAATAAATAGCATAAGAACCTGCTCGCTTCGCTCGCAGAACGCTTGAAATTAAAATCATCATATACATTTTTAAAGTAATTTAATTATGGGAAGTAGACATCTTTCACGAAGTATAGCAATGCAGTCGCTTTACGAATGGGATTTTATGTCCAAAGAGGAAAAATCTTTGGATGAAATTTTAGAAAAAAATATTAAAGAATTCGGTCCCGGATTAGAAAGTACTGATTTTATTAAACAAATTGCTAAGGGAGTAGAAAAAAATATTGACAAAATCAACAAAATTATTGAAAAGGCTGCCCCAGAGTGGCCTATTCAACAAATTAACATTGTTGATAGAAATGTTTTAAGAATTGGTCTTTACGAATTACTTTACGCCAACAAAGAGGAAGTCCCTCCAAAGGTAGCGATTAACGAAGCAATTGAATTGGCAAAGATGTTTGGTGGAGATTCATCTGGTAAATTTATTAATGGTGTTTTAGGAACCGTGTTCAAGGAGATAGAAAATAAAGAATAAGTAATGGAAAATTTTTCAAAATTAGAAAAAAAATTAAATATAAATTTTAAGAACAAAGAACTTTTAGCACACGCTTTTTGTCATCGTTCTTATTTAAACGAGCATCCTGATTTTAAACCTGGGAATAACGAAAGATTGGAGTTTTTGGGAGATGCTGTTTTAGAAATAATAGTGAGTAAGGATCTTTTTGACGAATATCCTAAAGAAGGAGAAGGTTCTCTTACCAGCTGGAGAGCCGCCTTAGTAAATACTAAAATGTTATCTTCTGTTGCTCAAGAGCTTGATTTTGGTAAATTTCTTTTATTGTCTAAGGGAGAAAAGAAGGAAATAGGAAAAGCAAGACAAGATATTTTAGCCGATACTTTTGAGGCATTTGTTGGGGCATTATATCTTGACCAAGGACATAAAGTATGTCAAGATTTTATAGAAAAATGCCTAATGGTTAAATTACCAAATATTTTAGAGAATCAAGAATTTATTGATGCTAAGAGTCAGTTTCAAGAGTTTGCTCAAGAAAAAGAAAAAAAGACCCCTCATTATGAGATTCTTAAACAATGGGGACCAGATCATGCGAAGAATTTTATTTCAGGAGTTTTCTTAGGAGACGAATTAGTAGCGCAAGGAGAGGGCATGTCCAAGCAAGAAGCAGAGGAGGATGCAGCCAAGTCCGGATTACAATCAAAAGGGTGGAAATAAAAATTATCATTTATCATTGACCATTAAATATTATCATGCTTTCAATAAGATTTTTGAGAATAGGGAGAAAACATCAACCATCATATAAAGTTGTTGTAATTGACAAGAAACGCGCTTGTCAAAGCGGTAAATTTATAGAACGGCTTGGTTTTTATAACCCCTTAACCAAAGAAAAAGCCATTGATAAAGAGAGAACGCTATATCGGCTATCAAAAGGAGCACAACCATCTGATACTGCGCATAATTTTTTGATTAAAGAGGGAGTAATTGAAGGGAAAAAAATTGCTGTTCATAGCAAAAAACAAAAAGAAAAACAGGAAGAGAAAAAAGAAATAGATAAGAAAGAAGATGGAGGAAAGGAAGTAGAGAAGAAAGAAGAATCTAAAGAAACGGGGACAACAAAAGTAGAAAAGAAAGTAGAAAAGAAAGTAGAAAAGAAAGTAGAAGAAGAAAAAGAGGAAAACAAAAAGGAAGTAGAAGAAAAGAAGGAAGAGACGGTTAAAGAAGATATTAGCAAAGAAGAGGTAATTGGTGTTGACAAGAAAAAATAAAGGAGTAAAATTATAATTACAAATTACCGAGTTCTATTAACAGAGATCTCGGATAGAAAGGTCGGAAATGGATAAAACATTGATTAATAATACGATTAAAGAATATGACAGACAAGATGCCAGATAAAGATTTTCTTGAGTTCGTCGTTAAAACTTTAGTAGATCATCCTGATGATGTCAGGATTGAAAGAAAAGTTGACGAGATGGGCGTTTTGCTTAATTTGAACCTTCATAAAGAAGATATGGGTCAAATTATTGGCAGAGAAGGTTCTACGGTAAAAGCCATACGAACACTTCTTCGAATTATTGGCTTAAAGAATCACGCACGCGTCAATTTGAAGATTGAGGAGCCAGAGGGAAGTACTCGTCCAGCGCCTCAACCAAGAGAAACAGAGTCAAAGCTTGACGATTTGAAGCTATAATTGCTTCTAATTTTAAAAAAACAAAAAGCCGTGCTATCATTAATAGTACGGTTTTTTGATAACCATGATTCAATTTGATATTATTACAATATTTCCGAAATTTTTAATTCTTATTTTAACGAGAGTATAATTAAGCGCGCTCAAAAAAAGAAATTAATTAAAATTAAAATTCATAATTTAAGAGATTTTGCAAAAGATACCCACAAAACAGTTGACGATAGACCTTATGGTGGGGGACCGGGTATGATTTTAAAAGTTGATATTATATATAGGGCGATAAAAAGCATTATTGGAAAAAACAGAAGAATCACAAAAAAACAAAGGAAAATTATTTTATTGTCTGCCAAAGGTAAAAAGTTTGACCAGAAAATGGCTGGTAAATTAAAGAAACTAAAACAAATAATTTTTATTTGTGGCCGTTACGAAGGAGTTGACGAAAGAGTGGCGAAATATATTGCAGACGAGGAAATTTCAATAGGGGATTATGTTTTAACAGGCGGTGAAATTCCAACTATGGTTATTCTGGATGCTGTTGCGCGACTAATTCCCAGCGTGATTAATAAAGATTCACTTAAGGAAGAAAGTTTCTCTGATGGTTTGAGAGAATATCCACAATACACTCGTCCAGAAATTTTTAAGTCAGAAAAAAATAAGAGAAACTGGAGAGTGCCAAAGGTTTTGATTTCTGGACATCATAAAAAAATTAAGGATTGGCAAAAGAAACAAGGCAAAAGCATTGAAAAATAAAAAAATATTTGTTAGGATTAGATTTTAATAAGGGTAGGTGCTAGAGCGGTTAAATAGGTCAGACTGTAAATCTGATGCTTTCGGGCTACGGGGGTTCGAATCCCTCCCTACCCACAGTGCTTAGTGCCAAGGTAGCTCAGTCGGATAGAGCACGTCATTGGTAATGACGAGGTCGCGAGTTCGATTCTCGCCCTTGGCTTAGAAGTAATAATAAATTGTTAAAATTATGGCAAAAAAAAGAAAAGCATTCGTAAAATTGAGATGCGAAGAATGTAAAAGTATCAATTATCAAGCTCACAAATCCCACAACGCAACAATAGAAGGAGTTAAATTAGAGTTGAAAAAATTCTGCAAAAAATGTAGGAAACACACAATACACAAGGAGATGAAAAAATAGTTAATAATTTAATTATTTAAAATGCAAGATAAGGAATTACTTTCTGAGAAATGGCAAACATTTTCTCTAATTGAACAAATGGCTAACATTGGAAGTGAGGTTGGAAGAACCGGAAAATGGTTTCAAAAAAATGAAGAATATTTCAAAAAAGCTTTTGCAAGGGCTATTGAATTGTTTGAGCTAACTCTTTCAGACGCAAGGTGGAATTATGGTCAATTAAAAGAAATAGGGAGAGTAAAAGAAGTTTTCTGTGATGCCATTAATGGGGGAAAGGAATATAAGAGTTCTTTTGAAAATCTTGATAAATATTTTTTGTTGTTTGCTTCAAAATTACGCATGGGGGCGTAGCTCCAATTGGTAGAGCGGTGGTCTCCAAAACCACATGTTGCAGGTTCGACTCCTGCCGCCCCTGCATATGGTTTATACTCGTTGAAAGCGGGTATTTTGTTGATGGATAGGCCTTGTATAAACTTGACAATTATGGGAATTCTTAGTATCTTAAAGCATAAAGCATTGAGTCAAAATAAATTATATGAAAATAAAACTAAAGCCAAAAATTATTATTTCTTTAATTCTTATTGCTCTTATAGTAATTGTTTTAGTTATTACATTGTCTTCAAAAAAGAACAATGATTATACCCTTTACACTGTCGCTAAAAGTGCTCTCTCACAAGAAATTTCTGAAACAGGAGTAATCAAAAAAGGAGATAAGATTAACTTAAGCTTTAAATCCGCTGGAGAGATTAAAGAGATTTTTGTTGAAATAGGAGACATAATTAACAAGGGAGCCGTATTAGCAAAATTGGATAACAATCAACTATATATTCAACTTGAGCAAGCTAAGGCAGAATTGCAATTAGTTCAGGCAGAGTTAGATAAACTTTTAGCTGGAGTTACTAAAGAAGAAATTCAAGTAAATCAAAATAGTGTAGATAATGCTGAAACAACTTTAGCTAATGAAAAAAAAGACATAGAAAATGCACAAATAAGCGCAGATCAAGATATAGAAGACATATACGAAGACGCTTTTAATGTCTTAAACGATTCCTATTTAAAACTTTATAACGCTTTTACTTTAGTTAAATCAATTCAGAATAGTCATTTTACTAGCAACGACCAAGATTCTTTGATCGTTAAAGAGAACAAAGTTAAAATAGAGAATTCTTTAGATGAAATGGATTTTTATCTTAAGAAAGTAGAAAGTGATTTTACTAAACAAAATATTGATTTCGCTTTAGTTGATTTTGAGAAAAATTTTGCGGATAGCAGAAGTTCTTTGAGTACGATAAGAGGCATTATTGAGGGGCCTGTTTATCGCAATATTGTTTCTTCAAGCGACAAAACATCTTTAGATACTCACAGAACAAACATTAACACTGTTTACACTAACATTGTGACCCAACAGCAAGATACCATTTCAATCAAAATTACCAATAAAACTAATATTGATGTTGCCGAGAGCGCTGTATCTGTAGCCGAAGACTCCTTGAAAGTGGCAGAGGATAATTTAGCTTTGTTGGTTGCTGAACCTAGAAAAGAAGATCTTAGCCTATATCAAGCAAAGAGAAAAAGCGCGCAAGCAAGGGTTGATATTTTAGAAAGTCAAATTAGAGATACTTTTTTAAGAAGTCCAGTAGAAGGAACCGTTACGACAATAAATGGATCTGTTGGGGAGATGATTCCTGCGATTAGTCCGATAATGTCTGTCTTACCAGCTGAGCCATTTCAAATTAAAGTTGATATATACGAAGAGGATATAATAAAAATTCATATAGGCAATCCGGCAAAAATTTCTTTAGTTGCATTTTCAGAAGAAATTTTTGATGGCAAAGTAATATTTATTGAACCCGCCGAGAAGTTAATAGATGGTGTTGTCTATTATGAAGTTAATATTAACTTTGGAAGAACGATAGAAGGAATAAAACCGGGAATGACTGCTGATGTTAGTATTATTAATGCTTTCAAAGACGGAGTATTAAGTATTCCAGAAGAAGCCATAGAATACAAGGAGGATCAAATGTTTGTGCAAGTTTTTAAAAATAATCAGATTGAAGAAAGGAGTGTAGAAACTGGAATGGAAGGAAGCGATGATATGATTGAAATCATTACCGGTATAGAAGAGGGAGAAGATATAATTATTGAAAATTAATTATGGAAGAAGCTGTTATTCGCTTAGAAAATGTTCAAAAAGTTTATCAGCTGGGCAACATAGATGTTCCGGCTTTGAGAGGAATAGACCTGGAAATTTTTCCAGGCTCTTTTGTGACCATTATGGGTACTAGCGGTTCTGGAAAATCAACCCTGCTTAACATAATTGGTTGCTTAGATTCTCCTTCAAAAGGAAAAGTTTTTTTAGACAACAAAGATACTTCTTTGTTGTCAGAGAATAAATTAGCGCAAATAAGAGGCAAAAAAATTGGCTTTATCTTTCAGCAATTTAATTTACTTCAAAACCTTTCAGCTTTAGAAAATGTAATGATTCCTATGATTTTTCAAGGAATTAGCGAAGAAAAAAGAATAGAACGAGCTGAACATCTTTTGCGTCAAATTGGTTTAGAGAACAGAATGAATCATTTACCTTCCGAGTTATCGGGCGGAGAACGACAGAGAGTAGCCATTGCAAGAGCTTTTGCTAATAAACCGAAGTTAGTTATTGCTGATGAGCCAACCGGAAACCTTGATTCCAATTCTGGCAAAAATGTTATGGAAATACTTACTGAATTTCACAAAAAAGAACAAGGAACTTTAGTAGTTGTAACTCACGATTTAATGATAGCTGAATACAGTGAAAAGATTTTTCATATTAAAGATGGGCGCATTGTTCCAAATCATATTCAGACAGAGAAAATTTTATGACCATGATGATAGAATATTTCAAATTAGCCTTTAAGAATTTAAAGACAAGACGGTTGCGTAATTGGCTTACGATTTTAGGAATTGTCGTTGGTGTTTTTTTAGTGGTTACCCTGATCTCGTTAAGTGGTGGAATCAGAGATACAATTATGAAACAACTTAAATCGTTGGGTGGGGATGTAATCTTTGTTTTGCCCGGCTCAATGGACAGTCCAATGTCGCTAGTTGGAGGGGAGAAGTTAAGCAAAGAAGACCTTAGTGTGATAAAGAAAGTAAAAGGGGTAGATATTGTTTTGCCGATGTCATATAGTAGTAAAATAATGCGTTATAAAAATGAACAGAAGATAGTATTTTTAACTGGTGTTCCGTGGGGCGAAGGCATAGAGATTCTAACTATCTTTCAGGGTTGGAGCTTAAGTCAAGGAGAATGGCCTAAACCCGGCAAAAGAGAATTGATTATCGGCAGTTTAGTTGCAAAAGAAGATTTTTTTGGTAAGGAAATTAAGACAGGAGACGAGGCAATAATTAACGGTAAAAGATTTAAGATTGTCGGTATTTTAGATTCTTTAGGTAGCAAGTCAGACGATACGGCTGTTTATTTAGATTTATCTATTTTTCAACAAGTGACTGGCGACAGAGAGGGTGGCGCTCAAGCAGCAATGGTAAAGATTGGAGATGGAGCCAATGTTGACAAAGTAGCCAAAGAGATAGAGGGAGCATTAGACGAAGTGCGAAAGAGAAAAAGAGGAGAAGATGTGTCTAGTTTCTCGGTGCTTACTTCTGACAAAATGGGCAACATAGTAGGCGGAATAATGGGAATAATTCAAGCATCAGTTATAGCTTTTGCTGCAATTGCTATTTTAGTTGGGGGATTGGGAATCATGAACAGCATGTTTACGGCTGTTAGAGAAAGGACTAGGGAAATTGGTTTATTAAAGGCTATTGGAGCTAAAAATAGCGCCGTTATAAGTATTTTTCTGATAGAAGCAGGAATTATTGGTTTGATTGGTGGAATGGGAGGAGTTGTTCTTGGGCTTGTTATTGCTAAAGCAATAGAGCTTTATGGACAGGTTCATCCAATGTTTTATTTAGAAGCATATATGCCTATTGGTTTAATTATTTTTAGTTTATTTTTTTCAGTGTTAATTGGTTGTTTATCTGGATATTTTCCTGCTCGGAAAGCATCTAAATTAAGTCCAACAGAAGCATTAAGAAGTTACGAGTAAACATATATTAAATTTGTTTTTTAATTAATGTTTAAAAAAAATCCAAAATTTTTTATTATTTTAATCATATTTATTTTTCTATGGTGGTTAATCTATAGCCAGCTTTTTACATCTCATTTTTCAAGCATAAATGAAGAAACAATAATTTTTAGAGTTGAACAAGGAAATGGTTTAACTATTATTGCTTCCAATCTAAAACAAAAGGAATTGATAAGTAGTAAGCTTTTATTTAATTCTTATATTTTTATAAAAAATGAACAGAGCTTGTTGCAAGCAGGGGATTATAGCTTATCTCCCTTGATGAGCATAAGCGAGATTGCCCAAAAAATTGTAGAAGGAGAAACAACAAATAATAAAATTACCATTATTGAGGGATGGAATTTAAAAAATATTTCTCAATATCTTGAAGAGAAGGAGATAGTTCAAAAAGAGAATTTTTTAGACATCACAAACATTCCAGAAATGTTTATAGAGAATTTTTCATTTTTAAACGATAAACCAATTGAATCTGGTCTTGAAGGATATCTTTTCCCAGACACTTACTCTATTGCAAGAGTGGACAGCGCGAAAGATATTATTAATATGATGTTAAATAATTTTGATAAAAAATTAACCCCTGATTTAAGAGAAGAAATTGAAGGACAAAACAAAACTATATTTGAGATTATTACAATGGCGTCTTTGTTAGAAAAAGAAGTGAGGGGCGAAGAGGATAAGAAAATCGTTTCAGGAATTTTTTGGAAACGGATAGCGAATAAATACCCCTTACAGTCGTGTGCCACAATTGCCTACGCCTTAGGAAAAGATAAATGGCGTTATTCTATTGAAGACACTAAAATTGACTCACCATACAACACTTATCAACATCTTGGTTTACCAAAAGGCCCTATTTGTAATCCTGGAATGGAAAGCATTGAAGCGGCGATTGGGCCAGAAGTGACCAAATTTTGGTATTATTTGAGTACTCCTGAAGGAGAGACAATCTTCAGCAAAACACTCCACGAACACAATATCGCTAGAGCAAAATATTTGCGATAATTTATGAATTTTGTTAAAATATGTTAATTATTAACTAACTAATTATGAGCGATGAATTTGCTCCTGTTTCTGGTCATATTTCTGTTGGCCAAGAAACAATTAAACAATTTAAATCAAAAAAGAAAAAAATCTATACCTTTCTTTCTATATTTTTTATAATTTTAGCCCTTTTCTTGGGCTTTTATTTTTTATATCCAGGATTTCATCAACCAAAACTACCGTCATATACACAAACATATCGATTAGTACCAGAGAAGATTTCTCAATCTGCCTCTATTAAAATTACTTTGCCCCCGGGGATAGATGAAGCATATGCAAGGGAAAATATTAAATTTTTTCCAGAGATGCAAGGTCAATGGCTATCAGTACAGAAATCAGATTTTTGGTCTTGGCTTAAGAATTCTAATACCGCGGTGGCAGCCGACTTAGCCGAAGAAGAAATCAATACTATTTTTTATAGACCAGAAGAACCTCTATCATTAAATAGATATTATAATGTAGAATTAGCCACGATTGACGGTGGTTTAATCAAAGAAGATTTTTTGGCTGTTGAGAATCCAGAGATTCTTGCTGTTTTTCCAAAGGAGAACAGTGAAGCACCAGAAAATTCAGAAATTACAATTATTTTCAATCGGCCCATGGTTCCATTAACAACATTAAGCAAGATAGAGGAAGAAGATGTCCCCGTAATTATTGAACCGAAAACAGAGGGTCGCTATAAGTGGATTACTACCAGGAATCTTCAGTTTATTCCGAAAGAGCGATTACAAAGATCTTCTAATTATACTGTTAAAATAAAATCGGGTTTTATCTCCATGGACGGTTTGAAATTAGATAGTTTTCAAAATCATTTTTATACTAGAAAATTGAGATATAAAAACATTGATAAAGGAAAGCTTATATATAATCAACCATTTACTATTTATTTCAACCAGCCCGTTGATTTAGACAAAACAGAAAAAGAGATTGTTTTAGTTGATAGATCTACGGGCAAAAAAGTACCCTTCGTTGCTGAATACAGGGATAAGATTGAGTCAGAAATAGGACAAGAACAAAATTCTCTTTTAGGAGTTTTTGATTTTGGAGGACTGTTTTCCGAGACATTGGGCTTTGCTAGTATTTTTGGCGATAGGGATTCTAAGAAAGGAGATGATCAATCTGTTATTCAAATTTACAACAAAAAAGATAGATTTGGTCGAAAAAAACTCTGGGATTTTTTGGGCAATTATACATTAACGATTAATAAGGCCTATCCAACAGAAGGTGATATTATTTTAGACGAGTCAAGAGAAATTAATATTTATATCACCGATGTTATAAAAAATATTACGGCTGAATCAGAAAAAACTAATTATGCAACTCCTGATTTTTTTGACCCGAAAGGAAAATTATGGGTGGACTTTTACGAAGACATCAATTTAGAAAAGAGTAAATTTGAAATTCCTAAATTGCAGGATATGGGATATGGAGAAAAATGCAAGGAAGAGGATGGGGTTTTTTCATCTAATGTTGAGTGCGAGAAAGTTCCGGATAAAAAGAAAGTATATATCATTTTCAAGAGTCAAGAACTTGGATTAGAAGAACAAATAGAAATTAATTTTAAAAAGATTATTAATATTGATGGTTTACAAATTAACAAAGAGCCGATTAAGAGATATGTTAACGCTTATCCAAAATTTAAAATTTTAAAAACTTTTCCTGATAATGGTTCAAACAACGCTGACTTGAGAGAGTTTGTTATTTGTTCAAATTCTCCCTTATTAGTACCGGAATCAGAGGATTATCGCGATCATATCAGCATGGATCTTGATTATGAGATAAATTATTGGAGCAATTCACGAAAAATAGAGAGAATCTATCAGGGCGTAAAGTGTAATTATGGAGAATTCCAAACTAGCATTGGATACGGCTTAATGCCAATTTCTGATTACAACGCGAACATTAGATTGAATGATGTTTTTTCACAAAGAGACGAAAAATCGTTAAGTTTTGCTACGGGTCCCATGCAGGAAGCATATCTAAATTTTTATCAGTTTCAGTCGTCTTACGTTATAAGCTCGCCAGTAAAAACAAAACTCACTTATGCGGCAACGAATATGGATTTTGTTGATGTAAATATATGCAAATTAGACGCTAAGGAT
>Ga0307991_1002392_pt1 | contig 12737 bp, 11 predicted proteins | sample EllFjometagen131_FD_203146 | JGI IMG/M metagenome (GOLD analysis project Ga0307991, IMG submission 203146) | Marine microbial communities from Ellis Fjord, Antarctic Ocean - #131 | ecosystem: Environmental > Aquatic > Marine > Unclassified | place: Southern Ocean | collected 2014-10-08 | reverse complement strand
GCACTGCCCGGGAAAATATAGCGGATCTTGTGGACCCGGACAGTTTCATTGAATACGGCGCACTGGCAGTGGCTGCCCAGCGGCGGCGAAAGTCTTTAGATGACCTGATCAAAAAAAGCCCGGCCGACGGTCTCATCACAGGCATCGGCAGTGTAAACGGTAAATTATTTGATGCTGAACAATCCCGGTGCATGGTAATGTCCTATGACTACACGGTTATGGCCGGCACCCAGGGGGCATTCAACCATATGAAAACCGATCGCATGCTGGGTCTTGCGGAAGAATTGCGGCTCCCCCTGGTGCTGTTTGCCGAAGGCGGCGGCGGCCGGCCCGGAGACGTGGATATTATGGAGTTAAAAGTCGCCGGCCTGGATCTGGATACTTTTACCCGTTATGCCCGGCTCAGCGGCCTGGTGCCGCTGGTGGGCATCGTGTCGGGCCGGTGTTTTGCCGGTAACGCGACCCTGCTGGGGTGTAATGATGTGATTATTGCCACGAAAAATGCCAACATCGGCATGGGCGGACCGGCCATGATCGAAGGGGGCGGGCTGGGAAAATGCCGTCCCGAAGATATCGGCCCTATTGACATTCAGGCCCCCAACGGCGTGGTCGACATTGTGGTAAAAGACGAGGCAGAAGCGGTTGTTACCGCCAAAAAATATTTGTCCTATTTTCAGGGGCCTTTATCAAAATGGGAATGCGCGGACCAGCGGCTTTTGCGGTCATGCATTCCTGAAAACCGGCTTTTAGCGTATGATATTCGAAACGTCATCACCACACTGGCGGATACAGATTCTGTTCTGGAATTGCGCGAAGCATTCGGCACCGGGATCATCACCGCCTTTACCCGGATCGAGGGAACGGCATTCGGAGTGATGGCAAATAATACGATGCATCTGGGGGGCGCCATTGACGCAAACTCGGCGGACAAAGCCTCCCGGTTTATCCAGCTGTGCGACGCGTTTGACATCCCTTTGGTCACCCTTTCCGACACCCCGGGATTCATGGTCGGGCCGGAAGCGGAAAAAAGCGCCCAGGTCCGTCATTTCGCCCGCATGTTCGTCACGGCTGCCGGTGCGACCATTCCGATATTCTCCATTATACTGCGCAAAGGGTACGGACTGGGGGCCATGGCCATGGTGGGCGGCGGCTATCACCGGCCGGTCTTTAATATATCCTGGCCCACCGGCGAATTCGGCGGCATGGGGCTGGAAGGTGCGGTCCGGCTGGGTTTTAAAAAAGAGCTGGATGCGGCGAAAAATCCCAAAAAAAAAAAAGACCTGTTTGATTCCCTTGTGACAATGGCCTATGATCATGGCAAAGCGATCAACATGGCATCATTTCTGGAAATTGACGATGTGATTGATCCCAAAGACACCCGGCGCTGGATTATGCGCGGCCAACGTTCGCTGCCGCCGGTGGCTGTCCGAACGGGAAAGAAGCGGCCCAACATTGACACATGGTAATTTTGGCTTCGCAAAAAGTCCAAATTCTTTGTTGCGCTACATTCTTCGTCACTGCGGAGTAGGCTTACTACGCCTCATTCCTCAGGATTTGCGCGCCTCGCCAATTTGATATGATTTGGTGAAACTTTTTTCTTTGCCATTCGAATCTAACTTTTTATGAGTTTATTAATTTGAAAATATTAAAAAATATAACCCTCTGGGCCGGTAAAAATGCCTATGCTAAAATCAAAGATTCCGGACTGCGTCCGGATGATGTCAAGGTCGTGGCCGGCGCGGCCGGTGGTCCCAAATGGTTGATCCTGGAACGATTAGACCGCGCACTGTTTGGCCAATGGTTTGCGGATCGGAAAAAACCGCTGTTTCTGATCGGTTCGTCCATTGGATCCTGGCGGTTTGCGGCGGTATCACAAAAAAAGCCCCTAAACGCCATCGGCCGGCTCCGGGAAGCTTACACAAACCAGACCTATGAAACAAAACCTAGCCCGGCGGACGTCAGCCGGGAAAGTGAAAAAATCCTGAACCGGATGATGGCTGATAATGGGGCATCGGCTGTTTTATCCCATCCCTGTTTCCGGTTAAACATCATGAGCGTCCGGAGTAAAGGCCTGACCGGGGAGGACAGAAAAACCGCCCTGATCCCCGGCCTGATGATGGCGGCAATAGGAAATACCGTCAGCCGCAGATTCCTTAAAATATTTTTTGAAAGAGCCCTTTTCCATGATTCCCGGGACATACCGCCGTTTTATGGCATGAATGAATTCCCCATCCATCGGGTCGGACTGACCGAAAAAAATCTCACCCCCGCGCTCATGGCTTCCGGGTCCATCCCTTTGGTCATGGCCGGGGTTAAAGATATTGCCGGCGCACCGGCCGGTGTTTACCGCGACGGCGGTGTGATCGACTATCACCTGGATATCCCGTTTTTAAACGATAACAGCGGTATCGTGCTTTATCCCCATTTCACTGACCGGATTATCCCCGGCTGGCTGGACAAACAGATTCCCTGGCGGCGACCGAACATGGATCACATGGATAATGTGCTGCTGATCACCCCTTCCCGTGAATTTTTAAACCGTCTGCCGCACAAAAAAATCCCGGACCGAAACGATTTCTATAAATTCAAGGGACAGGACAAAGAACGAATTGCATACTGGAATAAATCGGTGGATTCAGGTGGAGATATGGCGGATGAATTTATGGAATGTGTGGAAAACGGCCGGATACGGGAGTGCATCCAGCCGATTGCGGAAATGATATGAACATCGAACACCGAACGCCCAACATCGAATTTTGAATATGGTATTCTGCCTGTTTTATAAACTTTAAACAATAAGATTGATGGCTTCGTAAAAAGTATTGGGATGGCTAAGTTAAAAGTTTCACCAATCCCATAAAATTTGGCAAGGTGTAGTGGTTTTTCAGGCAAGAAATCATACATGTAGTATCTTGAATGGCTACAAAACCGCTACAACGCAATAGATGGAACTTCTATGTAACTTCATTTAACAATTATGTAGCAATAATCATTATTAACAAGGTGTTAACTCAATTTTTAACCGTTTTTTCAAAAGTTATTTATAGGCTCGGTCCCGGACGGCGGCCGGGGGGAACACTTCCAAATAACTCGTCCATAATCTTTTGAAATGATTGACAAGTTATTCTCTCGTACAGTGGTGACTCGTCACCATGAAAAGCTTTTTACGACGCCATCAAAATTTGTCTTGCAGTGAAAACAACAATAGTATATATGTATTCGTTCGATTCTGCCGCAGGGGAGATTGCCTCTGCGGCTTTTTTATTATGATATAAGGAAATTATTAAAAGTTATGATAAGTGCAGTCAACCTTACCCTCTCCTACGGGAAGCGGGTGCTTTTTAAAGACGTGAATATAAAATTTGCTCCGGGAAACTGTTATGGATTGATCGGGGCCAACGGGTCCGGAAAATCCACCTTTCTAAAAATTCTGTCCGGCGAAATTGATCCGGACAAAGGCAATGTGTCTGTAGGACCCCGTGAGCGGATTGCCGTTCTCCAGCAGGACCATTTTAAATATGATGAAGAAACCGTGCTTAATACCGTTATATTAGGTCATGAATATCTGTTTAAACTGATGGCAGAACGCGAAGCGCTGTATGCCAAACCGGACTTCTCAGAAAAAGACGGCATCCGGTCCGGTGAAATCGAATCGGAATTTGCCGTGATGGACGGATATGAAGCGGAATCCGATGCAGCGGTTCTGCTGAGCGGCCTGGGAATTTCCGAGAAGCATCACCAGAAAAAAATGAAAGAACTCGAAGGCACGGACAAGGTGCGGGTGCTGCTTGCCCAGGCATTGTTCGGCAATCCCGATGTTCTGCTTCTGGATGAACCCACCAACCATCTGGATATACAGTCCATTGCATGGCTGGAAGCGTTTCTCTCCAGGTTTAAAAATACGGTGATTGTAGTTTCCCATGACCGCCACTTTCTGAACCAGGTATGTACCCACATTGCGGATATTGATTTCAGCCAGATCCAGGTATTTGTGGGCAATTACGACTTCTGGTATCAGGCCAGCCGGCTGATTGTGAAACAAAAACAAAATGAGAACCGGAAGATGACGGATAAAGCAGATGAACTGAAAAAATTTATACTGCGGTTCAGCGCCAATGCTTCCAAATCAAAACAGGCCACATCCAGGAAAAAACTCCTTGAAAAACTGAACATTGATGAACTGCCCGTATCTTCCAGAAAGTATCCGTTTATCAGTTTTAAGCCGGAAAGAGCCTGCGGAAATGTAATCCTTGAAATTGAAAATATCTCCAAAACCATCGACGGCATCAAAGTGCTGGATAATTTCAGCCTTGTTGTCAATAAAAACGATAAAATCGCATTTGTCGGGGGAAACACCCTTGCCAAAACCACGCTTTTCCAGATTTTGTCCGGTGAAATGAAACCGGACAGCGGCAGTTTCCGTTGGGGGCAGACCATCAGTCACGCCTATTTTCCCAAAGAAAACAGCAGTTTTTTTGACAATGACATGAATATCGTTCAGTGGCTGGGCCAGTACCATAATGAGGGAGAGACCTTTTCCAGGGGATTTTTGGGCCGGATGCTCTTTTCCGGAGAAGAAGCGGTCAAAAAGACGGAAGTCCTTTCTGGCGGGGAGAAGGTTCGCTGCTTGCTTTGTAAAATGATGCTGACCAGTGCCAATGCACTTGTTTTAGATGAACCCACCAACCATCTGGATCTTGAATCGATCACAGCGCTGAACGAAAGCCTGATCGCGTTTCCGGAAATCATTCTTTTTTCCTCCCATGATCACGAGTTTATCGCAACACTTGCCAATCGGATCGTGGAATTTTCTTCAAAAGGATTCATCGACCGAAGGCTTTCCTTTGATGAGTATCTTGAAAAAGAAGAGACGGCGCTTGAATTCGCATAAAAAAAGGATTGAAAAAAATCATATAAAATCATCGACAATCACGACATTTTTTTCTCGCCCGTCTTCATAAATATTAACTCGCCCTTGTGACCGTTCCCTTACCGGTACACATGGCTAAAATAAACACGATGGTTCCTGCGGCCATAATGAAAGCCCCTAAATAAAACGCGTACTGCAGTTTAAAAATATCCATAATGATACCGGCCAACAATGACCCGCAAAACATCCCCAGGCTATGGGCAACCGTGATCAATGAAATGACCGCACCCATGGCTTCGTTTTTATTGCCGCTGATAACCGCCAGCGCCATCAAGGCGGGCATGGAAATCCCTCCGCCAATGCCAAAGATAACATTTGCCCAAAACAATCCCCAAAATCCATCCGCCTTTCCCACCAGCAATATGGCCCCAACGGTTATCACGCCGCCGATAATAACAAGGGCCCGCTTATCCATTCTGTCAGCAAGCGCCCCCATAGGAATGTGCATCAACCCGCTGACAGAGACACCCATAATAACAAGGATACCTATGGCTGAGCTTGACAGCGAAAAATTCATATCACCATAAACCGGCAAAAAACCCCAGATAATCCCTATACAGGTGGTATACACAAATCGAAAAAATGAAATGCTGACAATATCCCGATCCCGCAACAGACGTCCCCATGGAGTGGGCTGATAAACCTTAATAACGGTTTGTTCGTCCGGCGTAGAGGGTAAAAAGAAAAAACTTAAACAGAATGCGGCAAAAGACAATGCCGCCATCGCACCGAATGCGGCCTGGAGACTGAAATAATCCTTGATGCCGCCCCCCAGCAACGGTCCGATACTAAGCCCTAAAAATATCGACATATTGAACATGCCCATGGAAAGGCCTTCTTTGCCTTTCGGGGTAATATCCCCGATATACGCTTGGGCAACCGGCATAATCATGGCCGACGCAATCCCCTGAATCGCGCGAAGCAAAACCAGCCCTTTGATGTCCTGAAAAAAAATAAATGCCACGGAAATAATAAAATAAGAAAAAAGACCGAACGTGATAAACGGTTTTCGCCCTTTCTGATCGGATAATTTTCCGAACCAGGGAAGAAAAACCGTCCGGGTCAAAGAAAATCCGCCAAAAATCAGCGCGATATAGAAACCGCTGGCGCCCAGACTGTGAGCATAGACCGGCAATAACGGAACCACAATGCCCACGCCGGTGACGGCGACAAACAGGGAAAAAAACAGGGCGGTAAATATTTTTTTATCAATTGTTTCCATTCTTTTAAATCTTTTTCAACTCCACCAATGTCGCCCCCCACCCACCGCCTTGCAATGGCGCATCAGTAAAGGAAACCACATTGGGATGCGATTTTAAAATCCCCTGGACCCGTTTTTTCAATATCCCGGCGCCCTTTCCGTGGATAATTCGCAAAGACAAAATCGATTTTTCACGACATGCGTCAATATAGTCATAAAGTAACGGCTTAACGTCTTTGGGGTTAAACGTATGTAAATCCAAAACACCATTGATGGGAATTTCTATTGGTTCCAAAAAAAAACTCCTTAACAGATACTTTTGAATAAATGATTTCACATGACTTGATCTGTTATGTTGGGTTAGCTATAATCGATATCACAATTTACCAGGGCAGACACGAAAAATCACACAAGCGATCTATACTGTCATTGCGAGGAAGGCCAAAAATATCTATGACAATCACCTTAATCAGTCTTTGCGTTTTTGCTTACCTGATCGGCGCCATTCCTTTTGGACTGGTCTTTGCAAAAATATTTACATCCCAGGATCTTCGAAAAATCGGTAGCGGCAATATCGGTGCAACCAATGCCAGGCGAATCGGCGGATGGGGGATAGGCCTGGCCACATTGGCTTGTGATGTTTTAAAAGGGGCCATTCCAGTGCTGATTGCCTCAGCTGTCAGCCCGGGAAATGAAAATGGATTAAAAGAAATATGGATGGCATTATCCGCTATCTCAGCATTTTGTGGACACCTGTTTCCCGTTTACCTGAAATTTAAAACCGGCGGTAAAGGCGTGGCGACAGCGGCGGGCTGTTTTACGGTCATTTCACCCGTTGTATTGGTAATTGCACTTGCTTCATTTATCATTACAACCCTTGTTTCAAAACGCGTTTCCGCAGGGTCTGTAGTTGCGTCAGCAACGCTCCCCATCAGTGTTTTCTGGATGAATCAATCACCCGCCATCATTGCTTGCACGCTGTTCATCTCTCTGGCCATCATCATCCGTCATAAAGACAATATCAAACGATTACTCGCAGGAACGGAACCGAAATTAGGAAAATAGGTGGAAGGCTGAAGGGAAAAGGTTGAAGGGAAAAACCATTTATTTTATTACAAAAAAAGCCGGATTACGCTCTACGAGCTAATCCGGCCTACACAATATCCAAGTTTGTTCTGATTGAATGGCGAAGGTAAAAGTTTCATATACAAGGCGTAGTGATTTTTCAGGCCCGAGATAATACAAGTCGTATATTAAGTGTTTAGGCTTTATACATCTCAAAACTTGATGGCAAAGAAAAATGCCCAAGTTCAAGGCACGCAAAGCATGAGGAGCGAGGCGTACGAATGGTCGTTGAGTGACGAAGGCTGAAGCGTAACGCAGAAATTGGGCTTTTTACGAAGCCATCCTATATCAGGGACCAGAGGGCGGTTAAAAGCCCCGCCAGAATAAAATGGCTTTCCATTAAAAACCCCTGCCGAAGCCCGGACGGAATCCCACCCTCTTCGTAGGCAGATAAAAACATCAGCATGGACAGCGGACAGAGGCTCAACAGGTACCCGAGTGTTGAAACAAGCCCAGCGGCGCTGGCAATACACAAAACAATCATCATCAGGCCGGATAAATTCTTTAACAGCCCCATGGTCTTTTTTTCACCCAGCAAAATAGGGATTGTCTCTTTGCCCACAATACGGCTGCCCTGCATATCCAGTATGTCAAAAAAAGCAGTCCGCACAAAAACGAGACTGACCGCCCAACAAAAAACCAACACGGTGATCAGCCGGATCTGTCCAAACCCGTCAAGGGCCGGCACAATTGTCGTCACGATTCCCCAGGCCATTGCTACCAGCACAGTTTTGGATCCGGGAATATCCCTGATTTTTGGCTTAAACCCGCCAGCGATATGGGGCACCAGGCTGATAATATAGACAATCCCCATAAAACTCATGCACAACAGGAGCAATAAAAACATCGGTCCCATCTTGTAGGCGACCAGTAAACCGCCCCCACCGAATAAACCGGTTAAAACAGAAAGAAGATTGCGGTTCTGTTGATAAAAAGTGGCCCGGTCCGGATCATTGTAGCGGTCGGAAGTAATGTCAACCAGATTATTAAATGTATGCATGCACAGCAGGTATAAAACCGCCATCAATATACTGGACACCGCAGGCGCAATCCCCTGAAGCATGGCCGCAGTATACGTGAAACATCCGGCACCCATTGCCAGGTAAATATTAGAAAGAAGCAGATTCCGATGGATGAAAAATCGCCACCGCAGAAAACATCTCCGGTTATCCATCATACGATTTTCAAGTTTCCGGTAAACCCGCTTAATAATCCAATTGGGTGTCGATGCGCCCGCAGTGATGGCAATATACCGGGGATTACCCAATTGCGTGATATCCAAATCCGCTTCGGTTTCAATATGAACCGCCTGCTTTCCGGCATCTAAGGCAATATCAAACAGGCGTTTTGTATTTCCGCTCTCATACCCGCCGACCACGACCACCGCATCCACTTTTTCAGCCAGGGTCTTCACATCTTCCTGCCGGCTTTCAGTGGAGTCACAGATGGTATTAAACACCCGATAATTCGGATAAAGGGTTTCCGCCCACTCGGTAACTACCTCAAAAAAAGTTTTATTCTGAGTGGTCTGAGAAACGATGATGGCTTTGTCAAATTTCGGCAAGGCATTAAGGGAAGCCATGTTTTCCGCCACATAACCGTTTTCACCGGCATACCCCAGCAAACCGATTACTTCCGGATGCGCACGGTCACCAACAATAATGACCGCATACCCCTGCTTTGAGTGCTTGGCAATAATGGATTGCACCTTGATGACTTTGGGGCAGGTGGCATCAATAACGGTAAACCCCGCGTTTTTCAACTTTTTCTGATCTTCCGGGGGAACGCCGTGCGCCCTGATCAGAACCGTTCCGGAACCTGATTCCGGGATCTGCCGGATAACAGATATGCCTTTTTCCTCAAGGATATTCAGAACCTGGGGGTTATGGATAAGGGGGCCATACGTGTATATGGGACCATCTGTTCGGTTGGAAGCGTCTAAAGCCAACTCAACGGCCCGGCGGACGCCCATGCAGAAACCCGCTGTTTTGGCGATGGTAATTTTCATAACAGAGTTGGTAAACTGGTAAACAGTATTAAATGGCGAAGTTAAGCGGATTTTGTTAAGAAGACCTTATGATCCACCAGAGACAAAGAGTGGATCGTCCCTTTAACAAATTTCTGTTCACCAAAAATATTAATCAGTTTATACCCGCCATCTTCAGGTTCAACACTGTCAACGGCTTCCATAATTAATTCCTGATTCTCTCCGTCAATTACATAAGCACTGGCTTCACACATTTTCTTACTTCCTTATATGTTTATTTTATTTAAATAATTTTCTATCAACTCATCAATCAAGTGCGGCAGCGGTATAGCCGCTGTACCGACAATCACCACATTCTCCTGGGACAGCGGCAGCAGGATTTTCCTTGCCGGACTGGACGCCACGGCTTCAGCCATTTTGGATGTTACTTCACCCATCATAGAATGGGCCATCACAATCCCGATGGGCCCTATGATCAGATCCACCTGTTTGACGGTCTGTACAATGGCATTTTCACCCGATGCCCCGCGATTGGCTTTTGCTTTCAGCATTTGTGATGTCGCAATGGCGTTTGTTCCCAGAGCAATGATATCTAACGACTCACCAAACTTCGCCCTGAGTTTTTTAATAATAGTGGCGCCAATCCCCCCACCCTGTCCGTCGATTATACAAAATTTAATCATATTCACTTATTAAGTTATAGCATTTTCATTAAAAGTCAAAACCTGATGGCAAAGAAAAAAAACTCACCAATTTTAAAATATGGCAAGGCGTGCAAATCCGGAGGAGCGAGGCTACGAATGGTCGTTGAACGATGAAGGATACAGCGCAACCCAAAACTAAGATAGACATTGATTTTTTTTCGAAGCCATCATTATAATTTTTTCAACCGTTTCCTGTTCAACCGCTTTTTTTTGGTCAATCGTTTTGACGGGCCTTTTTTTTGGGTCGTGAATACCCACCCGTCATCGACGCCCGATTCCGGGTCAATCCCCTTTAAATCCATAAATGCGGCCATTGCCATTTTATCTTCAAACTCTACAGCGCCGATTGTGGCCGCTCCCTGGGATGCGGAAAAATCAATTATCTCCCGATCGGAACTCACCACAAGGGCTTTTTGTTTCTCCGAGGCCACCATGCGTTTAATCACCGCATCAGCCGTTTCCCCCAGCCGTGAAAATTTTATCAAAATACCTTTTTCACGGTCTTTGTTTTCAAATAAAACCGCGTCCCCGACACCATCAAACACCACTGTAATCTTGTGACCTTTCAAGCGTTTGTAAGCAGCGAGGTGATTGACAAGGGCTTCGCGGCCCAGTTGTAAATCCTGTCGATCCAATGGCGCCATAACCGAAGATTGGCGAATAACGTTATAACCGTCAACAATAAGATGAACAGACATTTTTAATCTGATTTAAACATATTCAACAATCGATCAAGATCATCGTTGCCGTAAAATTCAATTTCAACTTTGCCTTTTTGTCCCCGCCGTTTAATCATCACTTTGGTGCCGAAATGTCGGGCCAAATCTTCTTCAATCGTTGAAAAATAAATATCTTCCGGCCGCTTTGACAATTTTTTCACGCGCTGTTTTTCCGAATTTAACCGCTGGATCAATGCTTCTGTTGCGCGTACCGACAACCCTCTGAGTATAACTATTTTCCAGGCCTGGCGCTGAAGTGCGGATGTTTCGGCCCCCAGCAGCGCCCTTGCATGGCCCATACTAATCAGACCATCTTTGATGGATGACTTGATATCATTGGGCAGTTGGTTCAGGCGTAAAAAATTGGCCACTGCGGACCGGCTCTTTCCCACCTGCCGGGCAACTCTTTCCTGGGTCATTTTAAAATCGGTCAGCAGCCTTAAATAGGCCTCCGCTTCTTCCATGGGATTTAAATTCTGTCGCTGAATATTTTCAACGATGGAAAGTTCCAGGAGTTCGGTATCACCGATATTCTTTATGATCACCGGTACCTTAAACAAGCCGGCCATCTTAGCCGCACGCAGACGGCGTTCACCGGCAATCAGTTCATATCCATCGGATGAAGACGCTCTGACCAGCAACGGTTGAAGAATCCCCTGAACCTTGACGGAATCGGCAAGCTCCATCATTTCATTTTCAGGAAAAGCCCGACGCGGCTGATACGGATTCGGAACGATTTTATCCACATCACACTCCAGCAGATTACCGGGTAATGCTTCCTGATTGACACCGATATCCGGAAAAAGCGCATCTAACCCTTTACCGAGACCGGTGTTTCTCCGTTTTTTCTGTTTTGCTCCGCTAACTTTGGATTTTGGTTTTCCAGCCACCATTCGCAAACCTTTACCTGAATTTTAAATGATTACAATCTTCTCCTTACGCCGACGACCATTGAGCACTTCTTTTGCCAAAGCCAGATAACTCGTTGAACCGGTTGACGATGGATCATAAAACATGATCGGTTTTCCATAACTCGGTGCTTCGCCCAGTCGAACGGTTTTCGGAATACGGGTTTTGAAAACCATATTTTTAAAATATTTGACCGCATTATCCGCCACCTGGTTCGAAAGATTTGTCCGGGAATCGTACATGGTCAGCAAAATGCCCTCGATGCTTAACCCCGGATTCAATCCCTGCTTAACACGCTTGATCGTTTGCATCAACTGGCCCAAGCCTTCCAACGCATAGAACTCACACTGTAAAGTAATAAGGATCGCATTCGCGGCGGTCATGGCATTTAATGTCAACAAGCTCAATGACGGTGGACAATCGATGATTATATAATCATAATCGTTCGCGCACTGGGACAGAAGCCGGCTCAGTACCTTATCCCGGGCTTCATCAGCCATCATTTCAACTTCAAACCCGATCAACTCGGTTTTGGATGGAATCACCGACAATTTCTTGACGTCGGTTTCACATATGATACTCGCTGCATCCACCTGACCGATAAGGCCATGGTACAAAGATTTTTCAATGTTTCTTTTGTCAATGCCAAGCCCGGTGGTGGCATTTGCCTGGGGATCACAGTCCACCAGAAGGGTTTTTTTCTTTGCTACTGCCAGCGCTGCCGCCAGATTCACTGCGGTGGTTGTTTTACCGACCCCGCCTTTTTGATTTGCGATACAAATTGTATGTGCCATAATACTTTAAAACCTTACCATAAAAATCCATGTTTGAAAAGTGGATTACACTGTGTCATAATATTAGGTTATGATCAACCCTGATGGCTTCACAAAAAGCCCAAATTCTGCGTTGCACTGCATTTCTCATCACTGCGGAGTAGGCTAACTACGCCTCATTCTTCAAAATTTGTACGCCTTGAATTTGAACTTTTTTCTTTGCCATCAAAAATCTATGCCAGTTAATACATTGAATAAAGAATAAACCTATGTGTAAATTCAAAAAATTGATTGCCGCAATAACTGCTGCCGTTATTGTCTTTTGCGGCCTGATACCGCCTGAAACGGCATCTTCATTGACGATCAAAGAAGAAGAAGAACTGTCTGTT
>Ga0307991_1002390_pt1 | contig 12742 bp, 8 predicted proteins | sample EllFjometagen131_FD_203146 | JGI IMG/M metagenome (GOLD analysis project Ga0307991, IMG submission 203146) | Marine microbial communities from Ellis Fjord, Antarctic Ocean - #131 | ecosystem: Environmental > Aquatic > Marine > Unclassified | place: Southern Ocean | collected 2014-10-08 | reverse complement strand
GTATCTATCTGGATGAACTCCTGGTGCGGGTGCTTCCTCCCTCCCTTGGGAGGAACATTACAAATCGTACCTTCAAATATCTTCAAGAGCGCCTGTTGTACACCTTCCCCGGAGACATCACGGGTAATGGAGACATTGTCAGTACGGCGAGCTATCTTATCGATCTCGTCAATATAAATAATACCTATCTCGGCGTCCTCAACCTTGTAATCAGCCGCCTGAAGCAACCGTAAGACAATATTTTCCACATCTTCCCCAACATATCCCGCCTCCGTGGTAGTGGTGGCGTCGGCGATCGCGAATGGAACATGGAGGCATCGGGCCAGGGTCCGGGCCAGAAGAGTCTTGCCGGACCCGGTCGGCCCCAGCATGAGAATATTGCTTTTCTCTAACTCTACCTGACTGGTGTTTTTTCTCTCCCGGATACGCTTGTAATGATTATGAACCGCTACGGCCAGGGTCTTCTTCGCGTGCGCCTGTCCGATAACAAATTGATCGAGGTATTCTTTAATTTCTTTCGGGGGCCGAGTCCGAACAGGCACGGTGGACTTCTTCTTTTTCTTCTTCGGTTTATCCCCCTCCAGCATATCATTACATAGCTTGACACATTTTTCACAGATCAAGCCTTCCTGACCGGTAATCAACCGCCCAACCTGGGAAGCGGGAAGACCGCAGAAAGAACAATGCGGCACTATATTTGTTCCATTATTACTATCAACCATCAGATCACTTTTCCTTCTTCTTGCTTATTACTTCATCTATCAGACCATATTCTACCGCCTCGGCGGCGGACATAAAGAAATCACGGTCCGCGTCTTTCTCAATCTTCTTAAAAGGCTGGCCGGTATGTTCCGCCAGTAATTCATTAAGTTTCCGCCTCATACGCAGAATTTCCTTGGCCTGGATACTGATATCGGAGGCCGCGCCCTGTGCCCCTCCCCAGGGTTGATGGATCATTATCCTGGCATGAGGAAGAGAGAACCGCTTCTTCGGCGTACCGCAGGCCAGTAAGAGTGACCCCATGCTGCTGGCCTGACCGATGCAGTAGGTAGTAACATCACACTTCACAAACTGTATGGTATCATAGATCGCCAACCCTGATGTTACTGAACCCCCGGGAGTATTGATATAAAGACTGATATCCTTATCCGAATCCTCCATCTGAAGGTAAAGCAGCTGGGCGACAATTAAATTGGCTACCGAGTCATCAATAGCGGTCCCCAGAAAGATAATCCGATCCTTCAAAAGTCTCGAAAAAATGTCATACGACCTCTCCATCCGACCGGTCTGCTCAACGACCATGGGAATTAACTGTGAATGCAAATCCATATTTTTACTCATACATTACTCCTGTTTCTTTATCTTTTGCTTTTTCATATTGTCCTTACTCAAAAATGGATCATAAAAATCTCACCCTGAATAACGAAGTGATTTACCACGAAGGTCACGAAGTACACGAAGAATAATTGAGAAAAAATATGATTTAACTCGTTTTTTTAACCTTCGTGAACTTCGTGTTCTTCGTGGTTTCAATTAGCTTTTTTTAACTGGGATACTTTTTTAAAAATAGGGTCTAAATCTCTTTTATTTTGGCGTTCTCTATCAGGAAATCAATCGCCCTGGAACGAAGAATGCGATCTATGATTACTCCTATCCGGCCGCTCTTCTCCAGATCCTTACGGAGTTCCGCCGGAGAGATGCCTCTCCGCGCTGATTCCATGCTCACTTCCTTCGCGATAGAAACAGGATCGGCTTCTATCTTCTCCTCCCGGATAATCTCGGCCATAATATAGTGGAGGCGCAGTTCATCTTCAGCTCTCTTTTCCGCGATTTTTTCAAGCTCCCCTTCTTCCGGCTTCTCATCTTCCGGCACCGGCCGGCGCGCGGCATAATCAGTAAGTTCCTTTAAATATTCTCCGGTAAGGGAATCCAGTAAGCCGGGGGGAAGATCGAAGCTGTATTTCTTCAGAAAACCATCAAGGATCTGTCCCTCCATATCCCTTCTCTCCTGCAGATCCTTACTCATGGATATATCTTTCCGGATCTGCTCCCGGAGTTCCGCCACACCCGGGAATTCTCCCCAGGTCTTAGCCCATTCATCGATGATCTCCGGGAGGACCTTCTTCTTTACCTCCTGGAGGCGAACCTCGAACTTCCCCGAATCCGTACCTGACTTGGCTCCTTCGGGAACCGGAATCTTTGTCATCCGCGTCTGGCCGGGTTCCATACCGACCATCTGAGCTCCAATTCCATCCGGCTGGGATAAGTCAATCTCCAGCAACCCTCCATCTGTCCATTCCTGGTCGGGTTCATTCCCCGGACGATAGCTGACCAGAGCCCAATCACCTTCTACTAAAGACCTCTCTTTCTCGGTCTCATAGGAGACCGACCTCTCTCGAAGATCATCCAGTGTCTTATCAATCTCCTTATCTTCTACTTCATTCTTCTTCCGGTTAAGATTGATCCCCCGGTAATCATCGACCTTGATCTCGGGCTGGATATCAACCGTAACTTCAAATTGAAGATCACCGCCTTCCGGCCAATCAATCTCACCAAACTCAGGATCGCCGACTACCTTCAGATTATTCTCCTTAACCCCCTCTAAATACCCGGCCCAGGCCTGATCTTTTGTGGTATCTGAACGGGCTTCTTCTTTTACATACTTTTTCAGGATCTTGAGCGGTGCTTTCCCGGGCCGAAATCCCGGGATCCGGCGGCGACGTCCGAGTTTCTCACATACGGACTCATACTCTTTCTCCATAGTCTCCGACGGAACCTGAATCTTCAGCTCCCGGCGGCAGGGGTGAATCTGCTTTATTTCAATTGTAGTCATCTTTAATCTCCGGTTAATCCGAATTCAGCAAAAAAATAGAGCGGGAGACGGGATTCGGACCCGCGACAACCACGTTGGCAACGTGGAGCTCTACCACTGAGCTACTCCCGCCTATTATTTTTACTTTGTAAAAATAATAGTTTTGAATATTTATCAGAATTTTTTCATGGATCCGCGAATCTCCATCCATGAAGCAAGAAAGAAGATATCATTAATCACAATCACTCATAAAATTCAAGGAAATTATTCTTTATATGTTGGCCTTATTCGAAAAGGTATTTTGAAGATATTACCTGGAACAACGAAGTGATTCACCACGAAGATCACGAAGTACACGAAGAATAATTGAGAAAAAACAAGATTTAGCTCATACTTTTAAAAACCTTCGTGAACTTCGTGTCCTTCGTGGTTTAATTTGCTTTATTCTCCCGATATCCATCTTCTTCTGAATTGTTTCAATAGAATGTCCCCGGCAGGATTCGAACCTGTACACCTTGCGGTACTAGATCCTAAATCTAGCGTGTATGCCAATTCCACCACGGGGACAAAAAGTAGTTACTTTTTATTCTTCGTGCGGTAAAGTATCACGCTAAATTAAAAACCGCAAGGAGCTAATCCGATTTATTGATAAATCGGATTAATCATCGCGTATATGGGATAAATAATCCGAGCTATTCAAAGGAGAGAGATGAAGAAATTAAACGGGATTACCACACTGATTACCGACGCGGACAATACTATCTACAACTGGGTCCAGTATATCGTCCCCTGTCTGGAGGCCATGGTGGACTATCTCCAGCGTAAGACCGGATTTACCCCCGATCAGATCTCCAAATCATTCAAGAAAGTCTTTGAAAAATACCGGACCAATGAATATCCCTTTGTCCTCCAGGAGGCCGATATCTTTGAAGAACTTCGCGGAGACTTCGAACAATTCCAGAAAGAACTGGTCAACCCCACCCGGATCATCTTCAACCAGACCCGGCAGCGTACACTCAAGCTCTACCCCGGGGTCGCCCGATCTCTCTGGACAATAATCAACAGTGGAATCCGGGTCATCGTTCTCAGTGACGCCCCATCTTTCTCCGCGGAACAGCGGTTGGAACACCTCGGAGTATCACCCTATATCTGGGCCCTCTACGCGCTGGAAAGCTATCCGCTGCCGGATGCGGCCCGATTGGACCAGTCCATCATCAATCGAATCAAGACCGGCTTCTATCGTTCCCGGATCGGAAAAGTTGTTCAGCTCCCGCTCAAGTATGAGAAGCCGAATACTGAGGGGTTAAAACTCTTGCTGGAAGAAGAAGGTATAACTCCCGATCAGGCAGTCCTGGTAGGAGACAACTGCAAAAAAGATATCCGGATCGCCCAGGAACTGGGTATAGCCGATGTCTGGGCCCGCTATGGCACCAAAATCTCAACCGAGGCAAGGGAAAAGCTGAGTTATTATTCAGCCGCATCAATCCAGAAGAGAAACGTCTCCCAGGAAGGAGATACCGAATACCATCCTACCTATACCATCGACTATTTCGAAGAGATTCTCCCGCTCCTGGTTTGAAAAAAGGTTCTCAGTCATATTGTGCAGGTAAACTTTAATAATGAAGATTTAACTGTAAATATGGCTAAATTCCAAAAAACAAATTACAAATTACAAATAAATTCCAAATCACAAATTTCTCAGCCAAAGGCTGATCAGCCTTTGGCTGAAAATCACAAACCCGCCGGGCGGAGCCAGGGCTTTCGAAGGCGACCCATCAAATAGCATAGGTCTTGCAATGGGGTTGAGAGTAACTCCATCTGTTTTGGTGATTTGTTTGGAATTTTGGTCATTGTATTTTGGAATTTATTTGTTATTTTCAGCCGGAGGCTGATCAGCCTTTGGCTGAGGTGCGAACATTTGTGATTTGGGATTTATTGTTATTCCTTCCTGAATTAATGGAATAATTCAGGCTCTTTATCCATACAGTATGACATAGCCAAAAAAAGATCCGCCTTTTTAGGCGAATCTTTTACTGCGGGACCAGGAATCGAACCTGGACCTAGTGAGCCAGAGTCACCCGTCCTACCACTAGACGATCCCGCATTAAAATTTTCCTACGAAAAATTTTAGTTAAGCTACCATGGACCAACCGGTAAATCAAGTAGATATTACTGGGATTTATCCCTTAGCCTCCCCACGGTTCTGTCAAAACTTTTCGGTTGTTTTATTACTAATTGTCTTCTTTGAAGTTAGCTAGAACCCTTCCTTGGTACTCCCCCCTTTTTGAATATCCAACAGCCAACCAACCTCCGCCAAGGCTACGGCGGAGGTTGGTTGAATATTGGATATTCAGTTCCCCTTTACCGGTTTCATTCTTTCATAAATTTTTTGACAGTCCCCTCTCTCCCCTCACTCCTCCACCATTTCACCCGGGGGGACTTCGTTATCACCCAGTTTCGCGATATAGGGAAGATGGCGGTAACGGTCTCGGTAATCAAGCCCGTATCCATATACAAACACATCGGAGAGCGTAAATCCGATATAGTCAGCCTCGACAGCGATCACTCGATCAATCTGTTTTTCAAGAAGCACACATACCCTTACCGACCGGGGACCGAATTTATTGAGGTGTTCTTTTACCCATCCCAGCGTACGACCGCTGTCCAGAATATCATCCACCACTAGAACATCCTTATCCCGAATATCAATACTTATCTGCTTCGATAGATTTATCACGCCGAGAGATGTCCGGGAGTTCCCATAACTGTTCACACCGATAAAATCGAAAGCCAGGGGCCGGGAGAAACCACGGACCAGATCGGCCAGGAAGAGGACACTCCCCTTCAAGATTGCCACTACCACCAGATCCTTATCCCGGTAATCCTTCTCTATCTCCGCTACCATAATAGCAAGTCGGTCATGGATCTGCTGCGATGAGAATAGTATATGTGGATGCTTATTTGTCATCATTAAATTTGGTTAATAATTCTTTTTGTTTAGCTGTCAGCTTCTTCGGGATAGATATATTAACAGTTACGTAGAGATCCCCCTTCTTCTTACTCCCCGGCTTCGGAGATCCCTGTTTCTTCAGCCGCAGGACCGTCCCCGGCTGCGTGCCGGGCGGAATCTTCAGTACGGCATCCCCGGTCAGTGTTTTTACGTTAGCTTTACCCCCCAGCGCGGCGGTTGTCATCTCAATAGATACCTCGATATAGAGGTCAGCCCCTTTTCGGGTAAAACGCGGGTCATCCCCCACTGTTACCCGGAGAATCAGATCACCGGGTGGACCACCCCCGGGACCCGGTTCCCCCTGTCCACCAAGCCTGATTTTCGCTCCCGAGGATACTCCGGCCGGGATCTTGACCGTTAATTTTCTCTGTACGGGAGCTATTCCTGTTCCCCCGCAGCGAATACAGGGATGGGTGATTATCTTGCCTTTCCCGTAACACCGGGGGCAGGGCCGGCTGATGCCGAACCCGCCCTGGCTCATAACAACCGTCCCGGCTCCATTACACTCGGGACAGATCTCCGGTGTGCTGCCCGGAGCCGCGCCGGACCCATTACAGTCAGGACAAGTCTCCCGGCGCTGAATAGTTAGTTTTACCTTCCCTCCCTGTATCGCCTGATCGAAAGTAATCGTGACCCTGGTGGAGAGATCATTGCCCTTCCGCGGCGCGGCCCGGGACTGGCGGAAGTGGGACCCCTGATCCATGAACTGGCTGAATATATCACCCAATCCCCCCAGACCTCCCAGGTCTTCATACTGTACATTCCCCCGTCCACCCCCTCTTCCCCGAGCAGACTGGCGAAGAATATCATTCAGATCAAACCCGCCGCCACCAAAATCAAAACCCCCGGGCCGAAACCCCTGGGAGAAAGCCGCCTTCATCTGGTCATACTGCTTCCGCTTCTCCTCTTTCCCCAGGATATCGTAAGCCTCGGATATCGCCTTGAAATTCTCCTCCGCCTGCTTATCCCCCGGATGGGTATCGGGATGACACCCCTTAGCCAATTTGCGGTAGGCCTTCTTAATCTCATCCTGGGAGGCAGTCTTTGATACCCCCAGTATCTTGTAATAATCTTTCTGTTCCATAATTTTTACTCTGTAAAAATTATATTGTTTTTATTCCAATATTAAATATATATTATAGCGAAATACAGGCAGATGATTGTAATGTAATTCTTTTGAAGCTTACTGCGCTGGATTTGCCTGAATTTAACAGAAACCATCATTTTGTCAAGCTACGTCGATTGCATTATTCGGAGAAAGTCGCAGCCTTAGTTTTAAGAATGCTCTCTAACCTTTGGCGAAGAACCGGTTGGTCCGGATAGATGGCAATGGCTTTGCGTAGTTCAGCGACTGCGGCGGGTAAATCGTCCCATTTCTGATAAATTATCGATAGATTATAGTATGCCTCCACCCGGGCCTTATTGTAAATAAGTGTTTCCCTGAATAATTCTTCGGCCCTATGGTAATCTTCACATTGCGCGTAGAAGAGCCCCTGATTAAAATATCTCTCTCCGAGTTCCCGCTTAACTTTCCCCGCTTTACGGCGAACCTCTTCGGCCTGCTCCAGCCGGCCCGATCGCTCTAACGCGTGGGCGCATAGCTGATAGCTATCTGGGAAATCCGGCTGAATGGATATCGCCCGGCCGGATTCTACTATAGCCCGGTCGAACTGCCCTGATTCTATCAAACCGACGGCGGAACTGTTATAGGTCCGGAGCATCATCAGCCTGATGATACTCGATCCGGGATAACGATCATACGCTCTCCGGGTTACGGCAATCGGATCATCCCAGATAATGATATATGAGATTGTTGATATCCCCAATATCGCGGTCCAGACAATCAATCCGCTGATAACCAGCCATTTTAATCGACCGGCATATTCAGTCACAATTATAGCGAGAGCGCAGAGAGTGAAGATTACCGGAATAGTCGGAAGATAAGAGAACCTGTCCGCCAGAACCTGGGCACCCACCCGTACCAATCCGCCTACCGGGAGAAACAGCAGAATAAATATAGTAAATCCGGTGAACAGGGCCGGCAATTGCTTTCGATAAAACCAGAATACAGAAACTGCCGCCGTTAGAATGATCCAGGAAAATATTATATACCCAGCCGTATCTACCAGCTCAATCGGATAGAGCGGAGACATCCCGAAAGGCCATAGTGTCTTGCCGACATAGAATAGAACTATCCCCGGGAGTTGGATAAAATTACGGAATATGATCATCGGAGTCAGTGGAGCCATCAGGGAACCACGGTGTTGCCCTAGCATAGCTAAAAAAGCAGCGGCGGCGGCCAGAATAGCGAACGGTCCGCACCGGAACAGGGAACCGCGAATGGTTCTCTTCCCGGGGGGGGATAATACTCTATAATCCAGAATCATAACTACTGCCGGGAGCGAGACCGCCATGGCCTTGCTGAGTACAGCACACAGGTAAACAAACAAGGCCCACCAGTACATTTGTGATCTTTTTTCGCTTCGGGCCCTAACAAAGAAATAAACAGTCAGAAGATAGAAGAAGGCAGCCAGCACATCCTTGCGTTCGGTAATCCAGGCGATGGATTCAACTCTAAGTGGGTGAATCCCGAATATTACCGCGGTCAAACCGGCAATATAAAGGGAGGGTACACCGGACTTGTGACCCCATTTCCGGGTGAGATATTTGATTAGAATAAATACCAGCCAGACATTGACCAGATGAAGCAGATAACTGGAAAGATGATGACCAAAAGGATTCTCCTGCCAGATCGTATAATCCAGCGAGTGGCTGATCAAGGTCAGGGGGTGGTAGTTCCCTTCTACAAAGGAGATAAACGCCGCTTTAACCAGGGGAAGAGAGATTGCCCGCTGAAAAGGATTCTGATATACATAAAAGAGGTCCCAGAAAGGATTAAATTCCAGAAAGAGGGAGGGGAGAAAGACCAGGGCTGTAATTACAATGACCAGAAAGATGATAATAATCTTCTTATTCATATATTCTTTTATCACCGGTTGTTCTATCGGCCTGAAATTACCAGAGCTTTTACTCTTGTTTATGCAGATCCCGGCGAAGGAAACACGGAGCGCCTCCTAAATCAACCTGTTGATATAAATCTTTATGCTGCTTGAGAAATTCGATACAGACTCCCAGCCAATCAGGAGGATAATTGTTGGATAGGTGAACCAGACATATATATGCAGGAGGATTTTTTTCTAATTCTTCGGCAAAGTATTTCGGTTGAAAATACTTATAAACTTTATTCGAAGGATCGATAATATGCTTATAGCTTTCTTCATTCCCAACATCACTAGTAACAAAAGTCTGATCAAACCGAAAGATCGGATGAAACTTCCACATTCCGACTACCTTTTCGCCCTCCGGGATTAACTTCAAGAGCTCCTGCATTCTCCAGAGCGCGAAAAGTCCCGGCTCTATATTTTCTCCCATCCCTCGTGTGCTCTCGGTCATAGGGTTTATGGGTCTGTGTGTATATCTTACCAATCGGTTTGCATCCATGCTTGCTTGGTTAACTCCAGCACGTATGGTTACTAATAAAAGTACTGTAGTGATGAGGGATTTCCAGCGGAAGCGTCTGATGAGTAAGAATAAATACGGCACAAACAAGCAGAGACATACCATTAATGGAGTTAAATATTGCTCATGATATTTCCGGAGTGTAATGGCAGATAAAAAAATCCCGGCCAGAACCCCAGTTCCGGTCCAGATGGACGCCTTGCCTGAACGGATGCCATTAAAAAGCCAACCGATTATTCCTCCCAGAATGAGTAAAGCAATAATCCAATGTTTGATCAGGAATAAGATGATAGTTTGCCAGAGATGGAAAGGAGAATTTTCCAGGGTGGCCGTCCATTGGAGCATGAAAAGATTAGACCAGATCATATCCTGCCAAATAAAGATCCCTTCCTGGGGATATACGAACCATAACACTCCCAGAGTTATAAATACACCAAACCCGATAATAGAAATTACCTTTCCCGGACACCGGAGATACCATCCTGAGTAAAGGCAATAAGCTATAAATGCCCCCAGAAGCGGAGCTGCATATTTTGCTGTAATTAAAACGGATAAGATACTGAGTATACAAACCATAAACAATTTACGGATGGACGGAGAGGAAAACATTAATACCAAAGCCCCCACTGCCAACAGAGCGGATAGATGATCAATACTATACTCAGCGAAAAAATCTCCCAGCTTGGGCGTCATTATTATAAGAGCAAACGCCGCGATTCCCCAAAACCATTGTTTTACGATCCGGTAACCATGGAAGGCAAAAAGGCCCCCCATTACCAAAAAAATAATGATGGCAAAGAATCGTAATGGTAGTAGAATATAGGGCGTTTCCGGGAAGGCCCGAAAGAGGGGCAATGTCAAGTAATATCCCAGGGTAGGATAGAAGCACCAGAAATCACTATGGGGTATCTTCCCCTCGGAGATCTGCCATATGTTTCTGAGATGGAGGCATTCATCAAAAAATGGGGGGTGGGTAATAGCTTGAAGCTGCAAAATAAAGAGGATTAAGAGTACAACTACAAGGGATAAAAAGACATTCCCTCGATCAAGCCACCGAAATATGGTTTGCCATTTTTCTTTCATCTCGTACTCTTGCAAAATCAGAAGAGAAGATCAAAATAATCGAAAATTAACGCCTGTCATCGCCCGGTCTTTTCTCACCTTCACCATCCGATGGAGATCACGACCTTTTACCGTGACCCGATACCCCCCCTCCCCCATTAACGGCCGGGGGAGCCGGTAATAGCCGCCGGTGTCGGTTTCATCGGAAGCTGCCAATTTTCCCCCCGTCCATCCTTCAACAGTAATACCGCAAACCGGGTTCCCTCGCTCATCAAGTACTTGTCCCGCTACCGCGACGACCTTATCCCTGATAATGCGGAGGTATGTTTCTCCAAACCCGGAATAGGAGTAACCATCGGTAAAGCGGGTACCGCTCCCGCTGGAATCACGGGCGGTTGGCTGGGCCGGGGTAAGCGGTTCAATAGCGGTATCCTCATTCCATTCGTTCCACGACGTGATCATCATAATCGGAATCTTTTGATCGATATATGCCACTCCTAGTCTCTCAAAGAGCTCCGAAAAAAGTGAGCCGGAAGTTCCGCCATCTTCCCATTGTCGGGGAATAACATAATGGCCGGAACCAGGGCGAAGAGCGCGGTCGTTATAGCCAGGGATTATATTCGGAATAAAGAGAACTTCATCACCGCATAACTCCCGGTATCTCTGATAAATCTCCTCCACCTCAGGAAGATACCGGCTCCCGGATGCATACCCCTGATGATTATGCTTCAGCGTCTCGTATATATTATAAGTAGTAATCGCGTCAAATAATCTAATTCGGCTTTTTTGAGGAGCTTCAGTCCAGCCGGAGAAAGTACTCTTCTCTCCTCCATCTACAGTTACCGTCCAGAAGACCTCATCGGCCACAATAAATGGATTCACTCCCCTTTCGCGCAAAACGGAACGAACTTTTTTTATCGCGGCTTGAGTTTTATCGCTGAAGTTCCTGGTAAGATAGAGGAAGATGACCGGGCGGCCTTTTATCTTCAAATAACTTGGATGACTGAAATATCGCCCGGATAATTCAAGCAAGTCGGAGGCAAAACGCTCAATTCTGCGATCAGTCCAGATAATTGATCCGGTAGCTCGATCCATCCCCAGTGACTGGGTCTCATAGAAGATGCACCACTTGATATCATCTATATTCTCAGCCCGGAGAAAACCTGCCTCAAGAACTTCATTCTGCTGGGGACGATTCGGCCACCAGTCAATTACCAGAAAATCGATCCCGTACCGGGAACACCAGGCAATGTGTCGCTCGGCAACCGCGGGATCGCTGGAGTTATATACCCCCAGTACCGGCGTCTGGGACGGATTAAGAAACTTACGGAGATATCCCCTCCTATTGAAATTATAAGGGAACCAGAGATAGTAGTATGCCCCAATCAAATATCGTTCCGGGGCAGACTGTTTCCCACACCCGGGGATCAGTAAGACTAAAAATATAGAAAATATTGCCGGGACTAGAAAGCTACGATTATATATATGTTTAAATATCATTGAAATCAATCTTCCAATTCTTCTGGTTTCCAATGATCCCAGGAGATAAGTTTTTCAACGACCTTTAACGTTTTTTATCTTCAACGTCCTTATTTTTTAACGGTAGGCCGTAGGCGCTACCACACCCACCAGAGAATAATCCATGACAATACCAGATGTCCCCCCATTGATATCAGATATAGACAGTCCCGGGAACGGATAAAATTCACGATCAGCAAGACCGCCGCCGGCAAAAGGACCCTCCCATAACTCCAGGGCTCTACCCAGATACTGGTCGTCATGAAGATTGGAAAGAGTGAGAAGACCAGGAATGAAACACTGATTTCATCTTTTGATCGGATAACTTCCCGGATAGCCAGCAGGAGAGAAAAGAAACAGACCACCAGGAATACAGCCAGATAAACCTTCTCGCTCGCTCGCCCGGAGGCAGCCAGAATGGTCTTTCCATAATCTATTACTCCCGCAAATGGAACTCCGAAGTTCCCCTCTCCCTCCCGGAAAGGGTAGTTCCCGAAACGGGAAAAAACATATCCACTCCAGATAAGAAGGGGAGCGAATGAAAGGATGATAGCCAATATCCTCTTCCCCGATTGACGACGGAAGAGGGCAAACAGCAGGAATACGGCAGGAACAATCAGAACCACTTCCCGGGTTAAAAGCGCGGCGCCAAGAAAAAAACTGCCCGTAAACAATCTCCTGATGGAGTAAAAGTAAAGTCCGCCCACCAGAAACCCCATCGCCACCGGTCCGGCCAGGTCTCGGAGCAGGCAGAGAATAAAACCACTCAGCAGTCCGTATACAACTGCGTACCAGAGGTTCAGCCCCTCATCCCGAAGCCA
>Ga0307991_1002389_pt1 | contig 12745 bp, 10 predicted proteins | sample EllFjometagen131_FD_203146 | JGI IMG/M metagenome (GOLD analysis project Ga0307991, IMG submission 203146) | Marine microbial communities from Ellis Fjord, Antarctic Ocean - #131 | ecosystem: Environmental > Aquatic > Marine > Unclassified | place: Southern Ocean | collected 2014-10-08 | reverse complement strand
GGGTTTATTTTGGTTGGAAGCAGGAGAGGTTGTTTTTCAGGTCGATACTATCCAGCAAGAAGATAAGGTAATTCTAAAAATGCAAAGTCTTGGAAAAACACTTCCAAAATACGATTGGCTCTTTAGAGTGCGTGATACATTTTTTAGTCAGGCAATGTATCCTTCTATGAAGCCACTTTTTTTCAAAAGGGTTAATTACGAGGGAAAGAACTGGGTTCGAAATTATTATACGTTTAATCAGGAAAAGAGAAGCTTGATACGGGATATGGAGAGCAAAGCTTCCAGTAGGAGAATTGATACGATTACTCTTCCAAATGAGCATATTCTAGATGTTCAAACAGCCGTATATTATGCACGACTTTGGAATTTTGAAAATGCAAAATCAGGTGATCAAAAGTTGGTGGAGTTAATTCTTGGAGGCAGCTTTTATACAATTCCAATGACCTATCAGGGAAAAGAAATCGTAAAACATAAAAATGGGAAACGGTATTCGTGTTATAAAATTACAACAGAAGTAGCCGCCGGACTTATTTTTAAAGCTAATCAAGAGATTAGCGTTTATATTTCGGACGATACTAAACAATTACCGCTAGTTGTAAAAGCCCCAATTCTTATAGGAAAAGTTGAAGCTTTTTTAGAACTTGTAGAAGGAGTGGAATTCCCTAAAAGTGTAGCCAATTAATCGGCTTTGAGTGTTTCAACAGGATTGGCTTTGGCAGCAATATAGGTCTTAATACTCACGGTTAAAAAACCTATAATTAAGGAGGAAAATGCAGCCCAGACAAAGCCTTGGATTCCCAAATCTATTCGAGTCGCAAAATCTCCCAACCAATTTTTTAAGAAGAACCAAGCAGGAATCCAGGCAATTAAATTGGCAATAATAATTAAAATGGTAAACTCTTTTGAAAGAGTTAACATGATCCTTCCCAATGAGGCACCAAGAATTTTCCGAATGCTAATCTCTGCACTTCTTTGTTCAGTAATAAATGCGGCTAAACCATACAGTCCCATTCCGGCAAGTAGCAGGGCAATATAAGTGAAATAATAAATTACATTGCCCATTCGTTTGTCGTTCGTGTATATATTGTCGTAGGTTTTATCTAAAAAAGAGTAGGAGAAGGGTACTTTAGGTAAATAATTACTCCAGGTCTTTTTTATCTCACCAATCGTTTTTTTAATATCGTTTCCCGACATTTTTACAATCATGTATTTGTAAAATTGAGGAAAAATATGAATCATTAAGGGATTTATTTCGGTATGAAAAGAGGCATAATGAAAATCTTTCACAACACCAATTATGGTTCCAACCTTTGGTTCTTTCAAAGCGTAGCTGAAGATCAATTTTTTTCCTACTGGATCAGAAATCTTGTATTTTTCCACTGCCGACTCGTTAATTATAAATGCAGAGGAAGAATCAGTGGCGTTTTTTTCAGAAAAAGTCCTGCCTGCAACTATATCTAAACCAAATGCATCCAAAAAATCATGATCAGCGCAAAGCATTCGAACACCAATTCTGTCGCTGCGTTCTTCTTCATCCACCGATTCTCGTTTAAGGTCAGGAACCCGAACCCCATAAACACCAAATCTTTCGCCTGGAATGTTTGAGCTAACAGAAATAGTTTCAATTTCATTAATTTGAAGTAGCTCATTCTTAAGTTTTGGAATGGAGTTGATATGGCTTTGGCCCGAAAGAGGCAAAACTACAACCTGATCTTTATTAAAACCAATATCTGTATTCTGAATAAAACGCAACTGTTTGGCGACAGTTATGGCCGTAATGGTTAAGAATATACTAATTGCAAATTGCGATACAACAAGAATCCGACGCAGTGTCAGATTTTTTAAATTGTTTTTGCCAGCTTGAATTTTTGTATGCAATACATCATTGGTTTTATAACGCGACATAAATACGGCTGGATAAAAACCAGAAAGTATGCCTAATCCAAAAATGACGATTATCAAATAGATAATGCTGTCTTTATCAAGTAATTGACTCAAGTTTAAATTTTTACCTGCAAAATCGTTGAAATAAGGAAAACTCAATTCAACCAGTACTAAAGAAATAAGCAATGAAGCGATTACCAATACAAACGATTCGCTAATAAACTGCAGAAAAATACTTCCTGATTTGGCTCCCATAACTTTTCGCATTCCAATCTCTTTAGCTCTTTTTACAGAGCTGGCCGTCGCCAGATTGGTATAATTAATGGCAGCTAAAATCAAGATAAACAAGCCGATTGTGATGTAGATAATGATGTACTCAAAATTGCCGTTATATTCCAGTTCTTTTTCGGCATGACTTTTAAGATGAATATCGCTTATTGGAACAAAAAGCAATTTCCCCTCAAGCCCTGCAAAACGATTTTCAATCGAATCTCTTTGCAACAACGAATGCAAATCATCATCCATATTTTTTTGCAAATGCGCTTGTAATTGCTTGCCTTTTTCCAGACTTTGAGCTTTAATATAAGTATAAAAAACCATAGGTCCGGCAGAGTCAACACGATCCCATTCATCGTGTAATTTTTGCATCGAAAAAACAACATCAAAATGAAAATGCGAATTGGATGGAACATCTTCAAATACAGCTGAGATTGAATATTGTTTATTATCCACTTCAACTTCCTTTCCAGCAGCAAATTGGCTTCCAAATAGGCGAGTTGCAATTTTATTGGAAATTAGAATTTGATTTGCTGAATTTAGCAGAGGTCCTTTTACTTGATGCAACAAGGGAAAAGAAAACACATCTAAAAAAGTAGAATCGGCATAAATCATTTGCTTTTCTGATGAGCTTTTGCCTTGGGCGTATAAAAAAGGAGGATTAAAAATATCCATTATCCTGCATGCACTTGCAAAACCTTTGTGATTTATTGTTAAATCATAACCCATATTTCCTTCTGTCGTTGCCCAAAGCTGATGTTTTTCGCCCCATTTATATTCTTCCTGAATACGATTAATCAGTTCGTAATCAGTATGAAACTTATCGTAACTCAGTTCATCATTGATATACAAGAATATTAAAATGCTGGTTGCTAATCCAAAAGCCAATCCAAAAACATTGATAATGGAATACCCTTTATTTTTATATAAAAACCGACTCGTAGTTTTAAAAATATTCTGAAGCATAGATTAGGCCTTATTTATTTTTTTGAGTAGGATTGGAATAGTTTTATTTTCTTGTGCAAATATTTCGGAGACCTGCCAGTCTTCTGCATAAGAGTTAATTTTATTTCTAAGAAATTCCGATGCATCCAGTTTATTTGGATTGTCTTTTTCCAAATCCCATCTTTCAAAACGATACGAAGACACAATTTTATTTCTGGAATGTTGAATATGAATATCAAAAAATTCCTTTGAGGAAAAATCGGGCAGGAGTATTTTTATTTCTTTTGGCATGACTGAAATGCTTATGAAATTGTTTTTTCGCTAAAACTCTGCAAAATATTTTCATTGATAATTTGGCCATCAAATAAACGTAAGATTCTGTTCGCATACGATGCATCGCGTTGTGAATGCGTTACCATAATTATGGTGGTTCCTTCTTTATTTAAATCGTTTAGTGTTCGCATCACTTCATCGCCGTGTGCTGAATCTAAATTTCCAGTAGGCTCATCTGCAAGTATAAGCTTGGGCGATCCAACCACCGCTCGTGCAACCGCTACTCTTTGTTGTTGTCCTCCACTCAATTGTTCAGGAAAATGATGTTTTCGATGTAGAATATGCATTTTTTTTAATGCAGAAATCACCAAATTTTTGCGGATGCCGGATTTAAAACCCATATAAATCAGAGGTAGCTCAACATTTTCAAACACGGTAAGTTCTTCAATTAAATTAAAGTTTTGAAAAATATAACCCAGGTTCTTTTTCCGAAGTTGAGCTCTTTGTTTTTCTTTGAATTTTGATGTTTCAATATTTGTAAATTGATAGGTTCCTTTGCTAGGATTATCGAGAAGACCCAAAATATTGAGTAAAGTTGTTTTTCCGCAACCAGATGGTCCCATAATTGCTACAAATTCACCTTCTTTTACTTCGAGGCTAACATTCTGTAAAGCGAGAGTTTCAACCTCGTAATTGCAATATATTTTGGTTAAGCCAGTTGTTTTTAACATAGGTATTGTGTTCATTTTGGCTCGACTAAATTAGGCAAAATTGCCTGATAATTTATTTTTATAAGCGAAGGCTTTATACAAAGTATTTATTTTTTTGCAATCACACGAATTGTGCCGTGCTTTTATCTTTCTCAGATTCAATAGATAAAGCCTTTAATGCTGTTATTTTTGTGTTAAAAATTGTTCATTAACGCACATTAATTTGTACATTTACGGACATTTTCTTCAATTAATATTTATGAAAACCGAAGCTAAAATTCTTGTAATTGACGATGATAAAGACGTTTTATTAGCAGCAAAACTATTTCTAAATCAATATTTTACATCAGTTCACACAGAAACAAATCCTGAGCATTTGCCCGATCTGATGCATACAGAGAATTACGACATCATCCTGCTTGATATGAATTTTTCGCGCGATTCCACTAGTGGTCAGGAAGGTTTTTATTGGTTGAATAGGGCTTTGGAAATAGATCCCTCTGCAGTAATTATTTTTATAACCGGTTATGGTGATATTGAACTGGCTGTTCAGGGAATAAAAGAAGGAGCTACTAATTTCATACTTAAACCCTGGGATAATCAAAAATTATTAGCTGAAATTGCAGCCAATTTGCAGGTGCGTGAATCGAAAAAAGAGTTAGCTGTGCTCCGAGACACACAAAAGCAATTGATGTCGGATATGGATTCGCCATTTGTGGAAATTATTGGTCATTCTCATGCCATGGAAAGGGTGTTGAATACCGTAAAAAAAGTGGCTCAAACTGAGGCAAATGTATTATTGCTTGGCGAAAATGGTACAGGTAAAGAATTGATAGCCAGAGCAATACATAGAATATCAGATCGCAATAATGAAGTATTTATTTCTGTAGATTTGGGTGCCATTACAGAATCTCTATTTGAAAGTGAACTTTTTGGCTATAAAAAAGGAGCTTTTACAGATGCTAAAGAAGATCGTGCCGGCCGATTTGAAGCCGCAAATGGAGGGACTATTTTTCTGGACGAAATTGGTAATTTGAGTTATAGCCTACAATCAAAACTTCTTAGTATACTCCAAAACAGAAAAGTGGTGAGACTAGGAACTCATGTTGAAATTCCCATTGATGTGCGTGTTATTTGTGCTACAAATATGTCGCTTTACGAGATGGTGGAAGAAGGAAAATTTCGTCAGGATTTGCTGTACAGGGTTAATACAGTCGAAATACAAACACCTCCATTGCGCGATCGTTTAGACGATATTCCTGATTTGGTGGAGCATTTTTTAGGTGTCTATATAAAAAAATACAGATTACAAAAGAAGAAAGTTAGTGTGGCTGCTATAAAACGATTAAAAAAACACAATTGGCCCGGAAACATTCGCGAATTGCAACATTCAGTTGAGCGGGCTGTTATTATGTCGGAAGAATCAAGCCTACAAGCGCACGATTTTTTTCTCACTAAACCCATACAAAAAGATGCATTATTAAATGCTGAAAATCTAAATTTAGGAGAAACAGAACGGATTTTAATTCGGAAAGTAATAGACAAGCATGGCGGCAATATTTCTAAAGCAGCCAAAGAATTAGGATTAACAAGAGCATCCCTTTACAGGCGAATAGAAAAACATGATTTATAAAAATTTCCGCTTAGTCATAGTTATACGTGTGTTGCTTATTCTTTTAAACACACTTGTTTTAGTGTATTTTTATACAAAAAACAATTTTATAACTACTTGGCTTTTAGCGATTTTTCTTGTTGTACAAACGTATCTTTTAATATATTATTCCGAGCAAAGCAACCGACGCCTGAGTAAATTCTTGGATAGTATTCGCTACCACGATTTTGTAACAACATTCTCTTCCAATGTTAGCGGTAAAACCTTTGAACATCTGAATGCATCCTTCAATGAAGTGATTGCTTTATTTAAAAATACCCGTGCAGAAAAAGAAGCTCAATACAATTATTTACAAACTGTTATTCAGCATATTAGCATTGGTATTATTGCTTACAGAAAAGATGGAGAAGTGGATATTGTGAACAATGCCATCAAGCGTCTTTTTGGAATTAATAATCTGAAAAATATTCACCAGTTCAATAGCATAGACGAAAGTATCACTCACCAGCTACTCAATATTAAGGCAGGAGATTCTATCCTTATTAAATTATTAAAAGAGGATGAGGTATTGCAATTGGCAGCCGTAGCCACTGAATTTAAAAAGCAGAGCGAAGAATATTTATTGGTCAGTTTTCAGAATATTCATGCCGAGTTGGAAGCAAAAGAGATAGAATCGTGGCAAAACTTAATTCGTGTATTGACTCACGAAATTATGAATTCCATTACGCCCATTTCATCTTTAACAACTACTGTAAATCAAATGGTTTTTGATGATGATCCTGCTGGTTTAAAGATGAAGACTTTGGATAATGGAGAAATGGAAGATGTGAAATTAGCACTGGATACAATTGGAAAAAGAAGCGAAGGCTTATTAAATTTTGTAGAGATTTATCGAAATCTAACTCGAATTCCAAAACCAAATTTCAGGCATTTTCTTGTCGCTGATTTATTTCAAAATTTAGAACAACTTTTTACTCTCCAATTGAAAGAAATTGGCATTAATTGTTCCTACAAAATTTTGCCCGATACTCTTCATCTTACTGCCGACTCAGATTTGATTGAGCAGGTGATGATCAATTTGTTTCTGAATGCCATTCAAGCCGTTCAACAATATCCCAAGCCGGAAATTAGATTAGTTGCACGTTTTAATAGAAACAATCATATTATTATCGAAATTGCCGACAATGGTATCGGTATAAAACCCGATTTGTTGGATAAAATATTTATGCCGTTTTTCACGTCTAAAAAAGATGGATCAGGCATCGGTCTTAGCCTTTCGAGGCAGATTATGCATATGCATAAAGGAAGCATTCATGTGAAGTCAATTACAAATAAAGGAAGTGTTTTTACACTTGTATTTTAATTAAAAATAAAAATGAAAAAATCAGCACAATTGGAATTTCCAATTAATCATTTGTGTGAAAAGCGATGGAGCCCAAGAGCTTTTGCAGAAAAGGCGATTGATAAAGATAAATTACAAAGTATTTTTGAAGCTGCCCGCTGGTCTGCCTCAGCTTATAACGCACAGCCTTGGCGCTTTATGGTAGGCTTTAAGGGAGATGAAGTCTTTGCTAAAATTTTAGATACTTTAGTGGAGTTTAATCAACTATGGGCAGGCAAGGCACCCGTATTAATTTTAAATTGTTATCAAATAAATTTTAGTCACAACAATAAACCTAACGCGGTAGCCAAATACGATCTAGGACAAGCAGTTGCCAATTATTCTTTGGAAGCAATGAATCAAAGTTTATATGTTCATCAAATGACTGGATTTGATGCTGTTAAGGCCAATAATTCTTTTGGTCTAGGACTGGAAATCACAGCATTTAGTGTTTCAGCCCTTGGGTATTTGGGAAATATTAATTTGTTACCAGACAATTTACAAAAACTGGAAAATTCAGAACGAAATCGCTTGAAGCAAAGCGATTTTCTTATGAATAATTTTAAATAGAAGAAATAAATTGCTATGAAAAATTTGAATTTAGTATTGATAATTGTTATTCTAATTGGATTTTCCGCTTGTGAGAATGGTCGGAAAGCAAGCAAACAGACAAAGCAAGCAAATCAACTTGTTGAAAATAAAGTAATAGTTCCTGTTTTTAACGGCGATTCTGCTTATGCTTTTGTAGCAGCCCAAACTACCTTTGGTCCTCGTGTTCCAAACTCAGCTGCGCACATTGCTTGTTCTAACTATTTGATAGATAAGTTAAAACAATTTTCTGATACGGTTATTGTACAGGAGTTTCAGTCAAGAGCTTATAATGGTATAATATTAAAGGGAAAGAATATTATAGGAAGTATCAATCTGGATAAGAAGAAGCGCATTATGTTGTCTTCTCATTGGGATTCGCGACCTTATGCTGATCACGATCCAGATGAAGCAAATTATAGAACTCCTATTGATGGTGCGAATGATGGAGCAAGTGGAGTAGGAGTATTGATTGAAATGGCCAGATTGATGCAAATACAAAAACCAGAAATTGGGGTTGACATTGTATTATTTGATTTGGAAGATTATGGCACTCCTGATTTTGAAACGCGAACGGCAGGTTCTGATGAAACCTGGGCTTTGGGTTCGCAATATTGGTCACTCAATCCTCATAAAATGGATTATTCTGCACAATATGGTATTTTGCTGGATATGGTAGGTGCTAAAGATGCTGTTTTTAGAATGGAATATTTTTCAAATCTTTATGCGCCTCAAATTGTGAAAAAAGTGTGGAAAATTGCTGCTAATGCAGGATATGGCGATTATTTTTTATTCGAAGATGGCTCATCCGTTTTGGATGATCACTATTTTGTAAATAAATATACTAATATTCCAACTATTGATATTATTCAACACAATCCAAATTCTTCGTCAGGGTTTTATGAGCACTGGCATACTTTAAAAGATAATTTGGATCATATTGATAAACAAACACTTAAAACAGTTGGGCAAGTGGTTGCTGAGGTGATTTATCGAGAGAAATGATTTTTTCATCATTCCCATTACCAACTTGTCAAAAGGTAAAATCTAAATTAATTTGGCCTTTTGAAATCTAGAATATAAGATTTAAGTATCAGTAAATTAATTACTTACAGATTTGATCATATAGAAAGACATGTCCTGCAACATCGTTCCATTTGATTTTTTTGCCTTCAAAAGCCTTTACCATTTCGGGGCAACTCTTAAAAAGCTCATTAAAGTTTTTCTTGTAGCTGCCTTTTTTTACCTTAACGGCTTTTTCCTCATTTTCTACAAATAAATATGATTTATCTGCCCCTCCCGTTAATTGAAAGCCACCAATATCAATACCTCCAGTTTTTTGTGCATTCGGATCTGCAAACACTTTTATTTTACTATCAAAACCTGGGTTTAATAATTGCATCAGTCGTAATTTTCCACGTTTATTGCTTCGCATAGCCGTTTCGAATACAAAAAAATCACGATTCACAATTTCTTCAAAATCGGTCCCAGTCATTTTTTTAATAGAAACAGTTGCATCAGCTATCATGCTTAGCTTTGCTAATTCGGAAGTTTTGATCATTAATCGTAAAATGTCTTCTGGTTTTAACTTCACTTTTTCGCCATTTTCCATTTTAATCGCTATTTTGTCCAAGTATCCATTGATAGAAACAGCGCTTACTAATCTTCCGCTTAATTCTTCACCTGAAGCTAAATTGGCAATAACAGGTTTATTCATCAATAAACTGATGTTTTCTTCATCTATGCCAGCAATAAACCCCTGACAAAAAGACGAAATACCAAGAAAAAGAAAAAATATAACAATACTATTTTTCATGTTATTTTGTTTTATTGTTCTAAACAAAAATAGCCAGAATTTAATCAGATAAGTTTTTTGTTGAAAACTAAGGTGAAAGGTTGATAAAATATTAGAAACTGTCTAAATTTCTATTACGGAATTTTCTATCTCGTAATGTTTAGTGTATTTTGGTGCTTTTGAGTTTTAGAGGCAAAGAAATTTAAGCCACAAAATCACTAATTCACAAAACCCCACAAAAAAAACAAAAGAAAATATCAAATAAATAATTTTTAGACAGTTTCTAATGATACACTTTATTAAAGAATACTTTTCATCGATTGTTTTGTGGTCATCTTAATCAATCTATATCAGATGCTCCTAATTTGCACTGGGAAATGTTGTACACTGAAAATTATTTTAACATCAATTCCATTAATTTAGTGGCTGCTAATTCTCCTTTTTGTTGTATTAGGTCTCTACTGGTATTATCTCCTAGTTCAAATGTAAGCGATTCTGCTCCAAATTCGTAGAATAAATAGCTGTTAGAACTAATTTCGGGACCATCCAATCCTCCCGGTCGAATATTGGGTTCGTAATTGGGGATTGAATTTGCCATCTCCTGAATCATTTCAGGAACAAGTCCTGGCATATTTCCTTTTAATTTTGGATTTATGGTATAGTAGATATCTTGAAATGTAGAATGAAAATCAACACCAAAATAGAATTTCCCTCCTGAAGTAGCTACCTTATTCTTCATGAAATTTTGAATAATAACAACTTCTGGCTGATGAGGATTTTCCCAATCCCTGTTTAAATCAATTCCGCCTGAATTATGTCGCCAATGACCATTATCAACACCGTCAGGGTTTACTAACGGGATGACATATGCATTGTACTCTTTTCTAAAATTAACAGCAGTTTCATTATCGGAGGCCAGTGTTTCAACAAAAGATTTCATAGCCAGATAACCAGTAACTTCGGGTGGGTGTTGTCTCGATAAGACCATTATCATTTTTTGATCGTCGTTTTTCCCTATTTTAAGCATATTTATTGGCTTCCCTTCAAAGCTTTGCCCAATTTCTTCTATTGAAATATAGGATTTCGCTGCTAATTCATCTTCCCAATGGTAAATATGTTTTGAAGTGATAAGCTCCTGAGCTGAAATCCATAAGGTATCCGGACTAATAGAAAGACGCATTGTTACGAAAGAAGGAGATTCATCCATTGCAAGAAATGTGCTATCAACAAAATAGTTCGTAGAATCGAGATTATTCCAATTTTGTCCATCCAGACTAAGTTTAGGATAATAACGGTGCTTGACACCCTCTAAATAAGTCAGTTTTAAATAAATATTTTGATTTGTCTCAGACCAGATTTTAAAAGCGTACCATGGACTACCGTTGATAGGAGTATTCTCTGGTGTTATAAGTGCTGATAGCAATGTGTCGTTACTTAAAACAATACCATTTAATCGAGCCCCATCAAATTCGTTTGAACAATAAATTCCTTTGCCCAGATCGAATGTCTTTTTTAATTGCAGTTGAATAGGTTTAGTATAGGTACTTACCCTTTCTATGGGGTCTTGCCCTTTCCATTGCGTATCCTGCTTGCAAGACCAGATTGTAGAAATGATTAAAAACAGACCGAAAAGTATGGTATTAAATTGTTTCATGTGCTGATTTTTCAATGATTGATTTTTGTGAACATTGTAATTTATCTGTCAAAGATAGGGTTACTGACTAAAAACGCGCTTTAATATTTCAGAAACGCGAGCCATAGGATTTTTACGAATATTTTTTTCTTCATCGCCAATTTTTAAAAATAATCCATCAAGTGCCTTGGTGGTTAGATATTCTTCCAGTTTTACTTCTACAGGTTTAAATCCTGCAATTTGACCAACAAAAGTATTTGCCATTTCATTCCATTTGCCTGTTAATAAATTCCAGCTTTGACGTGTGGAAAAATTACCCACTAACTTTTTTTCCAGTGAGTTCGCTATTTTTGGCCTATAAAGTTCAAAAAGCTGATCATAGGTCGTTTTACGCAAATAATTAGTTGCTGCATGGTCGTCACCTTTTAAAATACCTATGGCATCAGTAATATTCATCGATCTTATGCTATTTACAAAGATTGGTTTGGCCTCTTTGGCCGCATCTTCAGCAGCTAGGTTAATGTTAAGCAATAGATTATCAAGCAATTGACTTCCGCCAGGAATTTTGTTAATATTGTTTATAATAATGTCTGCTTCAGGGGGCAAAAGAATCTTGACCAGATCGTCTTTGTAATATCCATCAGATATTGCAAGAATATTGGCAGAATTAGCGGTGCCAACAAGCAAAGCTTCTTTCAATCCATTAATTATTTCATTTTGAGATAATGGTTTTGAGGTGGCCATTGTTTGATCAGCAATTTGCTTTAATTCAGCGCATCCGCTTAAAACAAAAAGTAGACTTATGGATATGATTTTAAAGTATTTCATAATTACTTATGTTTTTAAAATTAAATTCTTTTGATAGATGAATACAGTGATTAAAATTAGCTATTCTTTATGTAGCAAATTGCAAATCGCTCAAATTTTTATAGATACCTTCAGGCAAGTGCAATAATTCTTCGTGTGTTCCTTGTTCAGCTATTTCACCATGCTTTACAACCACAATAGAATCGGCTTCTCGGATGGTTGATAATCGGTGCGCAATAACGATGGAAGTTCGTCCAATCATTAATTTTTCCAAAGCGTCCTGCACCCATTTTTCCGATTCGGAATCCAATGAGGATGTGGCTTCGTCTAAAATTAGAATTTTTGGATTTTTTAAAACAGCTCTCGCAATGGCAATTCTTTGTCGCTGTCCTCCAGATAATTGTGTTCCTCTTTCTCCAACAAGTGTGTTGAGCTTTTCAGGGAATCGGGTGATGAATTCCATAGCATTTGCTTTCTGAGCTGCATCTAAAATTTCCTCGTCGCTGGCTGTTGGTTTGCCATAGGCTATATTTTCTTTTATTGTTCCTCCAAATAAAAATATATCCTGTGGTACGAGAGCAATCTGGCTACGTAAAACGGATAATGGAAAATCGTGACAATCTTTTTCATCGAAAAACAATTCGCCTTTATTTGGATAATGCAATAACAAGAGCAAGGAGGCCAGTGTGCTTTTTCCAGCTCCGCTCGAACCCACCAAAGCAATCAGTTTATTCGATTCTATTTCCAGGTTGATGCTCTTCAAAACCTCTTCATTGGGTCTTGAAGGATAAGAAAAGCGAAGGTTTTTTAATATAATGTTTCCTTTCAAACGGAATTCCTC
>Ga0307991_1002386_pt1 | contig 12757 bp, 12 predicted proteins | sample EllFjometagen131_FD_203146 | JGI IMG/M metagenome (GOLD analysis project Ga0307991, IMG submission 203146) | Marine microbial communities from Ellis Fjord, Antarctic Ocean - #131 | ecosystem: Environmental > Aquatic > Marine > Unclassified | place: Southern Ocean | collected 2014-10-08 | reverse complement strand
CGGGACCTGGAAAAGGCGGGCGATTGTAAATGCTTTCAGGCAGGCCTAATGCCTTTGCCAGCACCCTTACGCTATCTTTACGCAGCTCTACCAGAGGCTCTATTATCTTGTAGCCAAATGCCTGCTGAGGGTCTATACCGAGTTGCTGAAAAACATTGTGTTGTCTCTTGATTCCCGCTATAGTCTCATCTACATCTGTTAAGATAGTGCCTTGTAAAAGATGTTTTGCATTGCTTTCCCGGACCAGTTTGCCAAATATATTTTTATAGAAGGCCTGCGTTACGGCCTCCCTCTTTTCTTCAGGGTCCGTTATGCCTTTAAAGGCATTGAAAAATTCTTCTTTAGCATCAAATATTTCAATGTTAACACCTTGTTTTTTAAAGATTTCCGCTATTTGCTGAGGTTCGCCTTCTCTCATTATACCGTTGTCTACAAAATATGTCTTTAATCTCCCCCCTAGTGCCTGATGGCCTAACATAGTGACAGCCGCTGAATCAACGCCTCCGGAAAGCGCGTTTATGGCAATCCCGTCACCTACTGCAGAGGATATCTCTTTGGTTTTTTCACTGATGAATTCTCTTACATTTGATTCTGCAAGTCTTACCTCTTGTGCTACATTCATTTCTTGCCCCTTTGTTTATCGTAAAGATATTATTGCGTTAATGCTATCTTTTTAATTATATTGTGAGTAAGTGCATTTCTTAGCTCTATAGCGTCTTTATGATAAGCTATGTAAGTAGGCTCACTGCCGTCGACCCAGGTTCCGCAGTTGGCGTATATGCCATTAGGCATCTCTACCAGCTCGCGCCTGTGGGTATGGCCGAATATGACTATTCTCGCGCCGTTGTCTATATGATTTAAGACAGCGTCTTTAAACTCCCCGAAATGGCCGCCCCTGTTTATATAGTCTTTTGCCGCGGGGGTAACCTTGTTTCTTAGCGACGCTGCCTGCGCCAGAAACCCGTCTATACCTTCCAACGCGTTCTTCATCCAGATGTCAGTATCCGGATGAAGAAACCTCTCCATGCTTGCCGCCATAAGAGCTATCTGCCTGCCTTTTGGCCAGCTAATAGATCGCAAGGGATTTTTATAACGGTTAAATATATCATATTTATGGCCATGTTCGGCAATAATCTTATTTTCAGTATCATGGTATTCGGTTGTTATACCGATACCCGAATCCGCGAATTTTATAAAGGGTATGTAATCGTGGTTACCTATAACATAGGTCACCTTTATCGCGTTTCTTAAGGCCAACAGCCTCTTTATAACCTTATCATGAACAAACAAAACCTTGTCCAGGTCAGCCTGCCATAATTCTAAAAAATCTCCAAGTATGATTAATTCACGTGCCTCTTTTTCCGCGAACTCAAAGAATTTCAGTAATTCCCGGTCGCGATGAAAGTCATCTGTCCTTGTCCCGTCGCCTAAATGCAGGTCACTTATGAATATCTTCATCTGGATGAAGAGAGCATAAGCATTGTCCCGCCGCTGAAGATAAGGTTTATGCCTACAAGCAGGCCGAGTATCCAGGATACGCTATTGGGCCACCCTGACCAGATAATACCTGATAGTACAAGGCTGGCAATGCCGCTGATAAACATCCAGCGCCAGTTTTGTATTGGCCGCAGGCGTATCGCGACAGCGATCCTTATTATTCCCTGGAATGTAAATAAAATAGCCAGGAGCAGGGTTAATGTTATTACGCCCTGTATTGGGTATACCAGGAACATGACACCAATAGCGAGATAGCAGAGCCCGCTTAGCAGTCTTAGAAAGTATCTGCCGGAATTTAGCGCGTTGAATGAATGTATGATCGTTATGATACCGCTAATAACAAATATCCAACCGAATACAACCTCTATAGCCAGCGACGCGGCTAATGGCAGGGTTATTGCCCCTACACCTAGAATAATCAAGATTATCCCCGGGAGAATAAAGCTCTTTCTAGCCCTCTCTATGATATCTGTCATATTGGTACCCTCCTTTTTTTGGTGTTTTCTTTAATTGCGCGATAATACCTGATTACCCCAAAACAATTATAGCCCAACACCTAAAAACAGTTTTGTAGAAAACGTGATGTGCGCGTAAGCGGAGAGCCGTTATTTACAGCGTAGCTCCTGCTGGAGTATTCCATCATAGGCCTTAGCATAAAGAGGTTCTCTTTCGCGCGTGTCATGGCTACGTAAAGCAGCCTTCTCTCTTCTTCTATGGAACCTTCATCGCCGAATGATTGGTATGAAGGTATATGGCCTTCCGCTACATATATGATAAAGACCGTATGCCACTCAAGGCCTTTGGCGGAGTGTACTGTTGAAAGTACAAGGCGGTCCTTATGAAGCGCATTAGAATTTATTATATCTTTTTCAGGGGGCTCGAGCGCGACATCAGTCAGGAACGCCTCAAGGCTGTCATAATCAGCCGCGATCTTTTCAAGGCTCTCAAGGTCATTTATCCGCTTGTGAAAGTCATCATACCTCTCCTTGAAGATAGGGCTGTAGTATTCACAGAATGTCTTGAATATCTCAGACGGCGATTGCTGCTTTTTGTCTATATTCTCAAGGATTTTCTTTAGGCTTACAATCCCCGCGTGTTTCTTTATCAGTTGTTCACTTGCAGGAGAGCCCTCTTTATCCAGGACAATTGCCTTGAAGAGGCGCTCGCAGGTCTTAGGCCCAACGCCGGGCATAAGCGATAATACCCTGTTCCAGCTTATTTCATCAAACCTGTTGTGTGCTATGCGCATAAATGATATAAGGTCCTTTATGTGGGCTGATTCAACAAACTTTTGCCCGCCGTATTTTACGAAAGGTATCTTGTGTTTCGCGAGTTCTATCTCGAGCGCGTTTGAGTGCCATCCGGCGCGAAACAATATAGCCATATCAGAGAGGTCAATGCCCTCATCTTTAAGCTCTATGACCTTTTCAATAATATAGTCTGCCTGTTCAGCTTCATTCTCAGGGTTTAGATAAAGGGGGTGCTTGTTGCTCTTTTTGTTTGAAAAGAGGTTTTTATTAAAGCCCTCTGTTGCCTCACCTATTACTGTATTGGTAAGGTCGAGTATAGGCTGGACTGACCTGTAGTTCTCCTCGAGTGTTATTATCTTAGCGTCCTTAAAAAGCTTGGGAAAGTCCATGATGTTCCTGAAATTAGCGCCCCTGAACGAGTATATGCTTTGAGAGTCATCGCCGACGGCCATTATGTTGTTATGGCAGGATAAGAGCAGGTAGAGTATGTCTGCCTGCAGTTTGTTGGTGTCCTGGTACTCGTCTACCATTACGTATTTGTACCTTTGGGAGAGTTTTTCCCTGATAGCGTCATCCGAGCGGAGAAGCTCCTTGAGACAGACTAAGAGGTCATCATAATCAAGCAGGTTCATTCTTTTTTTGTATTCAATGTATTTCTGCTTTATTTTTTTTACATCTTCCGCGTATTCAAAAAAATGAGGATATTCTATCTCAATTACGGATTCTATTGTATCTGATGTATTAATACTCTTCGATATGATGTTAAGGAGCGCCTTTTTCTTGGGAAAGCGTTTATCAAAGCTATCGAAGCCTGAATTTTTACGGATAAGGTTTATACTGCTCTGGGCATCGGCCTGGTCCATGATAGTGAAACTTGCACTTAGCCCTATGCTGGGACCATATCTCCTCAATACCATATTCGCGAAACTATGGAATGTACCGCCTGATACAGCGTGACAGCGCTTATCAAGTATGGATCCCGCGCGTGTCAGCATCTCCTGAGACGCCTTACGGGTAAAGGTAAGAAGGAGTATCTCTTTTGGGTTGACACCGCTTTCTACAAGGTGGGCCACCCGGTATACGAGAATGCGCGTCTTGCCGCTGCCCGCGCCTGCTATAACAAGGCATGGGCCCTCTTTCAGGCAGACCGCCTCAAGCTGTACAGGGTTTAACGCGTTTTTGTAGTCAATTGTTGTATCCATTATGCCTTGCGTCTTTTATATAGTTAAAAAGCTAAAACCTCTGCAACCTCTGTAACCTCTGCAACCTTTGTAACCTCTGTAACCTTATAAATTATCCGGTACCCTTGGAAATTCTCCATTAAGGGCCTTCTCTACCATCTGTTTAATGTCAACGTTAAAATCTGAACCAAGTATCCATTCTAAATAGTTACGGTCACTTTTGGCTATTGCCTGTATATGTTTTTTCTTCCTGTATTTTCCGAACATAGGGTAGAGCTTACTGTTCCACCAGCAGAATTTGCGTTCCGCGTCAAAATAAGCGCTCGACTTTTCATAATCAAAATCCCTTAGCGAGATTATGCCCTCATCTTCTTTTCCGTATTTTTTTACCTGCGCGTCCAGTATCCCTAGTGTTGCCTCAGCGTCACCTAAGGCGGAATGGGCGTTGGTAAGCTCTTTGCCGCAGTAGAACTGGTAAGCTGCCATAAGGTCCCTTTTTTCATGGATATGGTATACCTTTTGCGCGTCGTAAATATCGCGTTCTTTCCAGTGAAAGGCAAGGCCCGCCTCAAAAAATTCACGTTCCAGCACAGGGATGTCAAATCTCTGTATATTAAACCCGCCAAGATCCGAATCCGCGATAAATTCGAGCACCTCTCTGGCTATATCCCTAAACCGCGGCGCGTCTTTTACATCGTCATCTGTTATATCAATGATACGGGTAACATTGACAGGTATGGGAATACCCGGGTTGACACGTTTAACATAGTCATGTCTTGTGCCATCAGGCATTACCTTTATCATGCCTATCTCTACTATCTTATCTCTTTCTATCCATATCCCGGTTGTCTCGAGGTCAAATACTATTAATGGTTTTTTCGTATTCATAATTTCCTTTTTTTGATATTAATATTATACCAGCTCAATATCCGATCTCTTTACCCAACCTTGTTTGCCGTCAGAGCGTCTTATCTTGAACCACTCACCATTTGAGGTGACTACCTGGACCTTTTCTCCCTCATAGAGCGTGAAGAAGGTTGTCGCGTTATCAAGGGGCTCAAACCTTGAATCGGTCTCCTGTTTTATCACTATAGCGTGTCTTTCTATCACCTGCTCCTTGAATTTCACGCCGAATACCAGAATAGATATAGCAAGAAATATTGCTATTATAATATCAATAGATGTAAAGAATCTCCTGTATCGTTTTAAATATATGCCTATAATTATGAGAACGCATAGCGTGAGATAGAGCGATATCGCTATGGATGTAATCCTGTTTAAGCTGAATAAGTTTGTAAACCGCAGAAAGAAGCGCATAAACCACGGGCTTCTGGGGTTTATCATGCCGCCTTGTATCAGAGACCTGGCATGCGCCAGGTTGGACCTGATGTCCGGGTCATTGGGTGTAAGCCTGCTTGCGCGCAGATAGTATATTATTGCCTTGCCAAGCCCGCTATTTTTAAAATACGCGTTTGCCAGGTTGTAATAAAGCGCGCCGGACTCGTAACCGCAGTTTAGGGCCTTTTGATAAGAGTTTATAGCCTCCTCCAGGTCATTATCACTGTAATATATATTCCCCTGGTAAAAGAGCTCTCTTACATTATCTTCATTTTGCGCGTAAGCGCAAGAAGCGAAGACAAGCAGTAATAGGCATAGTATGATAGCTAATCGCGCCTTCATTTTTTTATTCTCTCTATCTTGCTGATAATTCCTTCCAGCATCTTTAATGTCTTTCTCGCCTCTTCTTCCTGTATGCTTGATGGGGCATAACGTGACCTGTCGCACATGTCAAAGCAGGTTTTGAGTTCATCAAGCACCTGGTTATCTATGCCCCTTGCCCTAAGCTCATCAATTACATCAGATGTAATCCCCGCTGCCGAGAGATGGAACTTGTTACCTATATATTCCTGCAATGCCTTAAATACAGCGTCATAGAACCTTGAGGTCTCTTTTGAGTTTATAAGATTGCGCAGGTTGGCAAGGCTCTTTTTTGCCTTGCGTGGAGCGGCAAGTTTGCGCGCGTAAGGCACATCCATGGCAAGGTAGTTCTTTCTTGCCTGCGTGATGATAACTAAGATAACAGCAAGCGCCGGCAGGAACAGGATGATTAACAGGAGCTCATTTTTGCATAGAAGGGCGCCTGTTTTGTATATACCATTTGGGTTATCCTTTACATATACAATATCCCTGCCCAGTGTCTCAACTCTTTTTATCCTATCAGTAAAATCCTTGGATATCTCGAATACCTTTAACTCCTGGCCTTTTTCCAGTGGCTTGACCTTGATAGGTACAGGGGTGGTTGTTATGGTCTTATATGTCTTGGTGATTGTATTGAAGAAACTGAAGCTGATAGGGGGTATCTCTGTTATCTTGTGGTTTCTGGGCACTATTACCTGCTTAAATGTCTTTAATCTTGGCTGCTGGGTAATCTCGGGTTCATATGTCTTGAAGGAGTTTTTGAAATTCAGCCTTGGGGTGTTTACTGTATTAAAATTTCCCGAGCCTGAGACTGTCATGGTCAATGTAATCGGATCGCCGACCTGGACATCCTTAGGACTTACATCCAGTGTGAAATTAAAGTTTCCCAGGGCACCGTCAAAGGAGCCGGGCCTGCCATATTCAGGCAGTGTCAGTATGCTGATTGGTACACTGATAGACTTGACTATAGTGGGGTATTTCTCATATTGTCCGAAAAAGTTATCAAATATATTCGAATTGAAGAAACTATCGTCAAAAGGGGAGCCCCTTCTGTTGTTAGACCTTCTCCGCGTGATGATATTGCAGTTTACCTCAGTTGGCTTTAGCCTGAATTCCCCTGGATAGAGGCCGTATATATCTGTGCTAAAATCTATTACATTGTAGGTAATCCCGTTTAGTATCTCCTTGTACTGTTTTGGCTGGGAAAACTTATCCACAAGAAAAGCATTGTTTTCAATAAAAGGGAACGTAATATCCCTTATAGATACGCCACTTATGTATAGTTTTATAGCGGCGTTTATCTTTTCATTAACATAGGCAGTATCCTTTGAGAGGTTTATTGTAAGGAATAGCTTATCAGCAAGCTCTTCATCAGCATCCTGTTGAGGCTGGCTATCTCTTATCTGGCCTTGCGCCTGGCTTGAGGACGCAGGTATGATATTTACTGGTATAGCCTTTGATGAATAGGCCTTGCCCTTATACATGATGGATAATGATGGTATCTCCAGCTTACCTGTCTTTGTTGGCATGAGAAGATACGCGTGCGTTACGGATTTTGTTACCTGTCCATTGACCATAGACATGAGAGTTGACGGGCCCAGGTATCGCCAGGTAAAATGCGGAATATCAGGCAGGTCCACCGCACCCATATTCTGTACACCATCAAAGATAAGGCTTAATTTTATTGGTGAGCCGACTTTAGAGACATTTTTGTCTACCCTAGTCTCAAAACCTATATCCTGCGCGAGAGATAGGCCAACCCATAAGAAGATACCGCACGATACGAGTAAAAGTGTCTTTGCGAAATAATTGTTTTTGATGTCCATGTTCATGAATTACCAGTCTTTATCCACATCCGGCATGCCCTGTGTCTTTATCTTTTGCTTATAAAGCCCCTTGGGCTCCTCGTCATAGTGATAATTATCTAAGAGCATAGATGCCTGTTTTTCTGACATCTCTTCCTGGGGGGGTCTCTCTCCGGGGTTTGTCTGTGAATCTTCCTGCCCAGGCTCCTGCCCCTCTCCTTGCTGTTTATCCTGTTGGTCCTTCTCCTGGGGCTCTTGGTCTTTATCCTGCTCCTGCCGGTCCTTCTCCTGCTGGTCTTTCTCTTGTTCTTCTTTATCCTGTTGTTGCCGGTCTTTCTCCTGCTCTTGCTCCTTTTTCTGTTCCTGCTGGTCCTTCTCCTGCTTCTGCTTGTCTTTTTTATCTTGTTCCTGCTGTTGCTGTTGGTCCTGTTGTTTGTCGCTCTGACTCTTTTGTTCCTTTTTATCCTCGCTCTGGGGTTGCACCTTATCCTGTTGTTGAAGCTTCAGTTTCAGGCGTTCGAGCTCTTTTTTTACATACTCATAATTAAATATAGCATCTTTATCTTCCTTGTCAAGCTCTAAAGCCTTGTCATAATGCCTTACGGATTGAGTTAGAAGGTTGACCGCTTCCCGCAGATTGGAATCTTCCTTGGACATGCCAAGCATGTACTCAGAATTAGCTAGGTTATAGGATGTCTGTTGCGCCAATTCTTCCTCTTCATCAGTCAGGGCACGATTAAAGAAGTTGACAGCTTTTTCATAATCCTTTAATTTGTATGAGGCTGTACCTATATTGTGGTTTACTATGCCTGAATTAGGCTCTGCTGATGACGCCTTCTCGTAGTGTTCAAGTGATTCCTCGAATCTTCCTTTATCATAAAGGGTATTACCTTTCTTGACCTCTCTCTTTGGGTTTCCCTTGGCAAGGCAGGGGCAAGCGGTAATTAGGATAAATAAGAGAATAAGAATAATCTTCTTCATCTGGCCTTTTTATTGGTTATAACCATCTCTAGCAGCAGGAATATCAGCGCGATGGCCAAGGGTATCTGAAAGCGTTCATAATATACCTTATCCATTCTTGCCTTCATATCCCGCCTCTCCATAAGAGAGAGTTTTTTATCATATATTATATCTAATCCAAAATCCGCGCCGCTTGAACGTACATACATGCCGTTTGTAGCTACGGCTATCTTTTTTAGCACGGTCTCGTCCAGGCTTGTTTTTATGATATTGCCTTTACTGTCTTTTAGGAAGGTCCTCTTACCGGAATTGTCAGCAACCTGGATAAGATCCCCCTCAGTTGTGCCGATACCTATACAGAATATCCTGATATTCTCCTTTGCCGCCTCGTCAGCAGTCTTTACAGGGTTACCTTCATGGTCCTCGCCATCGGTAATAAGTATGAGTACCTTGTATTTTTTTTGGCCGCTTTCATAGCTGTTCATGGCAAGCCTTATGGCGCTTGATATGGATGTCCCCCCTCTGGGTATAGAGGTAGCGCTTAAGTCATCAAGGGCCAGCATAAAACCATTATAATCAGTGGTAAGCGGACATTGCAGGAATGCCGTGCCTGAGAAGGCAATCAATCCGACCCTGTCTCCTTGTAGTTTTTTGAGCAGGTCCTTGACCGCGAGTTTGGATTTCTCGAGCCTGTTGGGCCTTACATCAACAGCTAACATACTCTTGGACGTGTCTATCGCTATCAATATATCGAGGCTCTTCTTGTTCACCTTCTGCCATTTAAACCCCCATTGCGGACGCATAAGGGAAAGCAGGCTGAATGTAAATACCAGTACAAGTAACAGGGCCTTTATCCTCTGTTTTCTTGTGTTTAGGGAATTGGCTATCTCCGGAAGAAGGCCTTTTTCAGCAAATCTGGTTAATAGGGCACGCCTTGTCTTGAAGGACCAGGCAAAGAAAAACACCAGTGCCAGAACGACCCAAAAATAGACGCTAAAATAAAGGCTAGTGAATCTCATATAAACTCTATGGCAACCTCCTTAATAGGGTATTGGATAATACTATCTCAAGCAGCAGGAGCAGGAGCGCGGGTATCAGAAATATGTAGAAAAGCTCGTTATAGCGGGTAAAACCAGCCTCTTCAACAGGTGTCTTCTCCAGGGCATCTATCTCTTTGTATATCTGTTTCAGAGACCTTGTATCTGTTGCCCTGTAGTATTTACCGCCTGTCTCATCAGCTATCTCTTTTAACGTGGCCTCATCTATCTCTATCTTTACATTCTGGTAGACCATCTCTCCCCAGGCGGTCCTTACAGGATATGGTGCCAGGCCCATAGAACCCGCGCCAATGGCATATATCTTTATGCCTAATGCCTTGGCAGTCTCCGCCGCGACAAAAGGCGAGACCCTGCCGGCATTGCTTACACCGTCTGTTAAGAGTACAATTATCTTGCTCTTGGCCTGGGTGTCTCTTAGCCTGTTTAAGGATGACATAATAGCCGAGCCGATTGCTGTACCGTCTTCTATATCGCCTATACGTATCCTTTCAAGGTTTTTTATGAGCCATGGATAATCAAGGGTCAAGGGGCATACTGTGTACGCGCGCGCGGCGAAGGCAACAAGGCCTATCTTGTCGTTCGTTCTCATCTTGATAAAATCTTCCGCGACCCTTTTCGCGACAAATAACCGGTTCTGGCGCCTGTTGTCCATCTCAAAATCTTCTGCACGCATACTGCCGGAACAATCTATGGTAAGTACGATATCAATGCCTTCAGCCTCAATCTTGGCGTTCTCAAGTGGTGCCGAGGGCCTTGCCAGAGCGACAAGAAAGAGGCTGACAGCGATAAGCCTGAGCCATGGCAGCATCTTCATGCCTATAAGCTTGATAGTGATATCAGGGCTGTCTATGATATCAAGAGAGGAAAATCTTACACTAGCACAACCGGCCCTTTTTGAGAGATAAAAAAAAGCCGCCAGTATAAATGGTATAAGAAAGAGTACCCAGAAGTCACGAAATATCATTTTATATTATTCTTCTCCTCGTCTTCTGCCCTTGTCTCATCAACCAGCCTTTTTACTGTATCAAAGCTTGCCTCAATCTCAGGCTTTGTCGGGCCGTACTTAGCGAATTTTACAAGGTCGCACTGGGTAAGGAATTCTTTTACGATATCTTTCTGCTGGTTGGTTAGGATATCAGAGTCCCTTAATGAGTATAGAAATTCTTCTGTTGTCATCTCCGGCGCCTTTAATAAGAATCTATTCTCAATATAGGCGCGTGCTATGTCGGATATCTCAAAATAATAATCTTTAATGAGCCCGTTGCCCGGAAGGTCGCGCGAGGTTAGCAGGTCAAGGGCCTCGTACGCTATCTCATGGGCTTTTTTAAGGTGTACGATCCGTGTCTTTAACGCGGCCCTCTTTTTGATTAGATATATAATGAGAAATATCAGGATAGATATTATCACTATAGCCAGGATAATTACCAGCAAGGTATAATTTGCCTGGAAACTCAGGGGCCCCTTTATATCTTTTATATTTACCTGGTCCAATTTAAGCTAACCTTCTCTTGCGCATCTTAAAAAAGCGTATAAGCTCTTTTGTGTATGAGGCGTTCGTGTATATGTCAATAGTATCTATGCCCGCGCCGCGAAGGAGTTCTTTGCGGTCCTTAAGCCTTTCATGAGAGGTACGGGTGTATTCTGCCCTAAAGCTATTATCGCTTGTATCTATGGTGCGCTCGTATCCTGCCTCCGCGTCATTTAGCTTTATCAAGCCGACATCAGGCATATCTATCTCCCGGGGGTCTGTGATGGTGACAGCTATGACATCATGCCTCTTGTTTGTTACAGCAAGGCGTTTTTTGAAATCCTTATCAAAAAAATCAGATATCAGAAATGTTATGGCTCTTCTCTTTGTGACCCTGTTAAGGTATTCGAGCGCCAGGGAGATATTTGTGCCCTTGCCCTCAGGCTTAAAATACAATGCCTCTCTTATGACCCTTAATACGTGCCTTAGGCCCTTATGCGGAGGTATGAATTTTTCTACCCTGTCTGTAAAGATTATAAGCCCGACCTTGTCATTGTTTTGTATAGCGGAAAAGGCCAGCACCGAAGAGAGCTCTGCCGCGAGCTGGCTCTTTAACTGGCTGGTAGAGCCAAACCTGCACGAGGTGGACGCGTCTAGTAATATCATTACTGTCAGTTCCCTCTCCTCGACAAACTTCTTTATGTGGGGCACTCCTGTGCGCGCGGTAACGTTCCAGTCAATACTCTGGATATCATCCCCCGGCATGTACTCTCTTACCTCGTCAAATTCCATACCCTTGCCCTTGAATACACTGTGGTATTGCCCGGCAAAGAGGTCTGTTACCATGCGGGATGTTGTAATCTGTATCCTTCGTATCTTCTTGAGGACTTCCTTGGGTATCATTTACGGAACCTCTATCTCGTCAAATATCTTCTTTATGATGTCTTCAGAGGTCTTCTCTTCAGACTCAGCCTCGTAGCTTACAGTCAGGCGGTGCCTTAAAACATCCATGCCGATACTCTTTATATCCTGAGGTGTAACATAGCCCCTGCCCTGTATAAAGGCATATGCCTTTGCCGCCAGCCTCAGGTATATTGTCGCGCGTGGTGAGGCGCCATACTGGATAAGGCCTGCCAGCTCGCTGAGTTTATATATCTCAGGTGTTCTGGTGGCGAATACTATATCGAGTATGTATTTTTCTAATTTTTCATCGATATATATCTCGTCAACAACGCTCCTGGCGTTCATAATATCCTTTGGCTCTATTACGCCCTTAACCTCTATCTTACTCTGGGTAAAACTCATCCTTTTTAATATCTGGTGCTCTTCGTTCCTGGTAGGATATGTAATCTTTATCTTAAGCATGAAGCGGTCAACCTGCGCCTCGGGTAATGGGTATGTACCCTCCTGTTCTATGGGGTTTTGTGTTGCCATAACAAGAAAGGGCTGGTCAAGCTTAAATGTCTCCAGGCCTATGGTCACCTCTCTCTCCTGCATAGCCTCTAAGAGCGCGCTCTGCACCTTAGCCGGAGCCCTGTTTATCTCGTCAGCGAGGATTAGGTTTGAGAATATGGGCCCCTTCTTTGTTGTAAAGGTGCCTTCTTTAGGGTTGTAGACTAAGGTACCGATAATATCCGCCGGAAGAAGGTCAGGGGTAAATTGTATTCTCTGGAATTTGGTATTTATTGCTTGCGCGAGGGTCCTGATAGAGAGTGTCTTTGCCAGGCCTGGTACGCCCTCTACCAATATATGGCCATTGGCTAGTATGCCCACAAGAAGCCTGTCGATAAGATAGTGCTGGCCTACTATTACCTTCTGTATCTCGGTCCTTAGGTTTTGA
>Ga0307991_1002385_pt1 | contig 12757 bp, 9 predicted proteins | sample EllFjometagen131_FD_203146 | JGI IMG/M metagenome (GOLD analysis project Ga0307991, IMG submission 203146) | Marine microbial communities from Ellis Fjord, Antarctic Ocean - #131 | ecosystem: Environmental > Aquatic > Marine > Unclassified | place: Southern Ocean | collected 2014-10-08 | reverse complement strand
GCAGCCTGAAAATTGATGAGTCCATAAAGAATTGTCTGTTCTTTTTAAAAAAATACATACCGATTAACGGTATTCGGTTTTGTATATATGAGCCGGAATTATGCGGCATACGAATTATCGCACAGGCATCGGATATTTTCATCAAAACAAAGAGATCCTTTATTCCCCTGTCAAAAGAGGCAATCAGGTACCTCGAAGCCAATCAAAGCAAAGTCATTAAGATCGACCATGCATTTGAGTCCCCGGTGGCTCATGAAGTCAGAATGGCTTTGAATTTAGAAGATGTTTCAAGCATCGGCCTGAATCTTCAGGTGCACGATGTGGGCCTGGGTTATGTGGTGATTTATTCCCGAAGCCCCATGAATCTGAGCTTTGAACATTCCCGCCTGCTGACCCTGTTGCATGATCCTCTGGCCATTGCCATGTCCAACACGTTGCAGTACCGGGAAGTCGTAAGGCTGAAAAATTTGCTCAAGGACGACAATCAATACCTGAACCGGGAACTGCATCATATTTCCGGTGATGAAATCATCGGCGAGCATTCCGGACTGCGGCAGGTCATGGAACAGGTCCGCCAGGTCACGCCCCTTAACAGCCAGGTGCTGCTGTTAGGGGAAACCGGCGTGGGCAAGGAGGTGATTGCCAATGCCATCCATTATTCGTCTCCCCGTCGAAACGGCCCTTTAATCAAGGTCAACTGCGGTGCCATTCCGGACAGTCTTTTGGACAGTGAATTGTTTGGGCATGAAAAAGGTGCGTTTACCGGTGCGATGGAACGCAAACGGGGACGGTTTGAACGGGCGCATACAGGCACCATTTTTTTAGATGAAATTGGTGAACTTCCGCCGGCGGCCCAGGTGCGTTTGCTGAGGGTGCTGGAAAATAGGCAAATTGAGCGGGTCGGCGGAAGTGATACGATTGCTGTGGATGTTCGGATTATCGCCGCCACCAACCGGGACCTGCCTTCAATGATTCAGTCAAAAGAATTTCGTGAAGATCTCTGGTTCCGGCTCAATGTATTTCCGATCACCATTCCGCCCCTGCGGCTCCGAAAGGCCGATATACCGGCGTTGGTGAATTATTTTATTGAACGCAAAATCCGTGAAATGAAACTCAAGTATCGACCAGTGCCAGCCCCGGGTGAAATGGAACGCCTTCAGCATTATGAATGGCCGGGCAATGTCCGGGAATTGGAAAACTCTGTGGAACGGGAGTTGATACGCCACCAGACCCGAAGCCCGAATGAACCGTTGCGGTTTCAGAATTTTGATAACGTATCAACCGCTGTCAGTGTATCTGCTGACCCGCTGCTGGCAGAAGAAGACTTGCTCAATCTGGATGAAATAAACCGGATTCATATTTGCCGGGTCATGGAGAAAACCAGCGGCAAAATCCAGGGAAAAGATGGAGCCGCCGCAATCCTGAAGCTTCATCCCAGCACCCTGCGTCATCGCATGCGCAAACTGGGTATTTCTTTTGGGCGAATGGTTTGATGGTTGAATAGTCTCTTTTTTATCTTTGAAATTTTTTAAATCAGTCATATCTTATTGTCAAATTAGTTTGTCTCAGGTTGAATTTTACAATTTTTTTGGTATATGTTATTTTTTAGATTTTGCTGAAGATAAAGGTTGTTGAAAAGCCATAAAATAATTGCTGTGGAGTTAACGCCAATGACTGATTTTGCACAAAAAATGACGGATATTCTCAACTATGGCGCGTTGAATCTGGCCATGGCCATTGGGTATAAAAATCGGATTTTCGATGTTCTTGAAGAGCTGAATAAACCGGCAACCATTGAAGAAATAGCCGACACATCAGGATTGAATCCCCGATATCTTAAAGAATGGCTTGGGATTATGGTAACGGGTGAAATCATTGAATTGTCGCAAACCGCAGATGGGGAAAACATTTACTTTTTGCCGCAGAAGCATGCCGCTTTTCTGACCCGCAAATCCGGCAGCAATAACCTGGGCGTTTATACCCAGGAAATTCCGCTGCTCACATCCTGTGCCATGGAAGCCGTGAACAAGGGGTTTCAAACAGGAGAAGGGGTACCCTTTTCACAATATCCGGATTTTCAGCAGTTTATGTGCGAGCTGGCAGATGCCAAACACAAACAGGTGCTGATTGACGAATTTCTTCCAACGGTTGAAAACGGAAAACTGGTTGAGCGTCTTAAAAACGGGATCCGTGTCTGTGATCTTGGCTGTGGGCAGGGTGTTGCATTAAATCTTATGGCTGACGCATTTCCTAAAAGTTCGTTTGTCGGGATAGATAATCATGAAGATGCCATCCGTGTGGGAAGGTTCGAGGCACGGGACATGGGACTTTCCAATGTAGAATATAAAAATCAGGATGCCGCGACAGCTTTTAGAGATAAACAGTATTATCAAAAGTTTGATTATATTTGTGCATTTGATGCCATCCACGACCAGAGTCAGCCGTTGGAAGTCTTACGGGGGATTCATTACATGCTGTCCCCTGGCGGGCTTTTTTCTATGATTGATATTAAAGCCTATTCAAATCATGCAGACAATCTGGATCACCCGATGGGCCCGTTTTTATACACCGTGAGCCTGATGCACTGCATGCCTGTGGGATTGAAGGATAACGGCACCGGGCTGGGCATGATGTGGGGGCGTGAACAGGCAGAAGCTATGCTAAAAGAAGCCGGTTTTGAAAGTATTGAAGTCCTTGAGATGGAAAACGATAGTTTTAATTTGCATTATTTATGCCGTGTTGAAAATCGCTAATTTTTCCAATTTTCGGTTTACATTTGGGTTAGGCGTAAAATTTTAATCCTCAAAATACAAACTGTATTCCTCCGGTTTAACCAAGGATAAAATTTGGCCGTCCGCCTTGAACTTGAAAAAATTTTCAGATTTTCACGGAAGAAATAAACTGTAATAAAGCATAGTAGACAATAGGCAAAAAAAATGAAAAAATGGTTAAAAGAAAAACTAATTTGCCCGGAATGTCTGGCAGATGAAATCCCTCTGGATTTACATATAAAAACAGAACACGCCGATGATGTGATTGAAGGGGATCTGACATGTGCTTCCTGCAAAAAGTCTTATCCCATTCATAAGGGAGTGGCCGTTATTTTACCGGAAAAATCAATGTCAATTGTATCAGATGCGTCGGGATATAATTCTAAAAACATGCTGTCTTCATATTTATGGAGTCATTTTTGTGATTTTTTAAATGACCCGAATGCCACGGATGCCTATCGGACATGGGCATCATTTTTTAAAAAAACAGATGGGATTGCCCTTGATATAGGCTGTGCTGTGGGCCGGTTGTCCTTTGAATTAACTAAAACACATTCTCATGTTATCGGCATTGATACGTCTGTTTCTTTTGTTGAAAAAGCACGGGAATTGTTAAGTAAAAAAAGATTGGACTTTGATCTGATCATCGAAGGGTTGATTACGGAAAAACGGTCCTGTGAGTTTGATGCAGCTTTTAATTATGATCATGTTGACTTTATCGTGGCAGACGCTTTGGCCCTGCCGTTTCCCAATCGTCTTTTTTCAACCGTGACCTCAATTAATTTACTGGAAAAAGTTTCTTCTCCTATTGGGCATTTAATGGACATCAACCGGGTGTTAAAAGAAAAAGAATCCATGTTTGTGTTTTCAGATCCCTTTTCATGGGATGAATCGTTCTCTCATCCTGACCATTGGTTAAACGGCGGGACAAACGGGAATGGCAACAGCCGGGGGATTGACAGTATCAGCCAATATTTTTCCGGTAAAAGCGACATCTTTGATCCTTGTCTAGAAATACTGGCAAAAGGCAATGTGCCCTGGAAAATCAGAAAAACCGAAAATTTGTGGGAGCATATCAATTCTCAGTTTATTGTGGGGTCGAGGAAATAGGGAGCAGTCATTTTGGATAAAAGATATGGTATCTGCGGCCTGTGTTTTCATAGCCCGGGCTGTGGTGTTGTTGTACATTTTGACAAAGAGAATAAAATTGACCGCCTGGAACCGGATCCGGATGCGCCGGTGGGCAAAATCCTGTGTCCCATAGCAGCCTGTGCCAAACAAATCATTTATTCAGACGCTCGTTTGAAACATCCGTTAAAACGTGTTGGTCCAAAGGGAACCCATGAATTTGAAGAAATTTCCTGGGATGCCGCTTTTGAAATTATAGCCGACAAGTTAAATGAGACAAAACATAAATACGGGCCGGAAACGGTGGGCTTTTACGCGGGAACCGGCTCCTATGAACGATCATTTAAAGATGTTTATCAATTAAAAGGATCGGAAATTTATCTGGCATCGAGCATTCTTTTCCCTTTTGGTTCACCCAATACATTCGGTGTAGGAGCGCCATGTTATACTTCTTTAGGGGTTCTGGCACCGAAACTGACAATGGGGTGCCTGCACACGGATATGTTTTCCGATGTGGATAATTCCGACCTGATTCTGGTGTGGGGCACGGATCCGTCAACCTCCACACCGCCGGAGATGTTTGAGCGGTTAAAAACCGCATCTGAAGAAGGTGCGGAAATTATTGTCATTGATCCCAGAAAAACAAAAGCCGCAGAACTCGAAGGCAGTGAATGGATCACCATCCGGCCGGGATCAGACGGCGCGCTGGCGCTGGGTTTATCGCATATTCTGATCCGGGATGAGGTTTTTGATGCCGAATTTGTTGAAGACTGGACGGTCGGCTTTGATGAATTTGCTGCATATGTCAAAGAGTTTACCCCGGAATATGTTTCCGCTGTCACCGGCATTGACGAGGATCGCATTGAGGCGTTGGCCGAAAGCATTGCGGATGCGGAAGGGGCGTCGTATGTGATGTATACCGGTCTGGAATATACCAAAAGCGGTGTGCAGAATATCCGTGCGGTGATGGTGTTATGGGCATTGGCCGGGCAGATGGATGTGGAAGGCGGCCGGTGTTTTTCACGGCGGGAAAACTGTATTCCCTTAAATAAAAGCAGGCAGATTCAAACCCCGGGGTTTGAAAAATCCATCGGCAACGGGAAATTTCCGGTGTACTCCCATTATTGTGGCGGTGAACCTCATGCCAGTCTTTTGCCGAAATCCATCATAGATGGCGATCCATACAAAATAAGGTCTTTGCTGGTTTATGGCGCATCGCTGATCACCTCTTGGCCGAATCCTGCACTCTGGCGAAAAGCATTGGGGGAACTTGATTTTCTGGTTACCATGGATTTACAGTTAACTGCAGATGCAGCCTATGCAGACATTGTATTGCCGGCTACAACAGCGTTTGAGCAGGATTCTTATTGCTATTATGGCTGTTCATTGCGTGTGCGGGAAAAAATGATCGAACCCGTTGGTAAATCAAAACCCGGGTTTCAGATTTTAGGTGAACTGGCCCAACACCTTGGGTATGGGGAGTTGTATCCGCAGAACCAGCAAGAACTGCTTGAAACTATTTTAACGGATTCCGGGTTTTCAGTTGACGATTTAATGAATGCTGAAAAACAGGTGATCAAAAACTGCTCCACTCCCATGGAGTACCGGAAATGGGAAAAAGGGCTGCTGCGAAAAGACGGCAAACCAGGGTTTGAAACGCCGTCCGGTAAATTTGAAATTAAATCCAGTGTGCTGGAACAATATGGATACTGTGGGATCCCGAAATATGAAGAATCCGTGGAAACATCTGTCAGCAATCCGAAAATGGCCAAACGATATCCATTAGTTTTAGGCACCGGACCGTTTAAGCCGGATATGAAATCCTGTTTGCGGGCCATCCCCGCTTTTATGGAAAGATATCCGTATCCAGCCGTTCAAATGAATGGAAAAGACGCAGAAGAACGCGGAATCAAAATGGGGGATCGTGTGAGTATCAAAACCGTCCGTGGGTCTGTGCAAATGAGGGCTTATGTTACCGACAATATCATGGCCGGCTTTGTGTATGCGCCGGTGGGTGGCGGCGGGCCGCAGGGCACGGACGAATGGCAGCAGGCCAATGTCAACGTTTTAGCCGACATGGAACAGTTTGATGAAATATCCGGATTCCCGGTATACAAAACATTGTTGTGCCAGATCAAAAAAAAGAAACGCAAACGAAAAGGCATTGCTGTCCAAGACCCGACGCTGGGGTGTGGGGGATAATCGTCGGGCTTGAATTTAATCATAATAGTTTGAAATAATTGATAAGTTATTTTTTCAAACAGTGGTGATGCGTCACCATGAAAAGCTTTTTAAAATGTTTGCCAGCCTGTCCGAATATCCGAAAAAGAAATGGTCCGCCCCATTGATTACCTTAAAGGCAGCGTCCGGGTTCCAGGTTTTAACTAAATTTTCAACCAGATCCGGCGGTGCAAATTCATCATGGCTGCCAATGACCACCAGTTTCAGGCCCGGGATGGGTGCTTTGGATTCAAATTTCATCATGGCTGCTGGTGGTGATACCATAATAACGGCCTCTGCCGTCACCTTATCAACCATTTGGGCAATGATCCAGGCGCCAAACGAATATCCTGCAAGATCAATGGTTGGCGTATTCTTTGTTCTTAAAAAATTAAACGCCGCCACGACATCTGCCTGTTCACCGTTCCCGTCATCATAACTTCCGGTACTCTGGCCGACCCCCCTGAAGTTAAACCTTAAGGTTGTATGGTTCTTCTTTTGGAAGGCTTTTTGAATGGTTTCCACGACAATATTGGTCATTTCGCCGCCATAAAGCGGATGTGGATGAGTGATAATCACCCCCCGTCCGGTGGTCCCTTCAGACAGCCGCCCTTCGAGGGAAATACCGTTGTCGCTGGAAAAGACAATGCGGTGTTCGGCCATTAATTTGCTTTCGGTTTTATTAAAGTCGTGATGATGCCTTCACCCAACTCTTTTTTTTGCCAGTTTTTAAGCGCCGGGATTGCATCAAGGTCTTCCGGTTTTTTCGGATTTGATTCAGCAATGGTTTTTAATGTCGTGTTGTTGATCATCACACCCGAGTTTATTTCAAGATCTGCCGCCTTTTGTTCACGCCACAGTTTAAGGACTTTGAACCTGTCGGATGCATCATTGCTGGTTCGTCTGGAACGTTGCCTCGGATACCGGGGAAGGTTGCTTTCGGGTATGGCCAACGCTGTTTTGATCTGCCGGAGTATGGGGTTGCCATACATGTTTATTTGTTTTGGGCTCAGCGAATGGGTTTTAATTAGTTGTTCCATGGTTTCGGGTATGGTCAGGGCAATTTTTGTTAAAGTGGCATTACCGATGACTTTAAAAAGAGGCCGGTCTTTGGCATCCGCCAGCTTCAGTCTGAACTCCAGCAAGGCCTCAAGCACTGCAAGGCTTCTGCGTCCAAGTCGTCCGGAGCCCTTTATTTTCAAAAATAAGGGCCGTTCATTTACGGGGCCCGATCTGACCAGCGTCAGGTCACGACATTCTTCTTCAACCCAGTCAAGCCGTCCTTTTCCCGCCAGTTCTTTTTTTTGAATATCATAAAGCGGGATTAAATATTGTACATCTTTGGCGGCATATGCAATCATTGGTTCCGGCAGGGGGCGTTGAGACCAGTCTTTTTTTTGATATTTTTTTTCCAGTTTGACGCCAAACCGGTTTTGCAAAACGGTATTTAAGCCGGTTTCAGCATTTCCCAGAAAACGGCTGGCAAGCTCGGTGTCAAAGAGATTATGAATAGCGATCTGATAATCCCGGTATAGACTCCGGACATCGTAATCCGCCCCGTGGAAAATTTTGGTAATGTTCGGATCAGATAAAATTTGCGACAGCGGTGATAAATCCGGGATAGACAGAGGATCAATGATATAGCTTGATGAAGCCGTGCCTGCCTGAATCAGGCAGACCTTTTCTTTAAAATGAAACATCGAGTCAGCTTCCAAATCAAACGCGATCAGGGTTTCCTTGCGAAGGTCTTCAATAAAATTGTTTAAGCCGTTCGCGGTATTTATATAAATTGGTGTGTCAGGCGCTGAATTTAGCATATTGTTTTGTCATCGGAAATTTGAAGTTTTATATTTAGCCTTGACCTTCGTAGGCATTTTTCATAAATTTTGATGGCGTTGTAAAAAGTCCCATCGACTGCGTTGTAGCGGTTTTTCAGGCACTCAAGATACTGCATGTATGATTTCGAGCCTGAAAATCCACTACCCCTTGTATGTGGAGCTTTTATCTTAGCCATCTTGCTCTTTTTTATGAGACTATCAATCTAAACACAATTAATTTTAAATGGATGAATCGTCAATGATCAATATCACTTTTCCGGATGGAAATGTAAAGCAGTTTGAAGCGCCAACAGATGGATTTGCCGTTGCAGCCTCAATTTCCGAGGGGTTTGCGCGCAATTGTGTGGCAATGGAAATAAATGGCATGCTCCTTGATTTGAGCGCACAGATTGACAGAGATACCAATGTCCGTTTTTTGACCTCCAGAGATGAACAGGCATTGGAAATATTGCGTCACAGTGCCGCGCATGTGATGGCCCAGGCGATTCTTGCGCTTTATCCGAAAGCCAAATTAACTATCGGGCCGACTGTGGAAAACGGATTTTATTATGATATCGATATGGAACCGATATCTGAAGATGATTTTCCCAAAATTGAAGCGGAAATCAAAAAAATTATTAAAGCCAAGACGCCTATCGTGCGTCGTGAGGTGTCAAAAAGCGAAGCTGTCGAGTTTTACAAAGACGAACCGTATAAGCTTGAAATGATTGCCGGTCTTGAAGACGGTACTATTTCATTTTATTCCCAGGGGGATTTTACGGATTTGTGTCGGGGACCGCATGTGCCGAACACCGGGTATATAAAAGCAATTAAATTGATGAAGGTTTCCGGGGCCTATTGGCGGGCTGATCCGGCAAACCCCCAACTTCAGCGGATATACGGCACGGCTTTTTTTGATAAAAAGGAACTGAAAAAGTATCTGAATTTTCTTGAAGAAGCCCGAAAACGGGATCATCGTAAAATCGGCGCGGCGCTGGATTTGTTTAGTTTTCATGATGAAGCGCCTGGGATGCCATTTTTTCACCCCAACGGCATGGAAATATGGAACGCGCTTTTGGACTACTGGCGGGAAGAGCATCGGGCCGCCGGGTATGTGGAAACCAAAACGCCGCTTATTTTAAACCGGAGTTTGTGGGAGCAGAGCGGGCACTGGGAAAACTACCGGGATAATATGTATACCGTGGTGATTGATGAAACCGAATCTGCGATCAAGCCCATGAATTGCCCCGGCGGTATGTTGCTGTACAAGCGGAAACGACATTCTTATAAAGACTTGCCTCTCCGGGCTGGAGAAGTCGGCCTGGTACATCGCCATGAACTTTCCGGTGTATTGTCCGGCCTGTTTCGGGTCCGGGCGTTTCATCAGGATGACGCCCATATCTTCATGACTCCGGATCAGATAAAAGATGAGATTATCGGGGTGCTTCGTCTGGTGGACCGGATGTACAAAACATTCGGTTTAGGGTTCCATCTGGAGCTTTCCACCCGCCCGAAAAAATCCATTGGCAGTGATGCGCAGTGGGAAAGCGCGACCAACGGACTGAGCAGCGCGTTGGATGAATATGGACTGGAATATAAAATTAATGAAGGAGATGGGGCCTTTTACGGCCCTAAGATTGATATTCATATCAACGATGCCATCGGCCGGACCTGGCAGTGCGGCACCATCCAGCTGGATATGTCGTTGCCGGAACGGTTTGACCTTTCATACATAGGGGCGGACAATGATAAGCACCGGCCGGTCATGATTCACCGGGTGATTTACGGGTCCATTGAACGGTTTTTAGGGATTCTCATTGAGCATTTTGCCGGCAAGTTTCCCCTTTGGCTGGCGCCGGTTCAGATAGTGATCCTGCCCATTAATGATGATCTGGCACCCTTTGCTGAAGAACTCAAACAGACATTTGAAAACGCCGGCCTGCGGTCGTCTGTGGATGACCGTACGGAAAGCCTAAAGAAAAAGGTCCGGGAAGCCCAGCTAAACCAGATTCCTTTGATCATCACCGCCGGTGAAAAAGAAAGGGAAAACAAAACACTTTCCGTGCGCACATTAGACGGCAAGGTGCGGTTTGGGGTTGAAATAGGCGCATTTGTTAAAGATGCTTTGGAAAATATCAAAGCCCGTAAGCTGGAATTGGATTTGTTTGATGATTAATGAATTCTTTAAATAGTGTCTGAACGGAAAGTAATTTAATTGTCACTTTCCCGTCATTGCGAGCCCCGCCTTCGGTGGGGCAGGAACGGTACGACCGAAGCCATCTCATTAAAAACAGGAGATTACTTCGTCGTTCGTTCCTCACTCCTCGTAATGATCACTGAAAGTCAGGGGTTTTCGTTTACCACTAAATACAAATAAAAATCCCCTGGCTAAAATGTTTTTTTAAAAAATGAGATTCACCACAACTTAAACCCCTCGTTTTAAAAAAAATAGTCAATTAAAGAGACCTCGTCAACTGGCAATAAAAGCCGCTTTTAACCGGATTTGGGGACTATGACTATATGGTATTTGCAACGTACATGCGATAAACTTTGCCAATTATGCATAGGTTCTTCCTCTTTCTTTCCCCTATGGGACTTTCCTGGGGAAGAGCCTATTTTATTTTTTTCCGGAACGATAGAATCTTTCCGGATCCACCATTAGAAATGGTGGCCTCATCCAGGTAAAGAAGCCAAACGATATCAAGTGAGAAACGCCAAGGATTTTTTAACAAGATCAGGGGTAACACCATGAACACACTTAACTATAAAGGATATACGGCCAAGGTTGAATTTGATCCAGAGGACAATATTCTATTTGGCAATATTATAGGCATCCGCGATACAGTCGGCTTTCACGGAGAGTCCGTCAGTGAATTGAAAGAGGCTTTTCAAGAGGCGGTCGATTTTTTACCTTGAGAGTTGCGAAAAAGCTGGAAGAAAGCCCAATAAACCGTTTTCCGGAAAATTTGTGGACCGGGTAGATTCCTCATTACATGGAGAAATAGCAGCCGTAGCCGTCCATTCTGGAAAAAGTCTGAATAAATGGGTGGCAGACTCACTTAAACAAATTATTCATACTCAGTAAAATCTTATCTATCAAAACCCCGTTATGATTTGTTTATATATCAAACAGGGATTTATTTTGCTATGGTGATTTTCACCCAAAAGTGCAATTACACCCAATATTATAGGGAGACGATATGAACAAGCTCGAACTTATTTCAGCTTTAAACAAAGAAGCAAATATTTCAAAGTCTGAAGCCGCAAAAATTGTAACGATCTTTTTTGATTCAATGTCTGGTTCGCTAGTCAACGGCGAGCGTGTAGAGATTCGCGGCCTTTGCAGTTTCTTTGTGAAAAATTATAAAAGTTATGTAGGCAGAAACCCTAAAACCGGCGAAAACGTAACTATCAAACCCAAAAAACTCCCTTTCTTTAAATGCGGAAAAGAACTTCGGGAACGCGTAAATAAATAAATATTGTAGACGGGGTCGGACCAAACTAACCAATAAACATTATTAAATATAGGCGTTTATTTTAGTCAAAAAACGGGGCAATATTTAACTTTTAAGGCCCGAAAAGAGCAATATAGATAAAAGACGATATCGGCGAATATATAAAAATGGCAAGGGCAAATAATTCATGGGGTCGAATTCATGGGGTCGGGGCTTGAATCGTGAATTAAAACATTGAAACTTGGATGACTTAATCCATAATTCAAGCTTTGACAATAACGTCCTTTTTGATGCTGAAAAGAGCGATATAGCCCCTAAAAATACCCATTATTGGAGTGTGGATGCTTGATATCAAATAGATTAGCGTGGTCCGACCCCGGACGTTTCACCCGGACGTTTCAAAAGAAATTCTCTTTTATGGCATCGGTGAGTTATGTGCCAGACATAACCAGGTATATAGTGTCTTTTTGCACGAGTCATTTTTTGTCGCTTCTCTTAATTGGGCAATTTTAGGGGAAAAACTGGTCGATTAAGACCATTTTAGAGATATTTTTAACCCATTTTTCACAGTATGTCAATGACTTGGCGAGGCCCGACCCTCGCGACTGACTAAAATTTGATTTAAAAAGTCTTCTTCATTTTTCTTTTTCTTCATATTTGTTTTTATTTCAGGAGCATAAAATTTTTTATTAGGAAAATTCTGTGCCATAAATTAACCCCATATTTATTCCGGCGGATTTATATCATTTTCACGCCGCCGCTAACATCAAAAAGGAGACACCATGAAATTCGAGCTTTTTTCCATCAAAATCGACGTTCCTCCTGGCTTCCTCGTGCTCAAGATTTCTTTTTCGGACGGCAAAGGTTCGGACTTTAAGGGCGGCGACGTGAGCGTTTCAATGCCATATGACGAAACAACTACTATCGGCGAGGCACAGAAGATTGCATTTGAGAAGGCAAAGCAATTTTTATCCGATGCCGTGCGGTAGGATCGTCACTTAGACCCAAAGATAGGGGTCAAGTCTGCTCTTGGCCCTTGTAGAATTTTTTGCATAACTTTCATGTTTATAGGATCGTTGCCCGTATTTTTTGAGAAGTTACCATTTTTTGAAATATCTATCTGAAAAAAAGAGAAATAAAGATTTTACTGCTTCCAATCATATAATTTCTATGGTAAGTATTTTCTCAATAGTAAAATGTTTTAAAATCAGCAAGATTCTTGGGGTCGGGGCTTGAATTGTGAATTAAAACATTGAAACTTGGATGACTTAATCCATAATTCAAGCTTTGACAATAACGTCCTTTTTGATGCTGAAAAGAGCGATATAGCCCCTAAAAATACCCATTATTGGAGTGTGGATGCTTG
>Ga0307991_1002384_pt1 | contig 12757 bp, 17 predicted proteins | sample EllFjometagen131_FD_203146 | JGI IMG/M metagenome (GOLD analysis project Ga0307991, IMG submission 203146) | Marine microbial communities from Ellis Fjord, Antarctic Ocean - #131 | ecosystem: Environmental > Aquatic > Marine > Unclassified | place: Southern Ocean | collected 2014-10-08 | reverse complement strand
CGAACACATTCTTTGTTTTTTTTAATTTCTTTTAAAATACTGGTTTTCAGTTCCATTACTTTTTTGGTATTAAATTTGCTATTTGTTTATTTTATAAATAAATTGTATATTTACAATGCAAATGTAATAATTAATCAATGTGAAATGCAAATAAAATTACATTTAAAATAGATGAAAACATCAATTTAGAAATAATCTAAATATAAAGAGATGTATATCAATAGAATAAAAAATATTATTAAGCGAAGAAAAATTACACAGAAAGAGTTGTCAGAATTAATTAAAACATCTGAGAGGTCTTTAGGTTTAAATTTAAAAAAAGGTGATATGAAAGTATCTACTTTAATAAAAATATCAGATGTATTAGAAGTTCCTGTTAAATATTTTTTTGAAGAAGAAGAAAATTATCAAAAGCTAGAAGATCCATCAGTTGAATATTTAAAAAAAGAAAAAGAAAATGAGGAAATAAAATTTCTTAAAACGCAAATAGAGCTAAAAGATGGACAGATTAAGTTTCTGCAATCGTTAATTAAGAAGTAAGACAGAGTTTTTCACTGTCACGAAAATCGCACAAAATAAACTTCGAATATATAACTTTGAATTTGTAACAGTTTGAAAATCACAAATTGAAAAAATAAAAGGAGATAAAATAAAGTCCCTCTTTCTCCGCTTTTATTTTTATAACTAACTGAAAACGAATTAGCTCCTCGTTACTTGATTTTAAAACTGTCACAAATTTAGCACAAACGTAAATTTTGATATGTCAGTTTCTAACAAAGTAATGGTTGATTACATACCGGCTCAATTACATAAAACCAAAAATGGATGGTATATTGATTATTATGCTTTTCATCCTGGTGAAATGAAATTGCATCGTAAGCAAGTTAGGCTAAACAAAATCAAATCTATAACCGAAAGGAGTAGATTTGCAAAGAGACTAGTTCAAAAGATTAATCAGAAGCTAAACGAGGGTTGGAATCCATTCATTGAGCAGGAAGCTCCCAAAAGTTTTTTTAGATTATCTCAGGCAATAAAATCATTTAAGAATGATAAAAGAAATCTACGCCCTGACTCATTAAGAGCATACAACAATTTTCTCAAATTATTTCAAGAGTGGTCAGAAGCTCGATTTAATACCGATACTTTTATAATTAATATCGACGGAAACGTAGCTGTTAATTACATGGAGGACATGTGGAAACGTGACATTGCAACTCGGAGATATAATAATTATCTACGGTTTCAAATACTTCTATGGAATTGGCTCATTGAACACAAGTTCACAAAAGCAAATCCTTTTCAATCGATTAAGAAAAAAAAGGAGAGCAATAAAAAGCGAATAATGGATATAGCTCAGGAGGACCGTATTAAAATTCGTGATTATTTGCGAATGCATAATAAACAATATCTTGCAATTGTGTTTCTTGCATTTCATACATTATTACGGCCCAAAGAGATAACATTTTTGAAAGCCAGAAATATTGATTTAAAAAAGCAAGTTATTTATATTTCCGGGAGCTTCTCAAAAAATCATAACGACAGGATTGCAACAATTCCGAATGTGATGGTTCCGCTACTCAAAGAAATACTTTTTTATGTTAGAAAGGATGATTTTATTTTTACAGATAATAATTTTAATCCGGGAAAAAAACAGGCGACACGTAGGTACATAAGCAGATATTGGGAGAGTTTACGTAATCATCTTGAGATAAAAAAGGAAGTTCAGTTTTACAGTTTGCGTGATAGCGGGATAATTCAAAAATTGCGTGATGGATTGGATCCTAAAACAGTGATGGAGCTGGCAGATCACTCAAGTCTGGAAATTACAAATAAATATGTGAAAATGGCAGCTACCAAAGGAAATGTAGAAGCAATGGAAAAAATTACTAAGTTTTAATATTCACCCCACCAACCATTTCATACAAATACCACCATCTTCATCAACAGCTTCGTATTTGTAGCCCTCATCTTGCAATATTTTAACAAGGTCGAATTCACTTTGTTCTGTTTCGTCAAAATTAATCGACGGATCATGTTCGGTAATAATATTAATGAATTCTTGAGTGCTTAACAAGTGTAAGCTTGATGCTTCATCTAATACTGGTGGAAAATTTTGTTTTAATTTTTTAATGATTTTTGTAATACGAGATTCTTGATTTTCATCCATCTTGCAAATATAAAAAAACGACTTAATATAAAGCCCTCTAATGAATTATATAAATATTTTAATGCTGTAATATGCAGGGAAATAGGCTAAATGCGGTACATTTCAACGGTTGCAGATTTTTTAATTGGCAGATCTATTGTAATTTTTTTCACTAAATAATAGTTTGAGCCAATTTTTTTGCGTTTTCTCAAATCTAGATTAAGGATATCGATCCTATTAAGTTTTATTACAAATTTTAAAGGTTTTACTTTTCTCAAAAAAATAATCCATTCTTTCCAAAAGTTTTCATAAAGTCCATCGCTGCCTTCCCATGTGAGCGATAAGCTGCCTATTGAACCTCCCTGTCCATTATAATGACTGCTGGTACCAAGTGGATAATAATCTGAACCTTCAGTTTGATATTTTCCACGATAAAAGAGTATGCGAGGTTTTTGTTCAGAAACAGATGTTTTAATTATTTCAGTGTTGAAATAATAATAGGTTTTTAAACGACTTAATGCTCCCGGAAGAGATTGTTGAAATAATTTCTGATTAATATATGGTGTTAACCAATGAGTTTGGGAAATAGCTTCCGAATCTGGTTTTTCAGCATGATCTAACATTCCAATAGGCGATAAAGGTGAAGATATTTTTTTTTCAGAATCACCATTATTGTTTTCAAAAAATTTCCAAGTTAAAGAAATCCATTTATAAATGAGATCTTCATCATAATATACAAGTATGTAATATAATTGATCAGCAATAACTAATCTTATTTCTCCCGAATGATATTGCATATTTGCACCATAATCGGGTAAATCTGTATGTTTATTTACTGAATCAGAAATTATAGCATCATCAAGTGAACCTGCAGGTAATTGCAAAGCAGATATAGTTTCATCTCCACCATCAAAATCAAAAGATAACTCAAAACCCGTATTTATTTCATCAGGTGATTTGTCAGGATATGAAGTTACTTTATCCGTCCAGTCGTCAATATCTCCATCGGTAAGTAAATCTTTTAAATATACCATTTCTGCCTTTTTCAATCTTTTATTAAAAAAGAAACACGTGCCAAAAGTTTTATTAATACCTCCAAGAAGTTCTTCAAGACTTACTTTAACAATACTGTCAACTAATTTATATGTTACAGGATTTTCAGGTTCTCTAAATAAACTTATTAAGCATAATTTTTTTAATTCAGAATCTTCAGAAATAAGATTATTAATCAAATTAATATTAAAAGTGTCAAAAATACTGTCAAGAACATAGCATAAATAAGGAAATAAAACGTCTTTATGAAATGTGTCATTATCAACATTAAAATAATTAATATATGGATGAAGGTGCCAGCCATATCCACCTTCATATCCATCATATAAATTTTCGTTTAAAACAGGAAAATGCGCAAAATGATATGTAGGATAACCTGATAAATGTGATGCTGCAATTATTTGATTAGCTGTGCCGGAGTGTCGTGTAATATCACTCATTTCCAAATCTTTTGTAGTTTTAGTTTTTATCTGGTTAATAAAACTAAATGCAGAATTAATAATATTGCCGCTTATCTTTTCATTAGCGTTTTTTAAGGTAAAGGAACCTACGATAATACAACTGTTATCATGATAAAGTTCAAAATCATATTCAATTACATCTTCAAAAATTTCGGGCAAATTAACATAATTAAAAATATTTTTGTTTTTATCGCTTAGCGGAAACGATATTGTATAAGAAAAATCTCCTACAATAGGACTATCTGAAAATGCCGGTGAATTAAAAACATATTTGATTGATGTTCCTGGAAACATATCAATCCATTGATTGTTTATTTTAGCTGATAACATCAGGAGTAAAGTTTTTGTTTACATAAGATCTGCGATACTCAAGTATCATTCCAAAAAGATTGTCAATTTCGTTATACTCAAGTTTACTTTTATTCGAAATATGAATTTTTATAAGCACACTGTTTAAAATTTCATAACGTTCTTTTGTAAGAAAAATATCGGAAAGTATATCTAAACGATTTTTTGAAATATAACCAGTGGCAGCTTTACGATTTTTTTCTATTGTATGATTAAAACTTGAGATATTATGTCCGGAAGAATTAATTTGCTCAAATTCTTTAGAATCGGGTGTTATGCCTGAGGTAATATTTCCTTTCATAACAATAAAATCAAAACCTCCTAAACTGTTTGCATTTGTAATATATACAGAAAATGGAACATAATCATTTGATAAAGTGAAAGTATAATTTCCGGCACGTAAAACCGGAGATTTGCTTGAAGATCCTTTGGTTTCTAACCAAACTTTGTAATAAATTGCTGTTTTTGTAGGCTCGATATTCCCGATGCTTTGCTGATCAAAACCACATGCAATTTTTAAAAGATTATATTTCGATACTGTTCCAAAATCGTACAAAGTAGTTTCAGCGCATTCAGTACCATCGCTATAATAAACTTTCACCTTAGCAAGTAAATTTTCATCTCCATTTTGATGAAGATAATAAAGATAATGTTTTTGAGCTTCAATAACTTTTGATTCTGTTAACCAGGTAAGAAACATTTTTCTTGTAGTAAATAAAGAGAAAATATCGGTAGAGATTTTTTCCTGGCTCAAACCTCCTTTAATAGAAAATAATGTAATAGTATCTCCTGTAAGACCTACATTAAGAGGAGCAAGATGTATTGATCCATCATCATATTGTTGAATACTACACCAATAAGATTTTACAAAGTCGGTAATTTTTTCGTGTGTAACACTAATATCAGGAATAGAAAAATTATTTATGGAATCGAGCACAGAAGAAATATCAAATTCAGCATGATAATCATCGTCCGGACGGGCATAAAGTATTGCAACTATATCAGTCAAAGAACTGTAAATTGTGCAAAGTGCATATACATCGGTATATTCAAGATCAGCCTCAAGCTGAACCTTAATATTAATAGGGTTACGTGTGTAACTTATTTCTGCGGGTCCCGAAATTAAAGTAACTGCCATTATTCATTCCATTTTTCTGCCACAAACGACAGGTTAACAGGTGTGCTTATCGAGAGACCAATTTCCCAACCGATAAAGCCGTCATCTGTAATTATTATTGCTTCTCCATCGCTTACACTATCAGGGTCGAAACCATTTAAGCGGTTTTGGAGCTTCTCACGTCTCAGCCAGGTAATCACATCTATTGCCATCAAGCGGCACTCATCAATTAATTGATGTTTGCTTTTAACTGTGCGGCTTTTAGTAATTTGTCGTTGCACAATAGCGAAATTGATTCGTTTGCTACTTTGATTATTTGAATTTCTCGATCCGGAAAATCCTTCCTTAAAGCCAGTGAAAAGCATAGCGGGTGCTGCTGTTTTTACTATGTCTTTAATATTTTGCAAATCAACTTCAACAAAATAAATTATTTCTTTATGTTTTTTTACAATATTGCTAAACAAAGCAGCAGTTTCGGTATAGTTTAATTTTGTGTGCATCAGAACCTCCTTTTATTTTGTTTAGTTGCCTCGCGTGCATCTTCATTTATTTTTCGCATAATGCCCAGCATTTCAAAGAAATTCATATCAGCTACATCGTTATAAGTACCTATTTTAGGACCTGCAAGTTCGTAAAAGAAACCTAACCAACCTGTTTTACCTTTTTTTGCTTTATTTCCTTGTTTAAAGATGTCTTTATTTGCTTCTGAGATTTTGCTACGGCAGCCAATAAAGAAAGCAAGCATTGCAAGGCGTTTGTCAAGAGATAATTTATTGATATGTTTTGCGATAATTTCAACATTTTCTTTTTTAAACTTATTTCCTCTTTCGAGATATAATGTTCCAAGCAAAAGATTAAGATATTTTTCTTCTTTTGTTTTAAGGAAATCACCCATAAACTTATCTGCAAAAGCAAACTGGCTTACAGTAATATTTTTTATTTCATCTGCAGGACCTATTAATTTTATTTTACCAATTTTGATTACAGGAATAAGGTTTTTTGTGAGTTGAGGCGATTTAAAAAGAAAATCTAAAGAAGCAAGTAGGCCATCTTCCTGACTTTTATTCATTTCCTGTAAATTATTTTCTTTCATTTTAAGAAAATAATAAAGTATATCTCTTTTAATTCGCAGGCTTTTGTTTACGAACATTACACGAGGTGCGACGAAAAGAAGCTGATCGAGGTTAAGCTCGTTCCATTCTTCAGGAGTTTTCCTGATGATAGTTTTTTTTTCTATTTCAAAACGGATCTTATTCATTTACTTCTGTCGTTTTTTCATATCTTTAAAAGCATTTACGGTACCACCGGCAAAATAAAATGCAAGAATTGTAATAAGTGCCCAACCGAGCGAATCATTTTCTAACTTAATAAGATCAGAAGATGTTTTTGTGATAACTTCATTTTCTGCAATTCCTCCCCATATCATTAATCCTGCTGCACACAGAAAAACAAGAATGTAAGCTCCTACAACGATAAGAGCTAACAATCTTTGAGCTAATTTAAAAGGCTCGTAAGCTGCAAGAAACTTTAAATGAGTATCTGCTTTTTCCTCATTTGTAAAAAAAATTTTATCGATTCCGCTAATGCTTGAGTCGATTACTTTTTTGCTGCCGAATATTTTTCCTAATAATTTCCACATAGTTTTTATTTTAAATAATTATTTACAATCGTAATTTCAAATTCTTCCGGAAGAATTGAAAGAAGCTTTTTGAGAGTTGCTTTTGAATTTATAACATCACGAAGTCCATCACCGTCGATATCTGTCCAATTTTCACCTACTGCAACGCATCCAAGCAATTGGCGAACAAAGTTGGCAGGATGTATTAAAATGTGTGATCGATTTGGAACATCAAGAATATGAAAATGTAAATCAAATTTCGACGATATCCTTTTTCTAACTTTATAAGTGGCCAAAGGAATACAAGAAACACTTTGTATATTGTCTTTCCAAGGCAGTTCGAGTGTTTTACAATTAAAAATTTGTTGATTATTTCTATAAACAGAAAGTAATCCGGCAGTTTGTTTACCGTTATCGGATAAGCGATCAATGCGTGCTTTAATCATAATAACTAAAATTTTATCAAACTAATTAATACTCCTAATGTTAAAACTATTGATGCAATTACAATTTTCTCAACCCACTTAGCTGCATACCTTTTATCAATATTAGTATACATTTTATTCGATTGTGTAATTTGTTTGTTTAGCAAATCTTTAATTTCGGCAATATCTTCTTTGATATTAGTAATGTTTGTTTCCACAGATGCAAGCCTTTCGTTATTTGTCATGATTATAATATATTAAAGTGCGGCGTAAATGCCTGTAAATTCAGAATTATCAATGCCTCCTCCAGAACTGTATGAAGTTGATTCTTCAGGAGCGGTGTATTTTTTACTTATAAAATAATTATTAAAAAGTAAGGCACTGGCATTGTTATTCAAATACTCAACTAATCGCTGAACGTAATGACTTGCTTTTTTCTCTATCTTCTCCGGGTCGCAACCAATTTCATTAGCAGCTTCAAATCCTGTGTAGTGCGCAACAGCTCCTTTTATAAGATGAAATACTTTATCGTAATCTTCGTCCTGGTTGCTTGATGATGAGCTTGAGGACTCGTCAATATCTTCACCGGCTTTAACTTTTTCTTTTAATTCGTTATAAAAAGCATCGCCAAGTATTGATCTTAAATAAAAATCTTCGACATAACTGATTACCGGAAGTAAGCTAAGAAATAAGCTGTGAGAATTATCAATAAAAAGATATTTGTGAAATTCGGCTGCCGAATTTATAAAATTACCTTTGTTGGCAACATAAGCAGGAGACGCTTTCCATTTTGTAAAAGTATCGATGTTGTAATTTAAAAATTTCAACATCGATTCGATATTGCGGTTTGCAGTATCGCTGTACTTTTTTTCAAGCTTTTTAAGTTGCCAATCAAAGGCTTGCTTTTTGGTTTCAGTAGTTGTAATTCTGATTCCGTTTTCGGAGATATCAAGACTCCCTTCAGGAATATAATCCAATAACGAAAAGTTTGAAATTATACGCTGAGCAAACCAAAGCAATTTTGCATAATTAGCATCACCGGAACTGGATGAAGAAGAAGAAGATGATGAAGATGATCCGTAGGCAGTTACTAATTTTGCCCAAATATCATCACCAAGATATTTCTCACGTAATTCGTTTTCTCTATCTTCAACAGCAAATTCAACAACATCAAAGCCCTCAATAAAGTCGATTGCAATGTGTTTTTTTAAGTCTTCAATATTTTTTATAATCTGTGTCATTCTGATAGAGTTTTTTCTGTGCCTGTTGGATTTTTGTCAAGAGTTGTCAAAATGGTATCTTTAATACCAAATTCCATTTCGCGTGGCCACTCATTAAATTTTCGTAAGAAATAAAGCCAGTCAAAAAACCTACGGCGTTGCAGTCCCAAGTTACTTACGAATATTTCTTTTGCTTCTCGTTTATCAGATCCAGAACCTGCAGATGTTTTGTTGTTTGGCAAACCCGCACCTTTAAGCGTAGGGTCAATATTTAAAGCAAAAAGAATCATGGCGTTTGCCTCAGCCATATCAATTGTAAGAGTTCCATCAGGAATTTTATTATCAATTTTGATAATTTCCCAACCTGGAACTTCTTTACCGGTTCTTTTGTCAACTGCAAAATGACTAAAGAATGTTTTCATTACATTTTCCTTACCGGTGAGGAAATCATTCATTTTTTGCATTTCTTCCTGGCGCATTTTCTTCTGGTCTTCAGGTGTAAGTTTGTCCCAATTTTTAAATTTATCTTGCCAGTAGCTTTTCGGAATACGGATATGATATTTAATGCTCATTGCATTTTTTAGCAACGACTGTTTTACTCCAGGAATATTATTTGAAATATCAATCCAACCACTATCAATAATGGAATGCCAGGCACGTTTTGGATAATACAATCTTCCCGGGCCAACATAACGACTTCGATGAACAAACTTTTTATTTGCAAAAGGTTTTGTTATGTCAAATACCGGTGAGCTATCAATTTGATGAGTTTTTGCATTAGGAAATTGAGCGGAGTAATAAAGTTTAGTAATACTTCTTCTGGCTGGTAGCATCTTCCCCCAACGGGTAAATGAAGCATCAAGAGCGTTTACTTTTACAATTTTATTTGAGTATTTTCCCTGTCCGAGATAAAACTCCGGAACTTTCACTCCAAAAAACGTTGCATCGGTAATAAGCTGCTCCATTGTTTCATCAAAAAAATTATCTTCTTTAAAATTTTCGAATTCTGTAAAGTCTTCACGGTGAAATAATTCTTTACCTTCAATTACCTCTTTACGATAAGTGACAAGACCGCCGCCGTAAAAAGCATTTGTCAGCCATTCAAGTCCGGAACTGGCAACAACATTTTTTCCAACAGCTTCGAGGATATCTTGAGGGCGTGTGTCGGTTGGTCCCCAATATGCCCAATCTTTTGAAGTTACGTTTTCGGGTTCCCAATAAAATTTGCTTTCTTTTGCTCCAATTTCGGGTAAAGAAACTATTGCCTGCGCTCCACTTAGGAAGGCTGTAGAACCATCATCTGATATTTGTATCTGGGGCTTAGTCATAAACTATCATTCCATTAAATTTTTCAATTAATCGCACATGGATAGTGCGTATTTCATTTGATGGTATTAGCAGCAAGTTAATAGTACCATTTTCATCGTGATTTGGTATTCTGGTACGGTCCTTAATTTTTGGTTTTGCAACATGCTTTTGATGATATACAATAGCCTTTTTTACATGCAGCCTTCCACCTCCCTCAGAGGTTGCAAAATTCATTTTGCATACCACACACGAAAAAGGAATGAGTTTTCCTTTTGTGCTGCGGGCACGCATTTGTTGAAGTGTTTTTTTGCGACTAATTAAATCCATTATTTATTATGTTAAACCAGATAAATAAGCATGTTCCTGAAATAATTTCAGCAACACCAAGCCATTGCGCTAATATTCTGTTACGATTATTAAAAAGTCTGGGCTTCCAGAAACTAATACCAAAAAGTATAAAAATTACTTCACTCTGATTTGTTGCATCAAGTTCCCAATCTTCTTTAAGGCCTGCGGTAATACCACGCTGAAAATGATAAGAGGGAGTCTGGATAGTTCCTAAAGTAATTATGCCTGTAATTGCCAATTGCATAACAATATGCCAAAAATCCATTGAATAATTACCCATTCTTTGGCCACACAAAACCATAAGAAAAACACCAATGGTTTGAACCCGCCACGATGGACTTTCGATATTGTGAATGTTCTTGATCTCATCTTCTAAAAATGGAGGTAAAGGATTATCATTTTTATGATAAAAACACCCATTTTTTCTACCTGACATTACTCGGCGATATGAGAACATAGCCATTGCTATAATTAGGTAGATTGATATTTCGATTATTTGTGACATAAGTTTTCGATTTTTAATTATGCTAACTTATTATTTCATTTTATTATATTAAAGGACAGTTAAGAAAAAGTAAAATATCTATTAATTTTTTTAACTATTGTTGTAAATGGGATGTTTTTCTCATATTTATTTATTTGATTTATTAAGACATCACTGCTTGTAAATATTACATGCTCATTTCCTTCAAAATCGAATTGTAGCGTCAGGTAATTTCCACTTTTGTTTTTATCGTATTTTGATTTACCAATTTTAGCATTTTTGACAATTATTTCCTTGTTTAATATTGTTTCAATGCTTAGCTTTTCGCCAGTCAATTGATGTTCTTCTGTAGCGAATTCACTGAATTTATTCATAAAAGAAAATGCTTAACATATTGATTCTGCTACTGACCTTGACATGTTTACATATTCTTCATGTTCTATAATTTTTACTTTATCCCCCTCTCTATTGAAGGATAATGCAACTTCATCATTTTCATCATATTTTTCACGTATGATAGAAAGCATGATCTCTTTTTTTGTTAATATTTTTGGAATATAATTGATGTTACAATCATATTTGTAATGCGTTTCATTATCATCTGTTTGATCAGATTCAATATTCCATCTGATTTGAAATCCAGGTTTTAAATCAATAACCTGTTCCGGATTAATTTTTGAGTATCCTTTCATTTGTAAAATATTTATTTGTTAAACGATATGTATCTGCATGTTTGAACCAGCCCCAATATGCTGAATCAATATGCTTATTTGCTCTTCTGTTTTTTATTTTTCTTTTAAAATTATTTACTATTGATTTGCGTATTAACGTATAGTCGTGAAAAAATCTATATCCTAAAAAATCAACACCTCTAATATCAATAGGGAAAATTTGATAGTTTTCCTTGAGTTTTAGATTAAGATTGTTATTCAAATATTGTTCAATTGCTGTTTTAATAGAACTTAAATGTTGTTTTGATCTATCGAATATTACAAGATCGTCTGCATAACGGAAATAATATTTAACCTTTAAATTTTCCTTTACAAAATGATCAAAATAGGCAAGATAAATATTACCAAACCATTGACTGATGTAATTTCCTATCGGTATTCCGGGAGCAGAATCTATAATAATATTCATAAGATTAATCAACTTCTTATCTTTAATTTTTCTTCTTAGAATAGATTTTAATATGTCATGATCAATAGATGGGTAATACTTTTTTACATCCATCTTTAGGCAGTATTTTGTTTCCTGCTTGTCTTTTAAAGAATGCTTTATTCTATTAACCCCATCATGGATTCCTCTGTAGGGAATTGTACTAAATGTATTCCTTATTAATATGCTTATCCAAATTGGTTGCATTATTTGAACAATACAATGATGCACAATACGATCAGGAAAAAAGGGTAATTTATATATTTCACGCTCTTTATGTCCTGTAAAACGTTTAAAAACAACATAATTACTATTAATAAATTGCTCAGATTTCAATATATGGTGCAGTTTATCAATATAAACACCTGGATTTCGATCAATTTCAATAACTTCACGATAATGACGTTTACCTATTTTTGCATTTTTATATGCTGTATTTATATTATCAACCGCTATCATTTTTTCGTATAGATTATTATATCGCTTCATATTTGCATTTATAAACAGAACTTTCTCCATTTGAAGTGGATACTAGCACCGTTTAGGTGATTGCTTATATTTTGCCAAGGGGCAAGGTGATTGTGTCTGAGTTTAAATGCTAAGCTGAGAAACCGCATTGGAGTTCGAATTGCCAGATGAGTTATTCGAGTTCGAGTAACCGAGACCCGCATTACCGGCATTGTTGGCATTTCCAAAAGCGTGGACGGCACGCCAAGCGGCTCACATGAGGCACAAACACCTGTAATATTTTTTGAGCGAATTGCGTTCATTCCGAATTAACTTATTACGTCACCGCAAAGCCGAGAAACCGCACTGGAGTACGAAATGCCAGACGAGCGATTCGAGGCCGAGCAACCGAGACCCGCAAAACCGGCATTGAGGGCATTGCCAAAAGCGCGGACGGCACGCCAAGCGGAAGCAGGATCAGTATCATAAGTAGTATCTGCATAATCACATTTATGGGTTGTTGATGATCCTCCAACAGCTTTTGGAAGTATATGCCCTGACAGCCATTCTGTAACATACCCGTCAGTTTCTGCTAATTGTCCAACCATCTCGTGATCAGCTTCT
>Ga0307991_1002383_pt1 | contig 12758 bp, 12 predicted proteins | sample EllFjometagen131_FD_203146 | JGI IMG/M metagenome (GOLD analysis project Ga0307991, IMG submission 203146) | Marine microbial communities from Ellis Fjord, Antarctic Ocean - #131 | ecosystem: Environmental > Aquatic > Marine > Unclassified | place: Southern Ocean | collected 2014-10-08 | reverse complement strand
TGCCTTGGAACCCAAACCCAACGAGGGGCATCCGGCTCTTTTAATTCCAACTGTTGCCAGTGCCTTAGTCTTTTGGAATAAATTAGAAGAAGAGTTTAAAATATCTAAAGCTAAAAAGGGAGTTAATAAAGAATTTGGGCATTCAGAGATGATAGGTCTTGACCACATACATGATACCGTAGAGGAAATAGACAATAATGCTTTAGTTCATATGCACTTAAACAGTCAAGGTTATAATGACGGGATTATTCTTGGTGGACCGGGCAAATATGATATTGATCATGGCGTACGGGTAAATGGTATGAATATAGCTATAGCAGGTTTAATCCAGGATACAGGTTTTAATCGCTGGAAAGGCCACGATATGCAGGTGAGACCATATGACAATGAAGAACAAGGAATCGACAGAGTGGTTAGGAGTGTTTTGAGTTGGGAAGCCTGTGCTCAAGCTGCCCAGGGGCTCGATAAAGAACAATTAATAAAATATCTTACTACCCGGGAAACTGCAAAAGCAGAAGATATTATGAGAGAAGCTCTGGTAAATGCCCAAAAATCTTTTGATCAGATGTATAAAGGATAATTTATTGTAATAAATTGTACCATAAATTATTTTATAAAAAATTACAGTCGGAGTTAGCAAAAAAATTACAGAAAGAATCAACAATAAAAGAAGAAAGATGAGAGAATATTCTATGGATTATCTATTAGGCCTTGATATTGGTACTAGTGGGGTAAAAGCCCTGTTAATATCAGTAGAAGGTAAGATTATTTCCAGTAAAACAGAATCTTATCCCTTAGCGACCCCCCACCCTGGCTGGGCAGAACAATCTCCCTATGATTGGTGGGAGGCCACTGTAAAAGTAATAAGGGAAACAATATCTAATATTGCTATTAACTCTAACCAGATTAAAGGAATAAGCCTATCCGGGCAGATGCATAGTTCAGTCTTCCTTAATGAGAAGATGGAGGTCATCAGACCGGCCATCCTCTGGAGTGATACCCGCACCTCCGAACAATGCCAGGAAATTTATACTAAAGTTGGAGGGTTAAATCAGCTAATCCGTTATGTTTCTAACCCCGCCCTGGAGGGATTTACTGCTCCCAAGATATTATGGTTAAAAGAAAGGGAACCGGAAAATTATAAAAAGGTTAAATATATTCTTTTACCCAAAGATTATATCCGCTACAGGCTAACAGGTGAGCTCTTTACCGAAGTCTCCGATGCTGCCGGGACTCTATTGTTTGAGGTAATAAAAAAGAGATGGTCTACCGGCTTATTGGAAAAACTGGAGATCGACCAAGATTTACTACCTTCGGTACTTAATTCCTTTGACATAGCCGGTAGGATAACTAAACCAATAGCCGAAAAGACCGGCCTTAAATTTAAAACTCCGGTAATTGCCGGAGGAGCTGATAATGCCTGTGGAGCAGTGGGAAGTGGAATTATTCAAGAAGGAAGAGTGATGGTCAGTATTGGTTCCTCAGGGGTAGTCCTGGCACAGACTGATAATCCTCAAGCTGACCAGCAAGGAAGGATACATCTATTTAATCATGCCTGCCCAGATAGCTGGTATATGATGGGGGTAATGCTATCAGCAGGTATGTCTTATGAATGGTTACAGAAAAAGTTATTTAATAATAGTTTAGATTATTCTAAATTAGATCAATTGGCAGAAGAGATAGAGCCTGGTAGTGAAGGATTAATCTTTTTACCTTATCTCTATGGAGAGAGGACTCCTCATAATGATGCTAACGCCCGAGGGGTATATTTTGGTATATCCGGAAAACATGACCAAAGGCATTTTGTAAGAGCTGTCTTAGAAGGTGTAACCTTTGCCCTAAAAGATTCTCTGGAATTAATTAAAGATAAAGGGGTTAAGATTAAAGAGATAAGGGCTATCGGAGGGGGAGCAAAGAGCAAGGTATGGCAGCAGATATTAGCTGATATCTTAGGTGAAGAGATAAACCTACTAAATGTAGAAGAAGGACCTGCCTTTGGAGCAGCTTTGATTGCCGGAGTAGGTGTTGGTGTATATAGTAGTTTTGCAGAAGCAGTGAATGAAATTATTAAAGTTAAAAAGACTATCGTTCCCAGGATTCAAAATAATAAAAAGTATAATCAATATTATCAGCTATATAAGAAATTATATTACAGTTTAAAAGAAGATTTCAAAGAACTGAAAGGAAAGTAGAAAATAGGGTACGTCTTTATCTTGTTATTTATATATCTCAAAAGTGTGCTTTTGAGATATATAAATAACAAGATGATTCCTAAGCTTTATAACTAAGATCATGCTTATTATTATAAAAGCGCTTGCTCAAGCATTTGTTAACTAAGGTAAAGTGAATATTTTATCAAATATATGTGAGGTGATGTGTATAGAGAATAAAATATTTTTGGAGTGGTATTTGGAAATTGATTTTCCCAATTTAAAAAAAGAGGTCTAAACCACCCAAAATCCTATAATTCTATTGCAAGTATTACTCTACAGTTTTACCAGATTGCAGAAATGTTGTAACTAAATTATTATCTTATAATTTTAAAAACTTATCTAAGGAGGTAGTATAATGTTTAGAAGAAGTTTAAGATTAAATACATTGAGTATTCTAATCCTATTAATTTTACTATTATTGGTGTTAAGTTTAAATGCTGTTGCTCAATCTAGTAACGAGAAGAAGCAGCTTTTAATCTGGGATGTAAGCGTAGCGGGAAGAGAAGATCTCTTCAATGCGGTTGCAGAAGAGTTTGAAAAAACCCACCCTGATATTAACGTAAAAGTCGAATTATACAAAAACGATCCTTATAAAACAAAGCTGCAAATAGTAATGAACGCTGGCAATCCTCCCCATATTTTTGAGAACATGGGAGGAGGAATACTTAGAGATTATGTTGATAGTGGCCTAGTTGCGAAAATTACAAAACCACTTTCTCAAAAGGATTGGATTGGACCAACAAAAATGAAATGGAAAGAGGCATTTAAACCTGCTTCATTGGGTCTCTCTATCTTTAATTCTGAAGAATATGGAATACCTGAAAACATCAGAGCAGTCGGTATTTACTACAATCAAGACATCTTTAAAAAATATAATATTCAAATACCAAAAACTTTTGAAGAATTAAAAGAAGTAATTAAAAGATTAAGAGAGAAGGGGTTAACTCCTATTGCTTTGGGAAACAGGAATAAATGGACAGGTGCTTTCTATATATCTTATCTTGCTAATAGAATTGGTGGACAAGAGATATTTATAAAGGCAGCACAAGGCGATCCTAAAATAGGATTTGATCATCCTAGTTTTATTAAAGCATCGGAGATGATCAGAGACCTGGTTGAGATACAAGCCTTCCCAAAAGGCTTTAATGGTCTAAATTTCGACGATTCCAGAGGCTTATTTATTAATGAAATTGCAGCGATGCAGTTAACTGGTTCTTTTTTAGAGCCAATCATTTCTGGAGAAGCCCCAGAATTTTTAAATAAATTGTTGGGTTGGTTTCCTTTCCCTGCTGTTAAGGACGGAAAGGGAAATTCTTCTAACATACTTGGAGGAGTTAGTTATTTATCTATAAGTTCAAAAGCAATTAAAGATGGAGTTTATGAGGCTGCAGTAGATTATCTTAGATTACTAACTTCAGAAAAGTGGGCCAAATTAGGTGCGCAAAAGTATTGCAAAGGTGATATTTCTCCCATAAAAGGAATTAAGCCAGCTTTTAGCCTCAATCAAGGTTCTTATTCGTCACCATCTAAAGCATTGGAAAGTGCAAATGCTTTACAACCTTATTACGATCAGTTCTTGCCACCAGAATTAGCTGAAATGCATAAGGATACGTGCCAGGCAGTATTTACTAAAAGTCTAGAGCCGAAGGAAGCTATGGAGATGTGGGAGAAAGCTAGAAAAGAATATTTTAAATTGAAATAAAATTAAAGAAGGATAAGATAAGATTTATCAACTTAAAAGGCAGATACCCACGGGTAAATCCGTGGGTATCTGGGTGCTGATTAATCATAATTAATTTGTATGTTCGAGGTCGCGAAAAACAATGTTATTAAAAGAAAAACGCCTAGTAGTATTTTTTTTGTTACCGTCTGGAATGCTATACCTTGCAATTATTATTTTCCCAGTTTTTCAAACACTTTACTTTAGTCTATTCAAATGGAAAGGGGCATTACCTCAACAATATATAGGAATTTTAAACTATATAAAGTTATTCTCTGATCCAATATTTTGGGTAGCTATTAAAAATAATATTTATGTAGTTATTGGCTCGATAATAACACAAATTCCTCTTGGACTCTTTATGGCAATTTTGCTTACAAGGCAACGGAGAGGAACAGGTATTTTTAGAACAATATGTTTCTCTCCTATGATCATGTCAGAGGTAGCGGTTGGTGTGTTGTGGTGTTTTATTTATAACCCGATTTATGGTCTCCTTAACGAATTATTAAAGATACTTGGCTTAAACAATTTTGCAACTGCATGGTTAGGAAATCCCAATACATCATTATTTTCAGTTATAGGAACTATGATCTGGCGATTTTTCGGATTTTATATGATTTTGTTTATTGCCGCTATAGAAGGTATCCCAAGTCAATTATATGAAGCCGCTGAAATTGATGGGGCAAATGCTCGTCAACAAATCTTATATATTACTTTGCCAATAATTAAAAGAACTATAAAAGTGGCAATACTTTTAGCTATTGTTGGATCATTAAAGTATTTTGGTTTAATTTGGGTCATGACTCTTGGAGGGCCATATCACTCAAGTGAGTTAATGGCTACTTATATGTATAAAAAAGCTTTTACTGAGATGCGAATAGGATATGGAGCCAGCATTGCAGTTATATTATTCCTCATTGCTTCAATTGCAGCAATTTTTGTTTTAAAATTTTTGCTGCGTAAGAATAGGTGAAATAATTGAAATGAAACGAATACACGCCATCTCTTGGTATATAATAACTATGATCACCACAAGTATTATAGGTTATCCACTTTTATGGCTAATTTATAGTCCTTTCAAGACTAACAAAGATATTTTTAAAAATCCATGGTCTTTACCCACTTATTTAAACTTTAGTAGCTTTAAAGAAGTATTATCTACAGGTAATTTTATGAATTCTTATATAAATAGTTTAATTATAACAACTATATCAGTTACTTTAATACTTCTGTTTTCTTCAATGGCAGCATATGTATTTTCAAAATATGAGTTTAGAGGGAAAGAAATTATATTTATCACTTTCCTCGGAGGATTAATGATACCTCAACAGTCTGTATTACTTCCTCTATATATATTATTTAGAAAATTGGGTTTATTAGATACGCTAACCTCCACAATTTTAGTTTACATTGCTTTTGGGTTACCCATTTCTATCTTTATTTTAAAGTACTTTTTTGATGAAATACCACGGGAATTAGAAGATGCAGCTAAAGTTGACGGTTGTAGTCCATTAAAAATATACTGGAGTATTATAGTTCCTATGTCTACCCCAGCACTATTGACAGTGGGTATATATAATGCAGTTGTAATCTGGAATGATTTTATCTTTGCGTTAATTTTTCTCTCATCACCTGAGAAACGGACAATCTCATTAGGAATATGGAGTTTTTCGAATATACAAGGTATTAACATTTCAGCCACCCTTGCAGCCTTAAATATTGCAACTTTTCCATTGTTGATTATCTATTTTATTTTTCAAAGAAAAATAATTTCAGGTATGATGGCCGGAGCTTTAAAAGGTTAAAAATGAAGAGAATGTAGATAATTCTTAATAAAAAGAATAGTAAATAAAGGTATCTAATTCTTTAAAACTTAATAGAAGGTCTGCTTTTGATAAGTTTGTGTATTCAGGAATCGAATTAAAAATTACTCGAGTAAATGTAAAGTCTATTGTAGCAAGCAATTGAGTTAAGATATATGTATTTTTTAATAATATTAAACTTAAAGGAGTATTAAAATGAAAGTGAATGAAAAAAAGAAGTCCAATCAAAATAAGGGAAAATCTATTACTTTTAAGGTTGATAATATACTTTCTAGAATGACTATTAAAGAAAAGGTAGCCCAACTTGGATCAGTTAGTGAAGATGAACTTCTAATAAATGGAATATTTTCTCCAGAAAAAGCAGAGAAATTGCTTAAAAATGGTATAGGTCAAATTACGCGTATGGGTAGCCCAAGAGATTTATTACCTAAGTATGCCGCACAAGCATCTAACGATATACAAAAATACCTTGAAGATAGAACCCGACTAGGTATTCCCGCAATTATTGTTGAAGAATGCCTTAGTGGATACATGGGAAAAAATGGCACGATTTATCCGCAAGCAATTGGCTTAGCAAGTACATGGAATCCAGATTTAATTATGCAAATGACAAGTGAAATAAAGAAGCAGCTAGTGGGCATAGGTATACATCTTGCTTTATCTCCCGTAGTAGATGTTGTGAGAGACATGAGATGGGGAAGGGTTGAGGAGACATTTGGTGAAGATGCTTATCTTGTAGCATCGATGGGCTTATCGTATGTTAAGGGGCTTCAAGGTTTTAATCTAAAGAATGGGATATTTGCGACGTTAAAGCATTTCGGAGGTCACGGTTTCTCAGAAGGTGGTAGAAATCATGCTCCTGTTCACGTAGGGCGCAGGGAACTACGCGAAGAATTTCTCCTACCTTTTGAAATATTAATAAGAAAATGTGAGGTTAATTCGGTAATGAGCGCATATCATGAAATAGATGGTATTCCATGTACAGCTTCAAAAGAGTTACTCACTAATATTCTGAGAAAAGAATGGGGTTTTAAGGGTATTGTTGTTTCCGATTACTTTAGTATTAAAATGCTCTATACAGATCATAAGATTGCTCAATCGAAACAGGAGGCAGGCTTAATTGCTTTAGAAGCGGGGGTAGATATTGAATTGCCCCGAACGGAATATTATGGCGAAAATTTAGTAAATGCTATAAAGAAAGGTTTAGTATCAGAAAATTTAATAGATAAGGCAGTAAAAAGGCACTTAGAAATGAAGTTTAAGTTAGACCTCTTTGGTAAAAGGCGTTATGTAGAAATAGGTGAAGTGCCTTCTTTATTTGAAACTTCCTCACAAAGAAAATTAGCTAAAAAAATTGCTAAAGAATCAATTATTCTATTAAAAAATGAGGATTCAATCCTACCGCTTAATAAGAATATAAAGAATATCGCAGTAATTGGTCCTAATGCTGATAGTGAGAGGAATTTATTAGGTGATTATACATATTCTGCACATACAGAGGTACTTGATAATACCGTACCTATTATATCAATATTAAAGGGAATAAGGAAAAAACTTTCCAAAAATACTAAAATTCACTATGCGAAGGGTTGTGACATATTAAATAAATCAACAAAAGATTTTAGTAACGCAGTGAAAGCAGCTAATGACTCTGAAGTTACCCTGCTAATCCTTGGGGGTAAGTCTGGGTTTCCTCAATTTATTGTTTCGAAGGATGATGATAAAGTCATTGATCTTAAGAAAATTTACAAGTCTACTAACACTTCTGGAGAGTTCCATGATAGAACAAACTTGCAGTTATTAGGTGCCCAGTTAAAGCTTGCCAAAGCAATATATAAAACAGGGAAACCCGTCGTTGTTGTGCTTATTAATGGACGTCCGTTAGCCGTTGAATGGATATCAAAAAATATACCTGCTATAGTTGAAGCATGGCTCCCTGGTGAAGAGGGGGGTAACGCCGTAGCTGATGTACTATTCGGGGACTATAATCCAGGTGGAAAGTTACCCGTTTCTATTCCAAGAAATGTAGGCCAAACACCTGTAAATTACAATCGAAAATATATTTCATTAGATCGACGCTATATTGACATGGACACACAACCGCTTTATCCCTTCGGTTATGGTCTCAGTTATACTAGATATGATTATAGAAAGTTGACTATAAAGCCTAAACAGGCACAAATGACATCAAAAATTGCTATTGAAATTACCTTAAAGAACGTTGGAAGATGTAATGGTGATGAAGTAATTCAACTATATATTCACGATAAAATAGCCAGTAGGACGCGCCCAGTTAAAGAATTAAAAGGATTCCGGAGGATTTCTTTAAGACCTTCTGAAGAAAAAAGGATAACATTTATACTATTCCCAGAACAATTTGCGTTTTACGATCAGGATATGAATTTAGTGGTTGAGCCTGGTGTTTATGAAGTAATGATAGGAAGTTCGTCTAGAGACATACGTGCTAGGGGTGAATTTGAGATTCTTGGAGAAAAAAAAGTAATTACACGTGAAGGTCCTTTTTTTACGGAAGTAAAAATTATTTAATATTGTATTTTGGCAAATTTATCTATTGAAAAAAGTAAGAACTTTTCATGAATGAAGTTAAAATATCCACAAGGTAAGGAAATAAATTCAAAAAAAGTCTAGTGAAAAGTTCAAATGCCGAACCCTCTAATACTTTGACAATAATTGATTAAATTAAGAACGGGAGCACGGGGTCTATAATTAAAAAAACATTCTGTAACTATAGAATAATCTGAAAGATGAGGATAGTCAAATAACTTTCTTTATGCAAAAATAGAATATATGGCCAGAGGAACATTTGTGGCTTCCGGGGGCTGTCAAAAGACAAGTTCTTTGTGACTCAGCCTGAACTGCCGGATGTTCCTCTGCCTCTTGTCTAGTCCAATGGGAAGATGCCTATAAAAAGTGGCTATTATAGACGGGATAACAGATAGAGGCAAGGCCATAAACCCATAAGGAGGAAAGAAAGATGAAAAGACTATCCGGAGGAATCGATGTGGGGAGTGAATCACACCACATTACCATCTTAGATGAGGAAGACAATATTCTTTACAACCAGAAGATATCTCATAAACTTAATGAATTTGCTGAAAGTATAAAGCTATTTAAGCAGATAGAGAAAAAAGAAAAAGGGGTAATTTCCTTCGCCTTAGAGGGAAAGAACGGCTATAGTGCTCCACTTGACCGGATACTACTGGATCAAGGGTTTACCCTCTACAATGTAGACAACTTCAAATTAAAAAGGTTTAGAGAGGCCTTTGCCGGTGAATGGAGAGATGACCAGAGGGATTCTCTCATGCTCTCCAAGATGTTAAAATTAAAAGAGCATATAAATAGTGAAAGAGAGAAGGTATTTATCAAGATAGAGAAACCTTCTCTTGTAACCGAAAGCCTGAAGCTCCTCTCTCGCCACCAGCAGACTCTGATTGATGAGAAGGTAAGACTGATTAACCGATTAAGAAAGAAGTTGCTGGAAGTATGCCCCCAGATATTAGAATTGGGTAAACTGAAGAATAAAAAGATAATTGCTGTTTTAGCTAAATATCCTGATTTTTCTAAATACAAAAGGATTACCCTTAAATCTCTAGTGAAGATAAAGGGAATAGGGGAAAAAGGAGCTTTCTTCTTACTTAAAAGGTTAAATAATATAGAGTATATGCCTGGTCTAACCGATATATACAAAACGATCATCTTATCTTATTCTAAACGTGTTTCAGAGTTACAAAAAGAGATTGAGGATATAGATAGAAAATTAGATGAAATAGGAGAAGAGGATAAAGAGGTTAAACATTTAAAGACTCTCCCCGGAGTGGCCACCAAACTGGCCAGCAGATTTATCGGAGAGATCGGAGATATTAATCGCTTCCCCTCTGAAAAACAGTTGGCTATCTACTGTGGAATCGCCTGTGTAGATAATAATTCAGGTAAGGTAACTAAAGCTAAAGCGGTATATAAGGCCAATAAAATATGTAAGCAGACTTTAATTACTATGGCTGGAGGTAGTATCCGTCTTAGTCTTCAATGCAGGGCTTACTATTTAAAAAAGCGAACAGAAGGGAAGAGCCATAATCATGCCCTTCGCTGCCTGGCCCGGCAAATGATTAAAGTAATCCATAGAATGTTAACTGAAGATAGAGATTATATTGTTAGGAAAGAGTTAAGGAAAGTTGCATAAAAAAGTTTAATATTATCTTGATTTTTCAGATGGGAAGTTCAGGCTTCACAAGTTCACAAAATATAATAATAAAATTTTTTCATCAATTCGAGTACGGAATTTGATAAAAATGTGAAGTTGTGAAGCCTGACCCCAAATCTTCAAATCTTTCACGAATTTTGCAAAATGAAAATTAATGATAAAGGCAGGCATATTATTTTAGAAGAACATCATCTATTGAGACTTTGGTTTTTTGAAGATTTAAAAAATTTTATTTGCAAATCAAAAAAATTTAAATTGGAAGCGCTATATGATGAAAAGTTAAATCAAATCCCTTTAGATATTCGTATAAGTGGAGAATTAGGCAACTTGTATTATATACTTAAAGCTTTATAAATAAAGAATTGAATCTTTATGATTTTCTTTGTTCCCCTCAAAAATAAAATCTTTATTTTACTTATATTTTATTTTACTAATCCACGCCATTTTGGCATCTTTTTTATTAGAAATGTAGAACAGAGAAAAGGTAGAGAAAATTTATTCTAAAAAGAAATAAGTTTTTTTATTGTGAGTAGATTTTATAAAGAAAAAATAATTTGACATTGGTATACCATAGTTATATTATGGGCAGTAGTAAGTAATAATTATTTATTATTAATGGAGGATTAACTATGGATAACCAGTTGATTGCCTCTGAAGAAATTCTTCCTACTGAAATAGTAAACCATTGGGACCAGGAAAAAGCCTGGAGCATTTTTAAATTTTTAGATGTTAATGAGGAAACTAGAAAAGACTATCAATACCGGATAGGCCATTTTCTTAATTTTATTAGCGATAAAGGATTGAACCAGAATAGTTTTTTAGAATATAAAAACTATTTAAAGCTCCGGACCGATTACACGGTGGCAACAAAAAACAAGTATTTAATTACCGCTAAAATCTTTCTAAAAGAATTAAACCGCAGAAGATTACTGCCGGTTGATATTACCCAAAATATAAAATCATTCAGCCAGTCCAAAAAACACAAAAAAGAAGGCCTGAATGATCAGGAAATTAAAAAATTAATCTTTGCCTTAAAGGAACTACCTAATATTCCTCGCAATACCAGAATAAAAGCAATGATTAGTCTACTGGCATTGCAGGGATTAAGACAAATAGAAATAATCCGGTTAGATGTAAAAGATGTTGACCTTGTAAGGAAGACAGCTCTAATCGAAGGGAAAGGCAGAGATGACAAAGAAATCATTTATCTTCATCCGGAAACAGTAAAGCATATCAAGCGATACCTGAAAGCAAATAATCTCAAAGACGAAGCCCTGTTTGTCAGTAACAGCAACAACAGCAAAAATGTCCGGATAACTACCAGGGGTTTAAGGATGATCATAAAGAAAGTTTTAAAAGATCTCGATATTGAAAAATGCGTTCATGGATTCAGACATTATTTTACCACTACCTTGCTTAAAAATTACCAGGGTAATCTTTTGAGGGTTGCCCAATATACCAGGCATAAAAGCTTGGAGATGTTACAGGTTTATAATGACAATATTGAGATGGAAAATGATTTGCCGAAATATTACAAAACTTTTAAGGGAGTAAAATTTTAATGAATTAATTTGGGGGTAAAAATGAAAAATTTATCAAAACTACTATTTCTTATTTTTCTTCTAGTATTAATATTATCTACTAACCTTTCTGCTTCAAGTGAACCATATAATTATAAAGAAGTTTGGAATTCTTGGACAGATTACCAAAGATATATCTATTTATGGGGATTTAGTGACGCCAGAAAACAAATTTGGGTCGATATTAGCGAAATAATAAAAGAATTCAGAGAGGACAAAACACTATCCTTATATGAATTAAAAAGTTTGATTGACCTCACTAATAAAATATCAATTATAGAAACAAATGCAAGTATTACTGATCATGAGGAAATAAATATCGGACTTCAAGCACTTGACCTTAAAGTAATAAGGGACATAATGAGTGATCTATATAAAGATCCAGCGAATGCTTATATTAATTTCGAGTATATGGCTTTTGTAGCTAAAGATAAGTTATCAGGGAAGCCGATAGAAAATAAATTAGCAGAAGAAAGAAAATCAATCAAAGAAACAGAAGAAAAAATACATGATTTAATTACAAAATAAATCGTATAAAAATTTATTCTACTTCCGATAACTATAATTACAGGAAGTAGAATTTAAAAAAATTTTTAGCATTATACATATTTTTATATCATATCTAAAAGTAATTAAAAAAACGATAAATTAAAAAAGCGGGTGAAAGAAAATGAACAAAAAAACCATTGAAAAAAATAAAGTTTTAACCATAGGAGAATTGGCAGAAGTTTCCGGGGTAAGATTAACTACGCTTAAATATTATACCGAGCTTGGAATTTTGCCTTTTAACCAGGGTGGTGAGAGATTAACCCGGAAATATAAAAAAGAAAAGGCATTAGAACGCCTTGGAAAAATTAAGGAATTGAAGGAAAAAAGATTAACTATAAAAGAGATAATTGATCTTTTTAATAAATCTACTAAAGAAAGATAAAACATATAAATTTTAAATGCGTACAAAATATGTATTTTTTATACAGTAAGCAGTATATAATAAAACATGCTAATTTAGAAATACAAATAAACTACTTCAATTATTTTAAGCCTTCGAAAACTTTTATTAAAGAGGTAAAATCATGAATAAAACAGAACTTGGTTCAAGGACTGCAAAGGGAGGATTTGCAAATGAAAAGGCAATTTGTAAAAAATTTAATTCTTGGAGAAAGGACGTAGAAGCACAAGAATGGCTTAAAATAATGGGGT